>SDBT01011270.1_pt1 | contig 14398 bp, 11 predicted proteins | sample 2277101 | NCBI WGS metagenome assembly SDBT01 (sample SAMN10404973, study PRJNA504765) | marine sediment metagenome | isolation source: marine sediment core GS10_PC15, 103 cmbsf | place: Arctic Ocean: Southern Knipovich Ridge | collected 2010
AAGCGTAACCCCTTCAATCCCAGCCCCAAAAACCTGGGCAACTGAAAGAATATCTGGGTAACACCTCCTACCAGCACTCCAACTGCCATGGAAAAGATGCCTAAGTGCCTGTGCAGAAACAGCGTTGAGCTTATTACTGAAATAGAAAACAGGAGGGGCGTCAAGGCAGGAATGACGAATACATTATTCGAGTTAAGCACGGCCATCAGGACCGCGCTTATACTGATAAAAAATACGTAGGCAAATATCCACTGGAATAGGGCTACAGAGACCTTCAGTTTCTCCGGATCAGGAAAGGGCAGCAGCAGGCCGATAATCTGTCGGGAAAATATCAGGGCCAGCCCGATTACAGGCAGCAGTATTACTAACTGAAAACTTATGACTTTGCGGGTTAATACCCTGGCAGACGACGGACCGCTCCTATCTGCCATAATACTGGCCGAAAGTGAAGGAATAAAGGCCGAGGAAAGGGCGCCTTCGGCCATCAGTTTGCGCAGGTTATTGGGAATGGTGAAAACCGCATTCCACACATCAGCGTTGCCGGATGCCCCGAACAGTGCCCCGATTAAAGCTATCCTGACAAAACCGAGTAAACGTGAGAAAAGAGTGCAGCCCATAACGAGTGTCGTTATCCAGACGCTTTTTTGTATCTTTTGAACCTGTTCGATGTTAAAATCCCTTTTCTTTCTTATTCGGCAGTTTCTATCATCGATACGTTGTTTCCAAAGTTTTTGTCATCCCGCCCGGCCTGATAGCGTCGCAAAAAGTCTCTTTTATACTCAGTAAACCGATTCTCTTGAATCGCGGTGCGAATGGACTGGATGAGTTTCTGGATATAGTGCAAATTATGATAGGTCGTAAGCATGGAGGCTAAAATCTCGTTAGCCTTGTATAAATGCCGAAGATAGGCACGGGAATAGCTCCGGCAGACCTTGCAGCTGCATTCTGTGTCAATGGGATCTTGACAATATCGATTCAGAACCTTTTTTAACGACAACGGTCCAACCGAGGTAAAGGCCTGGGCGTTTCTGGCGGTTCGAGTGGGTAAGACGCAATCGAAGAGATCAATCCCATTTTGCACTGCTTCCAGTATATATGGGGGCGTACCGATTCCCATCAGGTAACTGGGGCAGTGCTCCGGCAACAATTCCGCTGAATAGGCCAGGTACTCCTGAAACAAGGGAAAAGATTCGCCAACCGAAAGTCCCCCAATAGCATATCCGGGAAGATCCAATGCCAAAATTTGTTCTGCGCTTTGGCGCCGCAGATTTTTAAAAAAATTGCCCTGAATTATTCCAAAAAGACTTCCCTTAGCAGTATCTCTATTTCTCCAAGCTGCAAGGCTGCGCCCTGCCCAAAGTGTCGTCAGCTCCAGAGCGCGTAAAGCTTCCTGTTTATCGATATCCGCAGGTGTGCATACATCCAGAGGCATCAGGATATCACTACCAAGGGCGATCTGAATATCTACAATCGCCTCCGGGCTCAAGGTATGATCCGACCCGTCTAGGTGCGATCGAAACCATACACCTTCCTCTTCAATTTTTCTAAACGGCGACAGTGAGTATATTTGGAAACCTCCTGAATCAGTGAGAATATTCCGGTTCCAGTTCATGAAAGCATGCAAACCGCCACTCTGTTTGATCACTTCGATCCCCGGCCTCAAGTAAAGGTGGTAGGTGTTGCTGAGAATCAGATTGTAGCCGATTTCCTCCAGGTCGTGGTTCCAAATGGCCTTTACCGTGGCGTTTGTTCCTACGGGCATAAAAGCCGGTGTATTTACGGTTCCGTGGTTCAAGGAAAGAGTACCAGTCCTGGCTGCACATCGTTCGCTTTTGTATTTTATTTTAAAGAACGCCATTATTAAAGATCATTTAAGTTCTTGCTGATCGAAGTAAGAACAGGCCGACCACCAGGAAAATGATAAAAGCGGCACCAGCCCCGGCCATAGGTGGAATATATCCGTTTTTTGCCAGTATTAAAGATATCATTTGCAAAACATAGTAAATAACGCTGATGATGAGGGACACCAGCAGGTTCATCAGCATGACATTTTTTTTAAAACGTCCGCCTACACCGGCAGCAATCAGACAGACGATAAAGGGACTTAGAGCAAAGAAATATTTTTTATAGTATTTCGTTAAGGTTTCGCGGTAAGGCAATCCAGCCTTTTTTAGTCTGAAAACCCAATCTTTCGCTTCCAGAGCCTTCATTTCATCAACATCCCGGGTCACCTTCCGAAAAGTAGATGGCGGCTCCGCCAGTCCCTCTTCATCATAGATAGCAACCTGTTTATCCCTTAACTGGTCCTGCTCCCAACGATATATCCGGCTGTTATGAAGAACCCAGTTGCGCCCGTTCCACTCTGCCCAGTCGGCATCTATCCTTAGGCTGAAGCCGCCTTCCGAATCTCTGATCAGAATAACAGTGTTTGTCAGGGTTTCGCGTTGGTCGTTGTAGTAATCCGCCTGATATATCGTGTCTGCATCCACACTTAATATCGTAACGTTTGCATGGCTGAATGAAACAGATTGATGCACAGCAGCCCGGTAGAGATCGTTTTTCTTCTTGTAACTTGCAATCACAACTTCATCTTCAAACAGGAAGCTCCCTAAGCTCAATAGGGCCCCGATCACCAGCAGGGGCAGGATAAGCCGGAAAAGGCTGATTCCGGAGCCTAGAATAGAAATAAGCTCGTTGTTTTGATAAAGGACTCCCAGGATAAAGGAAATGGAAAACAATAACGCCGCCGGCAGGGAATAACTTATGCATTTGGGGAGGTATAAAATCGCAATCTCAAGTATTTCCAACATTCCGGTGTCGTGGGCCAGGTACCGCCACAGGTTAGCAAAGACATCGAGCAACTGTATAATCAGGATGAAAAAGAGTATAGCAAACAGCAGTACCGGTAAAAATGACTTCAGAATCATCTTGTACAGGGTTTTCATCGTCTTAACCTCAAACCAATCAAGGCTCCGCCCAGTACCAGCATTACCAGATTCGGAAACCACATGGCCAGTAGTGGAGAAAATTCTAGTCGTATGCCCAGGGTATGTCCGGTAAAAAGAAGGCCCCAGTAAAAGGCAGACATCAACAGGCCGATTCCAAAACCTACCGTCCGTCCGCTTCTTCTGGCCATCAATCCCACAGGCATAGCGAAGATTATAAAGACCAGACAAGAAGCGGGAATGGAGAACTTCTTATGATATTCCAGGCGATAGAGTTGAAGATTGCGGTCGAAAATATTCCGTTTTTTTGTATTTTGATATTTAGTGTACAAGGGTTCAATCGCTTTCAAATTAACTGCGTTGGTATCTTTCTGAAATCGTATTTCCATGACCAGATTATAAAAAGTTTTTTGGATTTCGTGCCGGTGCTCAATCTTTTGTACATCATGTTTTGCTTCCATAACCTTCATCTCTTTGTATACATCCAGTGAGCTCATCTCCCGCGGACCGGGATTGATGAAGGCCATGCTGATATCCTTCAATAAAATGTTGTAAATCATCGTTTCCGAATGAGTGTACTCAAACTGATCTTTGTTAATGGGTATATGCGAAAAAACATCATAAAGCTTAAGAGAAACAACGCCTTTCTGGATTTTACTCTCTTCCAGCAAGGCAATGCCGGCCATGATGATTCTTTTTTTCTTCTCCTTGTTCCTGTCAATAATAATCAGATCTTCAATGATGTTATCTCGTATATTTCCGGCAATAATCGTTGTATCTTCATATCTTTTTATCGAATATGGTTCCAACTCTACACCCGGATTTGTGTAAAGAATTTTACGATAAATTCGACCAAGACGGATATTTCCTATCGGTAAGAAATAGTCATTGGTTATAAACGAAACCACGGACAACCCTATACCCAATATGAATATTGGCAGGAACACTCTTTTCAGCGAAATACCGGAGGCCTGAAGGGCCAGGATTTCATTATCCGAGGAAAGTTTTCCAATCGTCATCAAGGCGCCCACGAGTGATCCAAACGGAAAGGCCAGAGCCACAATTGAAGGCAGAGAATAGATGACGAACAGGATCACATCCCAGAACGGAACTTTTTTTGAAAAGATCTCTTCGGCCATGACCAGCAATTGATTAACAAAGAACAGGAAGAAAAAGAAGAGAAAAGCGACAAGAAATGAGAGTAAATATTCATAAGCGACATAGCGTGTAATCCGGTTATAACTTCTCATTAAAAATCGATATCCCCGCTCCTAGAGTACCAAAAAATAGATACGGAGGTGAAGACGACACGGCGCTGATATCGAGCGAAGAAAGTCCTTCGCGAAGACCAAGGTTTCGCCAACTGTCTGTCGCTTCATCGTATAGACTGATTGCCCCTCCGAAGGTACCGAAATAAAGGCCGCGCTCGGTTTCGATCCCGCAAAGCACCCAATTATCACCCAAATCACCCGTTTCCTTGCTGTAGTGCACCATCTCATTCGTTTGAGCCTGCCAGCGATATAATCCCCCACCATACGTGCCAATCCAAAGCTGTTTTCCTTCCTGGGGCAGCAGCATGGTGATGTTTCGGGCTGCCAGACCGGGATTCAACGAATCAAAGCTTACCAGGCGATCGGTCTCCAGGTCCAGGAGAATAAGACCAAGATTCATCGTGCCAATAAGCAGCCAGTTATCGAATCGGGACAAACAATTTATATAAACCCCGGGTAAGGCGCCCTGTTCGACACGTTCCCATTTCTGCGTCGAAAGCCTCCACAGGCCGAGCCCGAGGGTGGCGACATAGAGCTTGTTGTCAACAGCGAGTATCGATTGGATCTTTGCGGAAGAATCAAACTGTGGAACCGATTTCCATTTCTCGTTTCCTTTGGAGTAGGTATACAGCCCCTGATAGGTGCCGATCCAGACCTTGCCCGAATCAATCTGTAAGCTGCGTACGGTATTGGCCACAAGACTCTGTTTCCCGGCGCGAAAAACGGTGCTTTCATGACTGCTCAGGGAGTAGCGCACCAAACCACCGTTCCAGGTGCCAATCCAGAGATCGTCATTGTCGACCAACAAAGCCGAAACATTCTCGTCGTTTAGCCCCAGTTCTTTGGTGCTCAAGACATTCCAGGAAATTTTCTTTTTTATCCGAGTCAAGAGATCCTTTTCCCCGCTTGACAGGTGCAGCGATTCGAGTTTACTTAAATAATATAAGGCACTTTCCGGGTCTTCCCGGTAAAACACGACATGCTCCAATAGGCGTAGCCAAACATAATTCGGGAACCTGTCAACGATGAGACCAGACACGGAAAAAAGCCGCAAATAGGACAGGTAAGCTTCTTCATAATCCTTGATAGAATAGCTGATATTCCCCAGACTAATGAGTGCTTCTTTGCGCAGATCAGCGTCCTTTGCCGTACCTATTACTTTTTTCAGATAGAATTTGGCTTTGTATCGATTGCCCTGTTCCAATGCAATCTTGGCACGAAGCAATTGAGCCTCGTTTTGATCAGTTAAAGTTTGCTCTTGTTTATCGATATCTAACAATATTGCCAAGGCTTTTTCGAAAGATTCGATGGAGAAAAAATCCTTTGCTTCCAGTATTTTTTCCGAAGGTGTTGCCATCTCGATTTCCGGCTGATAAGCCGGTTCCCGAGCCGCCGCCCGCTTCTCGGCCGCCGGGCTCCGGTCCGCATCTGGCTTCTCGACCGCCGGACTCCGGTCCGCCCGACTCCGGTCGGCAACCGCCTTCAATTCCAGGGTAGTTTTACAGGCAAGAAACCCCAGAAGAACACCGAGCAAAACTTGCCAAATGAGGATCTCCCTTAAGATCTTCAACATGGAACACCCCGGCTGCACCTTTTCCCCTCCTTACGTCAGGCACCTGTGGATCCAAAGCCTCCATGACCGCGGCCCGATGGTTCGATCCTTTCCTGAATTGCAAACTCAACCTTAAGTACAGGGGCAAATATGATCTGGGCAATGCGAACACCCGGCCGTACCGTATAGGCACGATCACTCAGATTAATGAGAATTACTTTTACCTCGCCCCGGTAATCGGAATCGATCGTACCCGGAGCATTCAACAGTGTTACTCCATGCTTTAAAGCGAGACCCGATCTTGGACGAATTTGAGCTTCAAAGCCTTCCGGAATCTGAAGACGAAGGCCTGTAGGAATAATTTGACGCTCACCCGGGTTCAAAATCAGCTCGCTGCATATGTCCGCTCGTAGATCTGCTCCTGCAGCACCACTCGATTCATACGAAGGCATAAATTCAGGCCTGGCGATACAGGCTACTTTTATTTCCTTCGCCAACGGCTTCTCCATCAAAGATCAAAGCCTTGAAACTTAAGATCACTGATTTTCCGGCTGCCGTAGGCCAACAGATTGAACCGATTTTTTCTGATCAATCTATCGATCACCATGTTGATATCTTCGGATGATATACTTTCCAAAATCGCGAGGGATTCCTCATAATCGAGAACCTGCCCAATCAACAAATACTGCCTCATGATTCGTTTCATCCGACTTTCCACATCCTCCCTGGCGAGAATCATGTTCCCTCGGATCTGCCCCATGGTGTCTTCGATTTCCTGGTACCCGGGCGGTTCATTCTGTATTTTTTTCAACTCATCATTTAGCACCTCGAGGACGCGGTTAACGGTCTCGGGTGCCGTATTAGCGTAAATCGACCATCCGGCAGCATCGGTATAGTAACTCCGGTATGAGTACACAGCATAACAGAGACCTTCATTTTCCCGCATCCGCTGAAAAAGACGAGAGCTCATAGATTCTCCAAACAGCGTACTGAAAATGAGGTCCTGATAGAAATCCTTGATGCTTTTACTTGGTTGATAGGTTGTCCCGGTAAATATATGGGCCTGCTCGAATCGGTCTCTAATCAACTCCCAGGAATAATTACGTGCAGGTGGGATTCGTTGTCTTTCGTCTGACAATCCATGACTGGAATTAAGCTTTTTATTCAGCTGGTCAATCACCGCGTCGGGTGACAAACATCCGCTGGCTGTAACAGCGAGGTTGCCGGGAACAAAGCGTTCCTGGTAAAAACCCCGCAGATCTTCGGTCTTTATCCGCTGAACCTGCTCACAGCTTCCCGTAATACGACGGGAAAGCGAATGCCCGTTCCATAGATGCTGTAGGTAAAACTCATACCCTTTTTCTTCCGGATTGTCCTCTATGGCGTTGATCTCATTGACGATAACTGCCTTTTCTTTCTCCAATTCCCCGGCATCGAGATTCGAGTTCAGGATCATGTCTGCCAGAACGTCTATAGCCAGAAAAAGATGTTCCCGTGGAATCGTGCAGTAGAAACAGGTTGTCTCCTTTTCGGTGAAGGCGTTTAGATAACCGCCTACCCGTTCAATCGATTGTGCGATTTGGTAAGCGCTTCTTATTTGCGTCCCTTTGAATAGCATATGTTCCAAAAGGTGAGAAAATCCGGATTCGGACTCCTCTTCGTCACGAGATCCTTGGGTTTGCCAGATGCCTATAGATACAACGCCGGTATGTTCTACTGGCTCCAATATTGCCTTAATGCCGTTTCCCAACTGGAAATGGTGAATCAAGCCTATCTCCGTCGCGAGTTGTATCCAGACCGGTTATCCCGGTTCGAACCGGACGAACGATCGCGATCTGAGCGAGGGCGTTCTGAACGTCCTCGCTCAGAATGAGGACGATCAGAATGGGTACGATCTGGAAGTTCCACCATAGTCAAATTCAATCTACCCATACGATCGATTTCGTAAAGTTTTACTTTGACCTCCTGGCCTTCCTTCAGGATATCCGTGACCCGTTCGACTCTTGATTCAGCCATGCGGGAAATATGTACAAGACCTTCCCGACCAGGCATGAATTCGACAAATGCCCCGAAATCGGTAATTCGCTTCACGGTTCCCATGTACCATCGACCAACCTCAGGATCTTCAACAAGACTTTGAATTATTGATAGAGCTTCTTCAGCTTTTTCTTTTTCCCGGCAATAAATAGTCACTCCGCCTTCCTGGTCGATATTGATCGTAGCACCCGTTTTTTCCGTAATGCCTTTGATCATTTTACCACCGGGTCCTATTACCGTACCAATTTTCTCCTGCTCTAGCTTAAAACGGATGATCTTGGGAGCATAAACAGAAATAGACTCTCTTGGCTTCTCAATTGTTTGTTTCATTATCTCGAGAATTTTGAAACGGCCCTCTTTGGCCTGCTGCAGCGCCTTGGTTAAAATCTGATAGTCCACACTCTCAATCTTAATATCCATTTGGAAAGCAGTAATGCCTTCCTGAGTACCTGCAACCTTAAAATCCATATCGCCGAGATGGTCCTCTTCACCCAGGATGTCACTTAGCACAACATACTGGTCCCCTTCCTTTACCAAGCCCATGGCAATGCCCGCTACAGACTTTTTAAACGGTACGCCGGCATTCAGCAGGCTCAGGGTGCTGGCACAAACTGTGGCCATCGATGAAGAGCCGTTGGACTCCAGTACTTCCGACACGATGCGAATGGTGTACGGAAATTCATCTTTAGACGGCAGCATGGCCTTTATAGCTCTTTCCGCCAGGTGACCATGACCGATTTCCCTCCTGCCGACCATCAGCCGTTTTGTTTCTCCAACTGAAAAAGGCGGAAAGTTGTAGTGCAGCATAAAACCTTTGCGGCTGTCGCCTTCTATGGTGTCCATTATTTGTTCGTCGTATACGGTCCCGAGGGTGGTAACCGCGAGAGCTTGGGTCTCCCCGCGTGTAAAAAGCCCCGATCCGTGAGTTCTAGGCAGCACGTCGACTTCGCAGGAAATGGAGCGGATATCTTCAGGCTTCCTGCCGTCGCTGCGAACTTTTTTCTCGATGATCGACTTGCGGACGATATCTGACTCTAACTCTTCAAATATCCCACTTACGGCTTTGATCCCTTCTTCAGTCAGCTTTTCTGAAAATACCTCCAATGCCTCCTGGCGAACAGTGGACATCGCCTTCATGCGCTCCATTTTACCTTTTTGGAAACAGGCTTTCTGCATCTTGCCCTCGGCCCATGAGTAGATCTCTTCTCGCAGCGTTGATGGAATTTTTTCCTCAGGCAAAGGCAATGCAATTTGTTCTTTTCCTACGAGCGTAGCAAGCTCACGTTGAAGACGACAGAGCTCTTTGATCTTTTTGTGGGCTTCTTCAATGGCCTTAAGCATGATTTCTTCGGAAATTTCCTTTGCCCCTCCCTCGACCATGGTAATACCTTCTTCGGTGCCGGCGACGATAATTTCCAGAGTGCTACTTTCGATTTGCTCATACTGTGGATTAACAATGAATTCGCCATCCACATAACCCATACGAACAGCTCCAATAGGCCCTTCAAAAGGAATGCCCGAAATCGTGACAGCAGCCGAAGCTGCCACAATGGCAACAATATCCGGGGGGTTGACCTGATCCGTCGAAACAACGGTTGGTATGATTTGTATTTCCCTTTTAAATTGTTTGGAGAACAGTGGGCGCAACGGCCGGTCGATCAACCGGGATACCACTATCTCCCGATCTTTTGGCCTTCCTTCTCTTTTCAGAAAACCGCCGGGTATTTTCCCTGCAGCATAGTATTTTTCATTGTATTCGAGGGAAAGGGGAACAAAATCGAGGTCCTCCAATTCCCGATCGGAATAACAGACGGTGGCAAGAACAGCTGATCCGCCATACCGGGCAAAAATTGCGCCGGCGGCCTGTTTGGCCATTCTACCGGTTTCCAGAATCAGATCTTCTTCACCGATTCTAATCTTGACTTGATGTATCATTAATATATCCTTGTTGTGCTTTCTAACTGATTATTTTCTTAGAGACAGGGTTTTCAGAATTTGTCGATATTTCTCAATATCCTTTCGCTTCAGGTACTTTAGAAGCTTTCTTCGCTGCCCGACAAGCTTGAGCAACCCCCGTCTTGAATTGTGATCTTTTTTATTTACTTTGAAATGCTCTGTCAGCTCTTCTATACGCTTGGTCAGCAGCGCGATCTGAACCTCTGTAGATCCAGTATCTTTCTCGTTTCTACCAAACCCTTTAACTATCTCCATTTTTGTTTCTTTTTTTAGTGGCATCGCTTCCTCCTCATAATTTATCTAAAAATCGAATCTCTACAGCCGCGTCAGCAGGTCGGCTCCAGCTTATTTTGTCTTTTCCTATTTCCACAACATCGTTGTATTCGCTCGACTCAAAGCTCATTGTTACCGCATATCGCCCTTGGGCGGGTAGAACCTGTTCGATTCCTTCCAGAGATAACCCTACCCAATCGTTTGCAATCAATTCTTGTCTAAAGGAAAGCAGATCAAGAATGAAACTATCATTCAACATGGCTTGAACGTCCGGAAAACGGCCCTGTACGATCGCTTCCCTGATCCTAGAGCTGCTAACGGCCTCTTCCCGGTAAAGGACTGGCGATACAACTTCCAAATCTATCCCGGTCCCTTCCAGCATACTCTTCAGCTGATCAGGGCCTGTACTTCTTCCCCTGCCGAAACAAAAATTATAACCGATAACCAATTTTTTAATATTCAGACAACTCTGCAAGCGGTGAATAAACTGCCTTCCTGTCAGTCTACTAAATTCGACGGAAAAGTCAATCAGCACCACTTTAGCTATCCCCAGCAGTTCCAATTTCATCATTTTTTGCCTGGCAGACCGGATATATCCGGTTATCCCGGTTCTGCCAAGAACACGACTCGGTATCTGTTGGAAAGTACAGAGCACAGGTTCTGTATTTTTTTCCTGAACCACTTTGTCAATAAGACGATGATGCCCGCAATGAATCCCGTCAAACACGCCGATGGTCAACGCAACCGGGCCGGAATTACCTGCTGACTCAAGATTTCGATCCCATTCGATGAATTTCACTGTATCAGCACCGCCTCATAACTCAGGCGGCCGTCACATATTGAGACAATTGCCAGGAGCCGTCCCTCTGGGTCGAATAGCGCACATACACCGTTTTCCGGCACTGCTTGCTGGTAGAGGCTTCTTCCGGGCACCTTCCCGGTTCGTATCAAAGAGACCGCCTAGGGGTGAACCGTGAGCGGCTGCAATCCCTCTATTTCAGGGACAAAACGAATAGGAGGAATTATGTCTCGTGTTGCGGAGAAATCGCCGGGACGTACAGCCTCGGATAGCCGGAATGGCCCCACTCGTGTCCTCTCCAGACTACAGACATACGCACAGGAGTCGGCCATAAGGCCTAAATCCCGAGCCAGAGCCCTTATATAGGTACCTTTGGAGCAATCGACTTCGATCTCCAGATAGGGTGGGTTATAATTCAGGAAGTCCAAGCGTTGGATGGTCACTTTTCTGGGCTTCATTGTCGGTTTCGCACCCTTGCGAATCATCTTGTAGGCGCGTTCTCCATTGATATGGATTGCAGAGTAATCAGGAGGAATTTGCTCAATCGTTCCAGTCAGTTGTTCTGCCGCTTTTTCGATCATCCGCAGTGCAGGAACTGGTTTTTCATCAACTACATCTCCTTCAGGATCAAGAGTGGCGGTCGATTTTCCCAGGCAAACAGTCGCCCGATAGCTTTTATTCATTTCTGAAAAAAATCGATTTAAACGTGTCAATGGTCCTGTCAAAACCACAAGAAGGCCCGTTGCGAACCTATCCAACGTGCCGGTATGCCCCACCTTTCTTGTTTTCAACTTTTCCTTAACGAGGTAAAGAGTCTGGAAGGAAGTCTCTCCTTGCGGTTTATTCAGTAATATCAGCCCGTGATGCACGTTTTCAGGAGAAGAGATTATTAATTTTCTGGGTCATGCGCAGGCCCTGTTCAATCGAGTCATCGTTAATGAATACCAGTCGGGGAATCATCTTCAAATGCAGACGCTTGCCTAAATTTTTTTGAATAAACCCTGCAGCATGATTCAGAGCCTCTACACATTTTTTTACCTTATTAGCATCCCCATACATGGACATGTATATCTTCGCGTGTCTCAGGTCTTTAGATACGGACAGTTTAGTGATTGATATGAGAGAGTCAACGCGGGGGTCTTTGATCACTCCGCTGCTGATCATTATGCTGATCTCTTCCCGCAGCAACCGCTCAACTTTCCGCAGTCTTATTTCCGACATTGACTTTACCGCCATCGAGCGTTTTTGCCAGCTCTATGATTTCATAGGCCTCGATGATATCACCGACTTTCAGATCGTTATAATTTTCTATCCCCAGGCCGCATTCAAAACCCTCTTCCACCTCGCGCGCGTCCTCTTTAAAGCGTCTGAGTGAAGATATTTTGCCTTTATAGATTCCCACGCCGTCTCGCACAATCCTTACATCAGCATTACGACGCATTTTTCCTGAAGTGATATGACAACCGGCAATAACTCCAATTTTAGGCACCTTGAACAGGTCACGAACCTCTGCAGTGCCAATCGTATTCTCTCGTAATTCAGGAGTTAGCAATCCTTCCATCGCCGATCGTATATCCTCTACTATGTCGTAAATAACATTGTACTTTCGAATCTCTACCTTTTCCCTGTCTGCCAATCCTTGAGTCGCAGGAGATGGCCGCACGTTGAAACCGATAACAATCGCGTTGGAGGCAGAGGCCATGCGGATATCGCTCTCGTTTATCGTTCCGGTCAAAGCATGGATTACATGCAGGCGAATTTCTTCCGTGCTGAGTCGCTCCAGGGCGTGATGAACTGCTTCTACTGAACCGTGAACATCACCCTTTATGATAACTTTTAGTTCCTGAACCTCTCCATCCCGCATCTGATCGTAAAGGTTATCTAAAGTGATTTTTTTTACATTCCGGGCGACTTCGTGTTTCTTCAGTTCCTGACGTTTTATTCCAATCTGTCGGGCACTTTTTTCAGACTCGGTAACCTGGAAAGGGTCTCCCGCGTCAGGAATACCCGAAAACCCTAATATTTCGACCGGAAGGGAGGGTGTCGCTTCTTCTATTTTCTCCCCTTTATCGTTGAACATAGCACGAACTTTTCCGGGGAACACACCGGCTACAAAAGAATCACCCACCCTGAGTGTCCCCCGCTGGATAAGAACCGTAGCAACGATACCTCGCCCAAAATCAATCTTCGATTCAACGACTTTCCCTTCTGCACGGGTACTGTGATTCGCCTTTAACTCCAACAATTCCGTTTGGAGAACAATCGTCTCCAGCAATTTGTCGATGCCCGTTTTCTGAAGGGCAGAGATTTCACAAAATAGAGTATGCCCCCCCCAATCTTCCGGAATTAAATCGTATTCAGACAGCTGCTGCTTGATACGTTCAACATTGGCATTGGGGAGATCAATTTTATTGACGGCGACAATGATCGGAACACCGGCTTCTTTGGCGTGATTTATCGCTTCAATCGTCTGCGGCATTACTCCATCATCCGCTGCAACGACTAGAATAACAATGTCGGTAACTTGAGCGCCCCGTGCCCGCATCGTGGTAAAAGCTTCATGCCCCGGCGTATCGAGAAATACCAATCGTCCTTGGGGCCGGTCAACGATGTAGGCGCCAATGTGCTGGGTGATTCCTCCAAATTCCATGTCCACGACGTTTGTAGCTCTAATGGAATCAAGTAACTTGGTTTTCCCATGATCCACGTGCCCCATAACCGTTATTACAGGCGGTCGGTGCTGCAGATCATCCTCCTGATCTTCGTCGGTCTTGATGATCGTTTCATCGTACAGTGAAACAATGTTGACCTTGCAGTCATACTCTTGAGCCAAAATACTGGCAGTCTCTGCATCGATTTGCTGATTCATGGTAGCCATCATGCCCATACCCATGAGCTTCGAGATCAACTCCGAAGCTTTCAGGTTCATCTTCCTGGCCAGCTCCGAGACTGTTACTGCCTCCAAAATGGCTATCTCTTTTGGAACCGGATTGGCGCGCTGTATCGTCTTCTTTTTCTGATGAATAACCTTTTCCCGATGCTCTTTGAATTTCTTCTTCGGAAAGGTGGTTCTCCTCTTAGCCTTGTAAAACTTTTTACTCGGCGCGTTTTTACTTTCCGTAGACGTCTTATCGGTTTCACGCTGGGGCCGTTTCTCAGGGGCCTGAGGCCCAGTCCTTGGCCCACCCTGAGGCCCAGTCCTTGGCCCACCCTGAGGCCCAGTCCTTGGCCCACCCTGAGGCCCAGTCCTTGGCCCACCCTGAGGCCCAGTCCTTGGCCCACCCTGAGGTCCAGTCCTTGGCCCACCCTGAGGTCCAGTCCTTGGCCCACCCTGAGGTCCAGTCCTTGGCCCACCCTGAGGTCTCGGACGATCCGCAGGACGGGGCCTGGTTGGAGGATAGCGTGGTGTGTCCGGTCTTCCGCCCACTCTCCTTGATTCGTTGTTTGGTCTTGTTTCTCGAGAAGCAGGGGTTTTTATCGCTGCTGCGTCCGTTTTTGCTCTTGTAAGGGTTTCTTGTGTGACTTTTACCGTAGCTTTTTTGACAACTACGATTTTCTTTCTGAC
>SDBT01011271.1_pt1 | contig 14398 bp, 11 predicted proteins | sample 2277101 | NCBI WGS metagenome assembly SDBT01 (sample SAMN10404973, study PRJNA504765) | marine sediment metagenome | isolation source: marine sediment core GS10_PC15, 103 cmbsf | place: Arctic Ocean: Southern Knipovich Ridge | collected 2010
GTCTTAATATTAACAGGCGGGCAGGAGAGAAAGATGACTATATTAGTTTGTATGTTGATAAAGACCAGAAAGGATTGATTGGTTTTAGTGGTGATGATGATTTACTTCAACTGGCAGCTAATGCCTTGACAGTAAATGGCACAATCACTTCCCGCGATATAACAATTTTTGATGCTACGCCTATTCTTGTTTTTAAAGACAGCGACAGTTTAGGGGCGGCTTCAGTTGGTTTTATAGAATGGAGAGATTCAGGCGGTGGAAGGGCTGGATTTTTGGGTAATCATACTTCAGGTAATGATGATTTACTTTGGAAGAATGAACAAGGAGGAAATATAGGAATAGAAACAACAGGGGCGGGCAAATTGCAAATCTTTGCTAATACTGTTATCCCTGATGCAGGCTTCATAGGCTCTGCAAGCGACACAGATGCTATACAGATAGAAGCTGACGGCGATGGGGTATTTTCGAAAAAAGTAGGTATTGGTACAAGTCCGGTTTCACAACTTCATGTCCAATCGGCTGCTGCCGTATCTACTGTTTTGAGAATTTCAGATGCCACAAACTATACCCTGGGAATGGGACATATTGCAGCCGGTGTGGGAGGATTTGGCGGATTTTCAGGGACACAACTTGCTCTAAAGGCGAATGGTGTTGAAAAAGTAAGGATTGATTTATCAGGCAATGTTGGTATTGGTACTACTTCGCCGGACACGACATTTCAAGTAGTAGGTACAAGCGGATTCGGCGATGACGCCGGTAATGAAATGTTAACTGAGGCTGATGGCACTCTCAAATTTAACGGTGATGCAACTGTTTGGCGTGATTTGAATATAGGAGCGGCAACACTGTCAGGACCGCCCGGCCTACAACCAGGTATTGATAATTTCATCGATGAAGTTGGAGGAGACACAGGCATTGCAACTTTTGCCTTATCGGTAGGAGAAGGACTTAGCGGCCAGTTTGAAATGCAACACGACTACAAAGAAGGTTCGGACGTTCAATTTCACGTTCACTTTCAGGGCATCACCGCTCCAACGGGAACGGACAAAGTACAATTTCAATTAACTTATACTGTCGGTGTTGCGGAAACAACATTAGATGCCGTTACGACAATAACAATAGAGCAGGACTTTGATACACAGTATGAATTTAAGAGGACGGACTTTGCCAATATAACCGGAACTAATATTAACTTTGAAGACCAGTTTATGTTCACTTTCCAGCGAATAGCTGCAAGTGCAGACGAGTATGGTGGCGAAGCGTTGATTGCAACATTAGGTATTCATTACGAATCCGATACGCACGGCAGCAGAACAATTGATACTAAATAGGATTAAGAAGTTAATATAATGGCGACAGACCTTCAAATACAGTCTTTTAACGCTGCACTGTTCAGTGAGTATCTGGATGGCCGTGACGATTTAGAGAAATACTACAGCGCCTGCAGGATTTACGATAATATGATCCCCCTGCCTTACGGCCCAGCCGAGAGAAGACCCGGCACGTATTTTGTTGGCGAGGTCAAAGACAACAGTAAAAAAGCGAGACTGATGCCATTTCAATTCTCAACCCTTCAGGCTTACCAAATCGAGTACGGTGACGAATATTGCCGATTCTACAAAGACAGAGGCCAGATTAAATATACCGATATTAGTTTCGGCGCTAATCCTTCGGGTGATTTTCCGGTTGGGGTGACCATGACGGGCGCAACCAGTGGAGCTACGGCCATTGTTGTGGCCAAAGTATCGACACAGGTTTACACAATTAAATTCGAGCAGGGAACATGGACGGATGGCGAAATCATCAATTGCGGTGGGGAAAATGTTGATTGTGCCGCAAATTACCCTACCACCGAAGCCAGTTCTACCGCTGTTGAGATTACTACCAACTACTTAGAGGCCGATTTGCCGGGGTTACAGCGGGTACAATCGGCGGATGTTTTATATAACACTCACTCCACCCACCCACCGACAAAGATTAAACGATTTTCCCACGACTATTGGGACGCGGAAGTCATAATTTTCGACTGGCCGCCGTTTCTTAGTGAAAATCTAACAGGCATAACCATAACCCCCGCTATTGGTACTGAAAGTTTGGGCAGTGTAAGTGGAGACTGCATTTCACAATGGAAAATGAATGACGATGCAGCGAGTACGGTAGTTGTAGATGCCAAGGCCGCTAATAATGGTACGGCACAGCAGAATACAGAAGATTTAACTGTTGCAGGCAAAATAAACACGGCACTATCTTTTAATGGAACTACCGACAGAATCAATCTTCTTGCTGATGGCAGTGGTTTGAGCTTAACTACAGCAGCGACTTTCGCCTTTTGGGTAAAACTTAATGTACAGGGGAACGATAGACTGTTTGGTTATACGTCTACTTGGGCGCAAAACGGTCAATGGATATTTTTTACTACACCTACGACACTTTATTTTGCATGTCGAAACGGAGGGGTCGTTAGTTATTCGACAAAAAACATAGATTTAACAAAAACCTGGCATTTCATAATTGGTGTATGGTCAGGAGGGGCAGCAACTTTATATGTTGATGGCGTAGCGCAAACCGCGGGAAGTGTTGTTAATGGTAATCTCAATAATTCCGAACTTATAAGATTAGGCACTGCCGCCGCCGCCGATAATCTGGACGGTCAAGTTGACAATACGATGATTTTCAACAAGGCACTTTCGCAGTCTGAAATTGACGAATTACACGCAGTTAATCTTACAGCATCAAGCTCGATTTTTACTTCGGACCACATTGGGTCTTACTGGCTGATAAAACATCCGAGAACGGCGGATGATTCTTATGAACCTAACAAGGTGGGTTCCACCGAAGCAGATGGGTTCCTTAATGCGGCAGGAGAGGTGACGGCCACCCTTAAAGACGTAAAAGGCCCGTGGAGGTTCCGAACGGCCGGCACATGGACGGGAGAGATAGTTGTGGAACGTAGTTACGACGAGGGTTCTACGTGGCACACACTTGAAACAGTCACTTCTGAGGGCGATCAGAACTTTAATATAGCGGGAAATGAAGAAATAGGCGATGCATGGTTAAGGGCGAGGGCGGTTGACCCGCCCGGGACTTTGGCGTGGGCAAACGAAGCCATACCAACATTAACCGTGGAGAGATATTATCATTATGGGATTATCAGGATTACAGAGTTCAACAGTTCAACGAGCGTAGAGGGTACTTCTGTCCGAACAGTAGGTTTATCTGACGCAACGAAACTGTGGTCTGAGGGTGCATGGTCTGACGAAAGAGGTTATCCGGTAACTTCGGACTTCTTTGAAGGCAGGCAGTATTTCGCCGGCTCTACTTCCCGGCCCCTTGATATATGGGGAAGTAAGGTACATGATTATGAAAACATGAGAATAGGGACGCTTGATGATGACCCCGTGAAATTTACCGTAGATTCCGGTATGCAGAACCAAATTCGCTGGCTCGTTGGCCAGGACGTTCTTTTGATAGGGACTTCCGGTGCCGAGTGGAAGTTGGGTTCGTCTGACCCCGCCGATGCAATAACACCGACAAACCCGATACGGCCTAAAAAACAAACTACTTACGGAAGTAAGGCGATTCAAGCCATTTTATTGGCTAACGCCATTTTGTTCGTAGATACTAAAGGCAGGAAAGTAAGAGGAGCACAATTCATCTTCGAAAAGGGTGAGGCCGGTGGTTATGATGCCCCTGACTATACAATGTTTGCCGAACACATAACAGAAAGCGGTGTGGTAGAAATGGCTTACCAGCAGAACCCTTATCCTATTTTGTGGTGTGTTCTTGCGGACGGGACGCTGATAGGAATGGTATTTGAGCCGGGCCAGAAGGTCTGGGGATGGTTCCCGTGCGTGATAGATGGCCTTGTAGAGAGCGTTTCCGTTAATTTCGGCGTTACAGAAGATGAGGTCTGGATTATCGTCAAGAGAACGATAAATGGAGAGACTAAAAGGTACATTGAGTATTTCATGCCGCGAGACTGGGGCAGCGACCAGGCTGATTGTTTCTTCGTCGATTCAGGCCTTACTTTTAACGGCGGCGATGCGGTCGATATTTCTGATATTACAAAAGCGGACCCGGCTGTAGTAACAGTTTCTACATGGCCTACGGACGGGGACGGTAACAATATTGCAGACGGCGACCAGGTAAAAATAAAAGCTGTAGTCGGTATGACGCAGGTCAATAACAAAGTCTTTACAGTTGCAAGCGCGGATGTATCGGGTAAGACCTTCGAACTTCGTGATAAGTTAGATTCGGTGGATATTTCCACCTTGGGTTCGGGTTTTACGACTTACGTTTCCGGGGGTACGGTCGAAAAGGTCGATAATGTTTTTTCAGGGCTCGGACATTTGGAAGGCAAAACAGTTTCCGTTCTCGGAGATGGCTCAGTCCACGCTGATGTAGTTGTAAACTCAGGCATAGCAACGCTAACGGACTATTACAATAAATGCCACATCGGATTACCCTTTATATCAAAACTGCAACCGATGAAATTGGCTGTCCCGGGCGCAGGTATCAGGGGCAAAAAAAAGCGGATTCCCAGAATAATCTTTTCGTTCTATAAAACCCTCGGTGCCAAATTCGGTACGACTGTGGGTATTGATAATATACCCTTTAGGAAAATGAGCGACCCAACGGGTGCTCCGCCGCCCTTATTTACAGGAGAGAAAGAACAAACATTCCCCGGAGGATACGAATTAAACGGGGATATTTATGTAGAACAGACCCAGCCATTACCTATGACCGTGCGGTCTATAACGCCGAGGTTGAAATTATATGACGGATGAAATTACAAAACGACCTTTTAAGTGGCGGGATGGGTTAGGGCTTGTTGCGGACCCGAACGAAAAAGGTCTAAAGGGTCATAAGGACATTGAGAAATGGCTAAAGATCAATGAGTCCGAAGGGCCGGGGTATACGGTTCTTTTCAATGGTAAAATCGTGGCTTGCGGCGGTGTGCGGATATTCTGGAGGGCTGATGATGGCGAGGCTTGTGGTGAAGCGTGGTTCCTTGCTGAAAATGGAATTGGTTCTGTCCACATAGACCCACAGATAGCCAAAGAGCAACTGTATAAGATTATCGAGGAAAACAATCTGGGCAGGGTAGAGGCTTCGCCGAGATGTGATTGGGCACCGGGCCTGAGTTATGTTCGGTGGCTCGGCTTCAAGGTGGAAGGTAAGCGGCGTAAATACCTACCGGATGCTAACGGCAAATTAGTTGACTGTTTCATGGTATCTATAATTAAGGAATAATAAAATGCCAGTATCAGGGACAACGGCAATAATAGCGTTAGGGGCAACCGGATTGGGTTTACAGGTGGCCGGCCAATACCAAGTTGGTCAAGCCGCCGAAGCTCAAGCCAAATCTCAGAGAGAATGGCACGAATACAACGCTTTACTGTCCGAACGCGAAGCGGCGGAGGCCCGGGACGTAGCGGCAAAGGAAGAAACAAGGTTCCGTAAGGGCGGAGAAAGACTGAAAGCCACACAAAGGGCGAGATTCGCAAAGACAGGCGTAACGACTGAAGGTTCGCCGGAAGCATTTTTGGAAGAACAGGCTATCGAAATTGAAGAAGATGCCTTGATGATACGCAGGGGCGGCCAGTTAGCGGGCCAGAGATTAACGGCGGAGGCGGGCTTGCAGAGAATGGCTGGCAGATCAGCCTTACTCAGGGGCAAGGCCTCGCTTCGGGCAAGTCGATGGGGTATGGCCTCAACGGGATTGAGCGGGGCCGCTGGCCTTGGTTATCAGTACGGTACTATGACAGGAGCGTTTCCATAATGGCGAAAATCCCAGCATATTTTGCGAAAGTACAGCCTGGAACGAGCCGTTTGCCCCGAGCGCCTGTAGGTCAGTTAGCCGATACAGGGCAGGGTATAGAGGCCCAAGCCATCGCCCAGGCCGGCCAGGCTCTCACAGACACATCGGCAGTACTCGCCAAATGGTACGAACGCGAAGGTAATAGCCAGTTCGATACTTCTCGTGCAAACGTACAGGATATGCTGACCGGATTTGAGAACTTCCCTTTTCCCGATGCGGATTCACACAAGGCGGGATATAAAAAGCTATTGACCGCCATTGAAAAGGAAGCCCCTGGAAACAAATCCGGGGCGGCTAAATTCAAGAGTTGGACGAAACTCAACAGAACAGAATTTGATAAGCTATCAAACGAAAAAATGATACGCATGATAGCAAAGCAGAACCAAATTTCCCTGTTCGAGAACCTTGACAGTATATCGAAGATTACAGACCGCAAAAAAGCGAAGGCTGAAATCAAACTATTGGTTCAGGGCGGGCTTGACGATGGTTCCATAAAAACCGCCGCCCAGGCAATAGCCTTGCAGGAAAAAGCGACAAATGAATGGCTCGAAGTTGACTTAGAAAGAAGAGCAACGGCCACAATCCGCCCTGATGATGAGGTTGATTTCTCGGAAGCCGTCAAGTATCTCGCCAAAGCCGAGAATATCAAGGGTATTCCATCGGACGTTACAACTGAATTACTGCGAAAACTTCAAGCTCAGGAGACGGCGCAAAGAAGAAGAGATGCCGAGAAACTTGAAACACTACAAGAGGAAACTGGCCGGCAAAGGATTACTGATTTATGGGACAATCTACTCACTGATCCCCAAATCATTACTGATGATTTGCGAAATGGTAGAATTTCTCTTGTAAATGCCAAGTTCCTTAGAAACGCAATGCTTAATCCTGAACCGCCCAAAACGGATTTGTTGGCCTATGCAGATGGTTTAAGGGCAAAAAATGATGTTGGCCGTGGGGCAAAAACAGTAAACCAGGCATTAGATGTTGTCTATGGAAACGTAGAAAAGCTTGACCCCGCTACAGGAAAATCTCTCGTCAAGGATATATTCGGCGAACACGATAAGCATGATGCGGATATGGAAAAAGAGGGCCGGGACTTAATGGAAGAACTTATCAGGGAAAAAACTCCCCTCGGTATATTTACTGATGATGAACTACAAATAATTACAACAGCAGAAGCACTTGTCGAGCTTAATGCTTCAATTAAAGCCGCTATTAAGCGTGGTAAGCCTTTGGTGGGTAAAGAACTATTGATTGAGGCGATAAGAATAGGTAGACTCAAAAAACGGGAATTAAATGAAAAGATAGCAAAGCCAGGAAAGGAACCAGCAAAAGTCCCCGAATTTCTTTATACCAATCCCTCGTTTTATGGTGAATTGCTGAAGGGTATAGCAGAATTATCGGAAGGCGAGCGAGCCAAAATCCTTGAAGATGAGAAGACTGAATCAAAAGCAAGAACCAAAATATACGATATGTGGGAATCCTTTTCTCTGCTAACTAAGGACAAAATCATACAGGGCTACAAATTAGGAAAGCCTTTAACTGAAATTATGAAGGACAAAGATGTAGAGGCCGAAATCAAACAAGCTTTAGAAGGCCCGAAAATGCCAAGTCCACAGACCACAAGAGAATATGATCTGTTACCTTCTGGCACGAGATACCTTCACTACAAAGGTGATATAAGGATAAAGAAATAATGCCTAAGTTTGGAGAAGACGACAGGATAGTTGAAGCAGTCAGTTTCGGGGAAGGTGACGCAATTGCTACAGTGGAGCGGCCTATTAACGTCTACGGTGGCATTACTGACCCCAACAGATTTGACCCTGAAGCGGGAGAGCAATACAATAAAAGCCTCTTGGATTTGTCGGATAAGTTTGAAGCCCCTATAGACGCAATCGAGAGGGAATACAGGAGATATCATAATGACGATGAAATATCCAAGGCTTCACAGGATGTCTGGCAGGAATTACAAGACCTGCAAAAAACATATCCTATTAGTGGTGTTGGTATAGCGAGAGAATCCGCCAAGGGCGTTGTTAGGTTCCTTGAAAGAGATATAGGTGGTACGGTTGGTGGTATTTTCTATGAGTGGATAGGCGATTTTATCGCTTATGGGGGTGGAGTGATAGAAGACGTTGCCAAGATAGGTTCCAAGAACCCGGATATGCTCCACAATATTCATGCCCAAGCCATCATAGCAACTGGAGAGAATATATCAAGAACTGGTAAGGCGGCAAGGGAAGAATGGGCAGCAAGGGCGGAAACAGGCTGGGAAAAGTTTGATCCTGATCTAAGGAAGACTGACCCTGTAAGTTATGGTGCAGGTCGAATATCAGAGGGTGTAACATCTTCTGCAATGTTCGTTTTAGCTGCCTATTTGAGCGGTGGGTCAACTGTCGCACCAACCATAGCTAATTCCGGTATCAAGATAAACAAGGCATTGGCTTTGCTTTCTTCCCTTTCTGCTGCCGGAGGATACCAGCACGCCAAAGAGCAGTATCCAGAGAAGGAAAACTTCCTGTGGACAACTACCCATGGCCTTGCGGATGGCATGATAGAGTATGTCATGGAGTCAACATTTCTTGAGGGCGTTGGCAGGAACTTGAAGTGGGCTGGCCCAATAGAAAGTGTAGAAGAATTGTTTACAGGCTTGCTCCAAAATACGAGAGCGGGCATATTAGAAAATACAGCCAAGGGGATGAGTGCTTATGATGCTTCAAAGAAGGCAATGGCAGATGCCCTCGATCAAGCCCCTTGGGAAGTTGCTGCCGGTTTTATAGGCGGTTACGGTGTGGCTGGCGGGGCTTCACTTACCGAACTCGTCCAGAGGTCGAAACAAATCAAAGAAGAGGGCAAAGTCTCCCCAGAAGTACAGGAAATAATGAACCGCCGGGCAGAGCAAATTGAAGCAATAATCCAAAAGGGCGGGGTGGGTGCTTTACAGAAACTTCAAGCCGAAGTTAAAGAGGGCAAAGCTGAACTTGCAGTCGAGGCGGGTGAGAAGACAGAGGCTGAAGTTGAGGAATTTGAGAAAGAGGTCGCTGGCGAGGCCATACGGCCAACAGAGCCTAAGCCAGCCGTAGAAAAGCCTGCCCCAGAGGTCAAGGTTGCGAAAAAGCCAGAGATAACGCCACCTGCGGAGGCTGTAAAACCGGAAATTGAACGTAAGCCCTTACCAGTACAAGAGGTTACGGAGAAAAAGCCCCAAGAGCCGAAAAAAGTCAAGATGCCAGAGATTGCCGCTGGTGGCGTACCTATTGAACCGCCCGGCCTTACAAGGGCTGAAATGGAACATCTTGGCAAGCGGGAACAAACCGCACTGAAAGCAGGCCAGAGGCGGGGCTTACCGGTAGGCTACAAAAAAGGATATCAGGAAGCGGCTTTATCAGGTAGACGGGCTCTTGGCAAGCTGCGGACCGATATACTAATCAGCAAAAAGAGCCGGGAAGATGTCCGTATAGCAATACAAAGGTTTGTGCCAAAAGAAGAACGCGGCAGGTACTTGACGCGATTAAGTAGAGTCAAGGACGCCAAGGGGGTTGCTAAAATCACGGGCGAGATTGAGAAGTTTATAGACGATTTTGAACACAGGTCGGCGGTAAGGGATTTTAAGAAATTCGTTTCCACTACATACAAAAAGTATAACAGGGGTGAAGTAAAACTCGGCAAGCTCTCGAAGTCAGCCAGAGAACAGATAGGCAAAGTCTTCAAGGAATATGATGCCGTTGCCCTGAGTGAAGCAAAAGCCGAGGATTTACAGGCTCACAAAGAGCATATCCAGAAAGTTGCCGGTTCAATATCGAGAGCTATGAGGGAATGGGAAAACCTTGACGAGCAGGGCCTTGATGTTTTACAATTACCGAACCGCAGGATAACAGAGCTTGACCGGCTCGAAAAAATATCCATCAAGGAACTTAGCACGGAGGACATTCAATATATACAGGATGAACTACAATCCATCCTCACCAACGAGGACAGGAAAGCACAAATAAGGCAAAATATAAGGTCTGAATACGCCCACACTTACGTTACAAAAGCGGCAGGGGAAGTTTCCGACAGGGGAAAGACTATAAGGGGAGCAGCCAAAGCCCCAGGGACAGTACAAAAGTTTTTCGGTGTAAGCCAGGCAAATTTAAGAACATTGGTCAGGGGTGCAACTACTGGGGAAGCGGTAGCAACGGAAGAGTTCCTTGTCGATAAGATATATGAATCCAAAAGGATTGCAGACGAAGTACATAAAGAATGGTTCGTCTACGCACAAGAACAATTCGATAAGATAGGATTACCAGATTCATTCACCAAAGACTTTTACAGCGACATAAAGATTACATTGGGTGGCAAGAAAGTAACCGTCCCCAAATATGTTCTTTTGAATTTATGGCTTAACTCTGAAGCTGATGGCAATTTGAAGCGGTTATTAACTGCAAGGGAACATCAAATAACCGTAAAAGGCAAAACCACATATATCGGTAAGATAAAACTTGAAGAGTTGCAAGAAGCCCTTTCCCAAATGCCTGAAGAATGGAAGCGGATCGGCGAGACGATGTTCAAGGTCAACAGGGAAAAGAACGCCCCAGCCATAAACGAAACAGCCTTGTGGGAACGGGGCTACCCAATAGCTGTTTACGAAAAGTATTTTCCGTTCCCACGGAAGATGCGTAATATACCAGAGGGCCATAGAACTGAAATACAACAGGCAATGGAGAATAGAGGTCGATATCAAAGAAGAACGGGCGGCAATTTGCCCCATATTATAAAAGACCCGATGACAGAGTTTCTTAACGGACTTCAATTAGATTCCCAATACCATGCTATGACATTGGCCTTGCAGGATGCAAAGACTTTGCTGGCTGATAACAAGTGGCGTACACGAATGGATCGCACGGGAAACAAGCCATTTGTAGATGCTATAATAAAAATGTACCAGAGGGGGGAAGGGATGTCGACCGACAGGAGTATAGCTGATATCCTTGGCGGTAAATTCCTGGCTACTATGGGTAAGGGCACATTGTCCTTACGTCCAACTGGTGCTTTTATCCAGACTGCATCCCTATCGGCTGCTTATTCTGTTATTGATTCAAGGCATTTTGATTCAAGGTATATACCAACACCAGCCAAAGCAAATGCACTAATGGATAAAGATGCTACGATGTGGTGGCGGTGGAAAGCACGGCAGTTTGATTATGTAATAGGCAGTAGCGCGGCGGAAAATGCGGTAGGCAAATTCCTTACTGGTAAGGACAAAATGACCGATGCCATGTTAAAGCACTATACATGGGGCGATCAGTGGGCTGTATTAAAGATATGGGACGCTGCCAACAACCAAATAGCAACTACGACAGAGTTCGCCCGCAATACAGATGAGTTTGATGAAGCAGCATCAATATTATTCCATAGAGCGATGGAAACACAGCCACAATGGGATGTTTGGCACAGGAGTTTGTTTACATCGGAACCGGGAGCTTTCGAGCGTTCGTTTGCACTCTTTATGTCGGCAAGAAATGCCCAATACAATGTACTTTTGCAGGCAAGGGATGATTTTAGTAAAGACCGAATAGACAAAACAACTTATGGGATGCGGGTAGGGGATATAGTCGAAGCCAATTTGAAGGTTGCTGTATTGCGGAAAATATTCAGGCAAGTTGTCAAGTATACTACTTTAGGTATATTACTGGGTATTGGCAAAAGAGATGAGGAAGAAGTTAAGCGTTATGTGAAAAAAGACTTGGAGAGGCAAGCTAAGCAGTTACCGACTGAGACGGTTTTTAATATGGTTGGCTTGTCAGTTTACGGGCAGATTATCGCAACTATGACAGACCAGGCAATCAGAGGATTTTCGGGCAAATGGTCGAGAACGAAATTCGGTGACGTTCGCACTGGCAGTGTTATCACTGATTTTATCATAGATTTAGGGCAAATTACTTGGAGTATGGGTAAGTTTGGCCAAGACTTGGCTTTACAGACAAGATACGCAAGTCCTTCGGATAAGAAGTTTGGGCAATTAGTATGGAAGGACTCCGGCGTTGAAGTTGTAAACGACCTAATGGAAGTTATATCTCAACTGACAGGCTTGCCTTATGCTGGGCCGAGAAGTGATATAGTATGGCCTGTCAAAGCCGCTGTAAAAGGAACAGACGAAGATAGTCTCTACAAAGAACAGGTGGCAGAGTTCAATAAGAAAAAGAAGAAAGCCAAACAAGAGGCAATAAAACGAGAAGTTAAAAAAGGTAGATTGCCGAGGAAAAAGGAGTAACTAATGCTTACAACAACTACACCGAAAGTCACCGCCAATACGGACGGCTCTACATTAGAGTTTGATTTCACCTTCAAGATGTGGGCAGCTACAGTGGCCACGGAATTGGCGGTAATCTTTAACGAGGATGAAACAGACGAGGCTACATTGGTTCTCAATACCGATTATACTTTGAATGCCCCAAATAACGACTACTCTACAGGGGGCACGGTCACTTTAGCCACAGATTCGGATTACGCAGCCACGGGGAATACGATAACTATAAAATCAGCCCTTGCCCTAAGCCAAAATGTTAACTTTGAGATCGGAGGTGGTCTAAGCGAGGAAGATTTAGAGGAAGCCCTGGACAGGAATACCCGGATAAATCAGGAATCAAGACTTTTTGGCACTATCGAATCGACCGAACTTACCGCTTATATTAAGACTTTACTTAACGATTCGACCGCAAAGGAAGCAAGGGATACGCTATTAATTGCCCCAACGATGGTATGTAAGAATAATGAAATTGTCTGTAAAGACAATGAAATTGTGACAAAAGTTTAAGGAGATATTGCAATGTCAGATTTAGATAGAGGATGTATTTCGCGGATAGGCACCGTGACCGGCGTCGATATGGAAACCGGGGCTAAGCAAGTTCTGTATACTGCTAAGGCAGGCGAACGGTTTATACCTGTAGAGTTAATAGTTTTAGATCCTTCGGCAACTATGGCAGGCTGTGACGATGTGGATTTTGGCACGGGGGCCAACGCCGATACTTGGCTCAACAACGAGACAGGGCTTGGTGATATGACCGCAACGACAGATTTTATGGTATTGCGTGCCGATAGTGACGAATACACTATCGTTGATGGCGATGCAGGCGCATTAGCAGACCGTCAATTCGGTATCAAAGTGATAGACGGTTCCGATGGCGCGGCGACTGCTACGATAATAATACTTGGTATTCTGCTTGACAGTTGATGGGGGCTATAGAATGATGATACTCTCTCAGGCAATCAATTATGTGGCTCCAGCCATACCCATAGCAGTAGTTCTTGGAGTTGTCTATTGGATAACAAAGACGAGAGTTGACGTTAAGACGTGCGACAGGACGCATAAGGCCGTTGATAAGGAACACGTGAACCTGAGACAATATATACGCGATACCGAAGACCGTGCGGAAAAGAGGCATAAGGAAGTATGTAATCTCATAAAGAACAACGGCAATTCTGAGCCGAGGATACAGACATGAGCGCGACCGAAGACCTGTTTAAGAAAGTTTTAGTCTATATTGGTGATTTGAACCGCATGAAAATCAGGCTGAGTGATTTGAGGAAGGATGCTAAGAATCTCGGCGTGGAAATCGTAGACGAAACGGAATCAGAAAACACTATAAAGCGTCTCAAATATGAGGCGAATGTTTTGCATGACAAACTTGATGGACAATTAGATGGTATAAGTTAAGGAGATTAAAATGAAGAAGTGGTTAGCGTTAGTAGTTATATTGTCATTCATTTGTGGCTGTGGTGTTTTGAGTCCACGGGCCGTAACCCCGGGAAACCCTGTTGGCTTCATCGACCCAAACACCGGAGCGGCATTTTTTTATGCTGGAGTAAAGTTAGGGCAGGCAGGTCAGGCGGTAGGTACAGCTACTGGCAATCTGCCGGTGGTAGGTATATCTTCTGCTGTTACTGCCATCCTGTTGATTCTGGGCAATTCATATTTGAAAGGTCGAAAGAATGGAAAATGAAATACTATTGTCACCTGCTATGTTAATGTTCGTGCCGGTTGTTGCTGCGGTTCTGGAAGTCCTCAAGAAAATACCTTTAATTGAGCGCATAAAAGAATGGATGCCTTTCCTGTCGATGGGTTTAAGCCTTGGCGTTATCTATGCGCAGGCGGGCGAACTTCAGATAATGCCAGCAGTAGTCATGGGCTTGATGGCTTCAGGTGCTTACAGCAGTGTAAAAGCGATAGCGAAAAAACCCGCATAATTTCTTAAAGTCGTCTTTGGATTCTGCCGTATGCTTCTTATACTTAATGCAGAAAGGAGCATATTATGAACAGAGCAACGATAGTGATTTTGGTTTTTTTGTGGGGAATGTTGATGGGCTGGTTATCGCTCACGGCAGGCTGCCAAACCGTCAAGGGCGTTACCGGCGATACGGCATGGATATTGCAGAAAACGTCCGACAACATAACAACGGATTGACGAACACGGGCACGGAGGGCTTTTATTTTTTTCTTGACAAACCCATTTACGCCTTTATAATGACCGCATGACTGGTTTATATCACATTTTACTGCCTCGGAAGCGGCATTTCGCCTTAGCAGGCAGCCAGTCA
>SDBT01011272.1_pt1 | contig 14398 bp, 8 predicted proteins | sample 2277101 | NCBI WGS metagenome assembly SDBT01 (sample SAMN10404973, study PRJNA504765) | marine sediment metagenome | isolation source: marine sediment core GS10_PC15, 103 cmbsf | place: Arctic Ocean: Southern Knipovich Ridge | collected 2010
CCCGCAACACCTCGGGCAACTCGGCAACCGGATCGTGGCTGTCCGTTTCGATCGAGACGCTGTTGTAGAGCAGGTGAGACGTTCCGCCACCACTGCCGAACGGATAGACCGGCAGCACGTCGGCCTGCGACACGATCAGTTGTTGATCGGTCAGTCGGGCCACGGTCGCCAGCATGAGGTCTCCGTGCCGGGCCCACTGTTGCTGCACGCGTTGCCCGAGCGATTCCACCTGCTCGCATAACTGGGGCATCGCCCGATTCGCGGCGGCTTCCATTTCGGAGAACCAACCCGCCAACCGATTGACCAGAAATTCCGCCCGCGGATCCATGCCCAGCAGCTTTCGCAACACCGTTTTGGCCAGTTCTCGGTTGCCACCGATGCGAGCGGCCAGTGGAACGAGATGCCGCCAGAACAACTCGACGGGCAACCCACCCGTGTCTACCGCGGCGGACAATCCGGCGGTCGGTTCGCGCAGGGCGGCAATAAGTTCGCCGTCGGGCAACTCGATTCCACGGCGAATCAGGTCGGCCGCGTAAAAGGAGTTTGCCGATTGATTGACGATCCAACGGAGTTCGGTACCCATCGAAGAGAATCGCCTCCTGCGAAGTGCCGAGCGGCCGATACAGAGTGACTAGCGAGCACGGCGCGATTCGTCGAGCATTGGCTCCAATTCGTTGACGAAATCCTGCACGTCCTCGAATTGCCGATAGACGCTGGCGAAACGGACGTAGGCCACTTGATCCAAGTCGCGGAGTTGCTGCATCACAAGTTCGCCCACGTGGCGGCTTTCGACTTCCGCGTCGAAAGTCGTTTCCAACTCGTTTTCCACCTCGGCGATGATCGTCTCGAGCCGGGCGTCCGGGATCGGACGTTTCCAGCAGGCCTTCTCCAGCCCCCGCTTGATCTTGCCGCGGTCAAAAGGCTCCCGGCCGCCGTCCTTCTTGACAATCTTGACGGTCGTGCCCTCGATCCGCTCGTAGGTCGTGTAGCGTCGTTTGCACTTTATGCATTGACGACGGCGACGGATGGCAAAACCGTCCTCGCTAGTCCGAGAATCGATTACCTTGTCGTCGTCCTTGCGGCAGGAAGGGCATTTCATGGTCCGACTCGCTCGTGACTGAAAATCTATTCGTTCATCACTATACAACAAGATGTGCCCTGTCGCGTAGGGGGGGGGGCGAAATTCTCCCGTTGTTTGCAAGTCACCACGGAAGGCCGGGGCAAATGGGGGGCTTAGCGAAGCGCAGCGCGAGCCGCGGGGCTTGTCCCCGCGCTTCCGTTGCGCCGGGATAAACCCGGCGGCTCGCTCGCGCTTCCGTTGCGCCGGGATAAACCCGGCGGCTCGCTCGCGATTTTGTTGCCCAGGCGACTTCGGCGTTCCCCTCTTACGGCGGTCGCCCTATAATGGGGCCTGTCTGGCGTTACCGTGGCCGTCCGGTCGGGAGGAGTTGAGCCGATGAATTGTCCCAGTTGTGGTGTCGAGGTGGTCGAGCATGCGGGCTTTTGCCACAAGTGCGGCCAGCGGCTCGTCTCGGCCGACGAGCAGGCTTCTGTCGGTGAGCAACAGGAGGCAACCCCCGTGCCCGAATGCTTCCCCGATCGGCCGTTGGACGAGACCGAGTCGGCGCTCACCCCGGGCGAAAAGTTCAAGCAGGCCGCCAACGCCCGTAACGCAGAAGACGAGCCGGAAGAGGAACTCTGGCAGGGTGGGTACTCGAGCAAGGCCATGATCGGAGCGTGGATTCTCAGCGGGCTGATCAGTATTGCTCTGTTGTTGTTGGCAATCTACGCGAGCAATGGTTGGGGCTGGCTCTGGAAACTCGTCCTCGTATCGATCGTGTTGCTCTGGATCTACCAGTTCGGCAAACTCTTCTACCGCCGGATGAACGTCCGCTACCGGATGACGACCCAACGCTTTATCCACGAGACGGGCATCCTGCGACGGGTGACCGACCGCATCGAGATGATCGACATAGACGACATCACGTTCGAGCAGGCCGTCATCGAGCGGCTGGTCGGCGTGGGCACGATCAGCATCAAGTCCTCCGACACTACCCATCCCGAGATCGTGTTACTGGGGATCGAGAACGTCAAAGAAGTGGCCAACAAGATCGACGACGCCCGCCGCCTCGAGCGTCGCCGCCGCGGGTTGCACATCGAGAGCATCTAAGGCTCGGCGACGAAGCGGTAGTTTAGGATCCGTTGGCCGTCCATCTCTTCGGCCCGCAACCAGAGGGTCTTGCCGAGCAGTTTTTCGCCGTTGGCCAGATGGTAGACGTGTACGTCTTCGGCCTTGCCGAGCCCGACGATTTGCGACATCTGGCGTCGGCGGTCGGGGGCGTATAACTGGCAGCGGAAGCTAGCCGGCTCGTCTTTGACGTTGATGAACCGCTGTTCGACTTCGAGTTCGCCGCGATCGTTCAGCTTGGTGGAAATCTCCACGTCGATGTTCCCCAGCCCGACGGACATCTGCCGGTAGACGCTGAACCGATAGGGTCGGTCGTCGGTTTCTCCATTGCCCACGACCTCGAAGTCGAGCCGGATCTTGCTTCGCCCGTTGCTGGCGTTGTGGGGAAGGCCGATCGAAAACGGTTGCTCCAGCGACTGCCCATGGGCGAGCTGCACGACAAATTGCTCGGGGTCGACCGACCAGGCCCTCGGCATAATCAGGCGGATTTCGCCTCGGACTTCCTTGGGAAAGTGGTTGGTCATGCGTACGGAGTTGCCGTGCGAGCGGCCCAGTACGCTGGGGATTTGTTCGCGGGCGAACATCACACCCATCCGCCACCGAATGATCGTCTCCTCGATCCCGGTAACGAACGAAGGCATGCGACCGACGCGGATCACCTGGCGGTGCTCGCGCTGGGCCGGGCTGACGACGTTGCCCCAGAGGTCGACCTGACGGACGCCTTCTCCCAGATAGATTGCTTCCTCGGTGGGCTTGTCGTTCCAGACGACCATTACGGCGTCGTCGTTGCGGGTGAAGATCACGTTGGAGCTACCGCCGGGCAGTTGGATGCTGCCGAGATAGGTGGCCGAGCCCAATTCAAACGCGGTGGTTCGCCACGGCAGGAAGAGTTCGCCCGGCGTGCCGTCGTCGCGCATCAGCCCCCGGTCGGTACTGAACGGCTGCGGGCAGAAGATGGCATCGGCGCCGTGTGTCTTTGCGGCGATCATCCGGCGGACCAGGTCGGCGGCACGGTCTTCGACCGACGCCTCGCCGGCCGGCAGCGGCGCCACCACGGCCCAGCGATAAGCGCCCGCGTCTTTGTAGGCTTCCAGTCGAGCGGCCATCTCTTCGCTTTGCAGGGGCGGATCGGCCGACAGCGCCAGAAACTGCCAGGGAGGCCGGCCTTGGACCGTCGTGGGCGGAGCCAGTCGCCAATTCCAGCCGATACCCAGCCGCACGTTCTGTCCGATCCGGTCCAATTCGGTTTTGACCTGGGCAATCTTCTCGGCAAGGTTCGGATAGCCGACGAAACTGACGTCCGTATCGCTGCCGAGTTGCCACCAGCGGACCCGGGTAGCCAGCCGGGTCATCACCGGCTCCAGCGACGGATACCACACTTTGGGTTCCGGCGCGAAGATCTCGGCGGCGGCAAGCGAATCCGACCGGGCGTACCGACCGACCAATGACGGCGGCAGTTCGTGTAGAAGCCCTACCAGTTCGATCCCCTCGTTGCTGAGCCACCCGTCGAAGGCAAGCAGTTCGGAGACGAGCTGGTCGTCGTTCTCGCCGTCGAACCAGAGCGGATATTTGACCCAATTGACGCCGGCTGCGGGGAGCAGACGGCGGAGTGCCGACAACGGTAGCGGTTTGCCGTGGCGGGGTAAGGTCCATCCGAAGACGCCGCCGACGCCGATGCGACGCGGCTCGATCAGCACGAGCGTCAACTCCTGCTGTTGCACGAGCGACTTTCGGCCCTGCATCGTCGCCCGCACCCGGTAGAATCCGGGGGTGGTAATCGGCGGTTTCCATGTGACTTCGCCGATGCGGGCGCTCTTGCCACCGGCCAGATTATCTAGCGAGAAATCGTCGCTGCCGCTCGTGCCGTGCAGCTTCGGCCGTTTCTTGGTCTCGGCCAATCGATTGCCGGCAACGTCTTCCAGTTGGAATATAATCTCCGGGTTGTGAGTATCCGCCTGTTGGGATGCGATCGCCGAATCGTCACCGCCGGAGAGCGATACGACGCACTGGACTACCACGTCGGCGGCATCGGTGAAGCAGTTCAGCGGGTCGGCGGTCTTCAGGGTTAGCCGCGGCAGGCTTCCCAGCCAGACGTCGTCGAAAAGCACGGTCCCCTTGAGGTCCTGCCGCGACTGCGGCTCGACGTGCAGCCCGATCACGACGTACTCGGCCTTGTCGCTCTCGGGCGAGAACGGTCCCAGGCGGAGTTTCCGCCAACCGTCGGTTTCGCGGAGTTTCTCGGTATAGAAGGTTTGAAGCCGCTGCCGCCGTTTGTCCAGCAGGCTGACGGAGAAGAAGGCCCGGTCGTGTTTGAGGCCCTCGGTCTTGACCAGCCCCTCAAAGACGTAGCTGAACACGGAGACGATTTTCACCGGCGGGCTATAGGCGATCGCCTTGCCACCGTCGAGATCGATTCGCAGGCACCCGGCGCCGGCAGGTGAAGGCTCGTCGACGATCCGAATCGGTACGTAGTGCGGTCCGTCGCCGCGAACCCATTGGTCGGGCCACCGGTCGAAGTTCGTATCCTGCGACGAATCGAACGGGCAACGGTAGACCTCCTCCGCCTCCGGATAACGGTCTGCAAGCGGAGGATCGGAGCCGGCGGCTGCAATCAACAGGCAAAGTAGTACATTCATGCTACTGGCGACCGACCTCAATAGAACGATTGTTCCCATCGTTTTCGTTGCTCGTCGGTCAACCGGTTCAGAATCCCCCGGCGGGCGGCGTCCCAGACCGTTGCCTGCTTACTTGCCCGTTGTCCGGGAGTGTCGTCGTTCCATTGTCCGTCGAGTTCCTGAAACGTTCCGGCCACCACCGCGGCGGCCTCTTGAATCTGCTGCTGCTGTGCGTCGCTCAGCCCGAGTTGCGAAAGCGCCTCGGGCGGTGCCGGTTCGGCGGCGAGATCTGAAGTATTCCGTTCGCCGCTGGTAACACTTGGAGGCCGCACCGGACCGTCCGGTCCGGACGCCATCGCTGCAATGCCGAGGGCCACGGCCACGATCACCAACGCCACGCAGCCGACGGCAAGAACCGTCATCGTAGGCCAACTGGTGCTTGCACGGTTGGGTTGAGCCTCAGCAGGCAGGTCGCCGAGGCGTTCCAGCCCGATCCGCAGCAGCGGCTCTTCCTGTTTCTGACCGCTGGACGCCTGCATGACTTGCGACAGGTAAGCCACGCGGGCCTCGAACCGACCCATGCTGGTGGTCAACTTCAACACATCGTCCACCTTGATGCCCGGGTTCCCCTCCACCATGGCGGCAAACCCCCCGGCCGATTCGTTGAACAGCCGAATTGACGTTCGCTGTCGCCCGATTTGAAGTTCTGCGTGCTCCTGCCCCTGCGGAACTTGGCAGCGATACGACTCGCGTTTATCGATGTCTTTTTGCCGTGGATTCATGTTTCTAACTCCCCGCGGAGGTTCTGCTAGTAAAACTTAGCATAAAATTGCGGTAGAATCGGGCCTGCCGCGATCGACACACCACCCAGACGACGGGTGTGGCCTTGCGATTTTGCCCTCGGCGAATCACCATAGTAGAGAGCGGCCTCACCCGACAACAAAAAGCCGCGACCGTTGGGCGCGCCCTGAAAGCAAGAAACCCGCAACATTCGGCGGTTATTCTAGTACTGCGGCGCGTATCCTGGTGTTGCGGCGCGACCAACGGTCGCGGCTTTATGAGCGAAACCCCTCAAACACCACCATGCGCTCCAACCGGTCTTCCCCACACAGCCGTTTGCGGTTCTTGACGGAACGATGCACGCTTGTAGTGATCGCCCTGTTCGTGATGCGGACATGGTACGTCGAGGGCCTGCTGGTGCCGTTGCGGATCACCGGCGGCTCGATGGCTACGACGTTGTTGGGGTCGCACTATCAAGTGCATTGCGATCGGTGCGAGCACCGGTTTGCCTGTGAGGCCGACCCTGCCCGGCTGGTGACCAAGGCCGTTTGCCCGCTGTGTGGCTACGCCGGCAACGACCTGCAAGGCAAGCCCGTCCTGGCGGGTGACGGGATTGTGGTGGATAAATCGATTTTTCGGCTGCGCCAGCCGCGGCGTTGGGAAGTCGTCGTCTTTCGCCGGCCCGAACCGCCGTACAGGACTTACGTCAAACGGGTGGTCGGGCTACCCGAAGAGTCGATCCGCATTCGTGACGGCGACGTCTACATCAAGGGACAGGCCCGGCAGATGAAGTGGCAGATCCAGCGGAAGACGCTCCCGCAACAACGCTCCATGGCGATTCTCGTTCACGACGCCGCCTCGCAGCCACCCGGCTTGCCGCCTCGTTGGCAGGGAGAAGGTTGGCTGGCTGACCGAGGACGATTCGCCCGCGGAAGCGATCCGGCCGCTGGCGATCAAAGACGACGCGCTGCGGACGACTGGCTGGAGTATTGCCATTGGCGTCGCGTGCCGGGCAGCGATCCTCCATCCGAAAATGAAGTCCGGGCGCAGCCGTGCCCGATTACCGACCTGTGCGGCTACAATCAGACCCGCCCGCGGCGCGAGGAAGACGTTCACCCGGTCACCGATGTGATGCTCTCGCTACGGTTGGTTGTGACCCGCGGCGAGGGGAATCTGGCGATCCGTGCCAGTGACGGGCGGGACGAGTTCACGGTGTTGCTCTATCCGAACCGGCAGCGGTACGAGGTGTTGCGTGGCGACGACGTGCTGCCGGGGGCCGTCGGCAAGTCGCCCCTGCTGACCGACGGAGTAGAGATCGTGTTGTCGCTGTTCGACAAGCAACTGCTGTTGGCATTTGACGGCCGGCCGGTGGTTACGCGAGAATACGACCCCTCGCCCGTTGCCCTGAAACCGACCGCCCGACCGCTGGCAATCGGATCGCAGGGCGGGCTGGGTGTGACGATTTCAGACGTCCGGGTGTATCGCGACGTATATTACATGCGACCGGTCGGTGCCCGGCACGCGTGGGGGGTAGATTCCCCCTGTGCTCTTGCCGCGGATGAATACTTCGTCTTGGGTGACAACAGCCCGATTTCAGAGGACAGCCGAAACTGGCCGTCGCCGGCAGTGCCCGCTAAGTTGTTGGTAGGCAAGGCTTTAGTGGTCCATTTTCCGGCCCGCCGGGTGAGTGTAGGCCCGTTGAAATTTCAAGTTCCAGACCCGGCAAGAATCCGCTATATTCGGTAGTGCGTCGTGTGGCCGCCAAGAAAGTAGCATAGGCGTCCCGCCTGTGGTATTGGGCAGGCGAGCCGCCTACACCACGAAAACCCGTAGAACTGTTCCCATTCGGTCGGCGTAGAAGGACGTATTGACGGTTACTGAGGAGAATAGATGACGAAGAAGAAAACGCAACGGTCGAGATCGACCGCTGCTTCCCAGACCGGCCGCGAGCGAGCGGAGAAACGCCCCGCCAAGGACTTGAAGTCCCCAAAGGGTGAAGAGAAGCCGTCTGACGCGAAGCCGCAGACGCACGTTCCCTCGTCGGCGGCCATTCGCGAGACGATCGAGTCGGTGGTGATCGCGTTTGTGCTGGCTTTTCTGTTTCGCACGTTCGAGGCCGAGGCCTTCGTAATTCCCACCGGCTCGATGGCCCCCACGCTGATGGGCCGGCACAAGGACCTGGAGTGCTCCAACTGCGGCCATGAGTTCCCGGTCAGTGCCAGCGACGAGGTAAACAACGAGAACGGTACCCTGAAGGCCGGCAACGGTTCCTTGGTCGTCGGCGCCACTTGCCCGATGTGTCGCTTTCCGATGGACCTGACCAATCTGAGGAACCCGACTCCAGATGTTCTCGACGAGTATCCGTCGTACACGGGCGACCGGATCCTGGTCGACAAGTTCTCGTATCAGTTTGCCGATCCGGATCGCTGGGACGTGGTCGTGTTCAAATTCCCCGGCGGGGCGGAGACGAACTACATCAAGCGGCTGGTGGGACTGCCGGACGAGACGATCAGAATTACTCACGGCGACATCTACGTCAAAAAGAAGGGCGAAGACGATTTCGTTATTGCCCGAAAGGAAGATCCCGACAAGCTGGTGGCGATGCTACGGCCGGTGTTCGACAACCGGGTGATGCCTAAGATCGTCGAGCAGGGCTGGCCGTCTCGCTGGGACGGCGTCGAAGTGCCGGGCGGCGATGCGGGCGGCAATGCGGGCTGGGGCTGGAAGACCGACGACTATTTGACCTTCGCGACAAGACCGGACGTTTCCGGCGAGACCTGGTTCCGCTATCGGCACCGCGTTCCGTCGCTGGAACACTGGCGAATTCCCTCCCGACATAATCCGCCCTTGGAGGGGCTGCCCGGGCCTAAGCTCGACGCAAAGGTTGAACCGCAGTGGATCACCAATTTCTGCGCCTACAATTCAACTGGGTTGCTTGGTCAGGTGGAGGATTCGAGCCTGGAGAAAGAGACCCGCCTGCCTTCCTATCCGCCCTCCCACCGGAACCACCAGGAAGGTTTATGGGTCGGCGATCTGGCCGTCGAGTGTACGATCGAGGTCGAGTCCAAGAAGGGACAGGCGTTGCTCGAACTGATTGAAGGCGGCCGGAGCATGCAGTGCCGCATCGACGTCTCCAGCGGAAAGGCCACGCTGACGATCTCCGGGTTCGACGGCTTCCGGCCCACCGCGCAGACCGATGTTCGGGGGCCCGGGAAATACAAACTGCGCTTTGCCAATTGCGACGACCAACTGCGATTGTGGATTGACGGCGACGAGGTCGAGTTCGACGCGGCAACGACCTACGATTTGGGCACCTTACGTAAGACCGAACGGGATAAGAGCCCGGTTGCGATCGGCTCCGCCGGTGCGAAGTTGCGGGTTAGCGACCTGAAGATTCTCCGCGACACCTACTTCATCGCCGACGGCTCCGACTCGCCATGGCCGCCGAGAAGCTCGGAAAAGGAGTACGCCGACTTTGAACTGGACGAAGACCAGTTTTTCACCCTTGGCGACAACAGCGCCAGAAGCAAAGACGCTCGCCTCTGGCCGGATCGGTCAAAGGGACATTGGCCCTATAACTACAATAGCCTACCCCACTACGTGCGTCGCGACTTGCTAATCGGCAAGGCCCTGTTCATCTATTGGCCCGATACAAAATACAAGATCTCCACACCCTTGTTCGACGTCCCCTTCTTCCCGAACTTCAGCGATATGGAACTGGTCAGGTAATTCAACCAACCTCTCAATCACGGATGAAAACCATGCTCAATGTCCAAGGATTGGTCAAAGTCTACGGTAGTCGCCGCGTGGTCGACGGTGTCGACTTCCGCGTCGAGAAGGGTGAGATCGTCGGACTGCTGGGACCCAACGGGGCCGGCAAGACGACCAGCTTCCGCATGACCTGCGGGATGATCGAACCGAACGCCGGAAAGGTCACACTCGGCGGCGTCGACGTGACCACCTGGCCCATGTTTCGCCGCGCCCGAGACGGCGGTATGGGATACCTGGCCCAGGAATCGAGCGTCTTTCGCAAGCTCACCGTCGAGAAGAACCTGCTCGGCGTGATGGAGATGCTCGGCGTGCAGCGCAAGGCGCGAGTCCGCCGATGCAACGATCTGCTCGAACGGTTCGGAATCACAAAGCTCCGCAAGGCGATGGCCCATTCACTCTCCGGCGGCGAGCGGCGACGGCTGGAAATCGCCCGGGCGCTGGTCTCCGACCCTAAGATCATCCTGCTCGACGAACCGTTCACGGGCATCGACCCGGTGACGGTGGCCAGCATCCAGCAGATCATCCGCGAGCTGCGCGACCAGGGGATCGCGATTCTGATTACCGACCACCAGGTCCGCGAGACGCTGCAGATCACCGACCGCAGCTACGTCTTGCGAGCGGGCCGGGTTCTTTGCCACGGCCACCCGAACGAAGTGCTCGGCAACCCGGAGGCGCGGAAGTACTACTTCGGCAACGACATCGAACTGAGCCGCAACAGCCCGCCACCCCCGCACCATCTCCAGCGGCGAGTCCCGTCTGAGAACATCCACCGGCGCGCATAGCCCGTTTGTGGCAACTGCATTCATGCAGTTTCGGCAATCTGAACCCGATAAATAGCGTTACTGCGAATCTATATTGTTTCCCGGTTTGGACCGTCGAAGTGCAACATTGATTGAAGGTCGTGCGTGGCGACGCGAGCGGGTATCCGTCGCAGTTTTCAGTTGTCAGTGAATGTTTTCGTGGACCGACGGACAAACGGCCGGGCTCCCCAATCGCACCGGACCTTCAGTGAGGTTCTCCAAGGCAAGGCACTGAACACTGACCACTGAATACTGACCACTGAAAACTAATCTTCATCTCTCCACGTAAGCACGATCTTGCCGGAGTTGCCGGAGTTCATTGCCTCGAATCCCTTCTCGAAGTCTCGATAATCGAACCGGTGCGTGATCACCGGGTCGACGTCCAGGCCGCTCTGGATCATCACCGTCATCTTGTACCAGGTTTCGTACATCTCGCGGCCGTAGATGCCTTTGATCGTGAGCATGTTGAAGACGACGGTGGTCCAGTCGATGGCCATTTCGTCGGCGGGGATGCCGAGCATGGCGATCTTGCCGCCGTGACACATGTTAGCCAGCATGTCGCGGAACGCCGCCGGGTTGCCCGACATCTCCAGGCCCACGTCGAATCCCTCCTTCATGCCGAGTTCCTTCTGCACGTCGGCGATCGACCGGCTGCGAACGTCGACGGCCAGCGTCGGTTTCATCTTGCGGGCCAGTTCGAGCCGATAAGGATTGACGTCGGTGACCACGACGTATCGGGCCCCGGCGTGTCGTGCCACGGCCACGGCCATAATCCCGATCGGCCCGGCGCCGGTGATCAACACGTCCTCGCCCATCACGGGAAACGACAGTGCCGTGTGAACCGCGTTACCCAGCGGATCGAAGAGCGCCGCCACGTCGCGGGGGACGGCCGGGTCGAGGTGCCAAACGTTGGTCATCGGCAGCGAAAGGTACTCGGCGAAGGCCCCGGGCCGATTCACGCCGATGCCGACCGTTTCGGCGCAGAGGTGCCGCCGCCCGGCCAGGCAGTTGCGACACCGGCCGCAAACGACGTGTCCCTCGCCGCTGACGATCTCGCCGGGACGGAAATCCTTGACGTTGCTGCCGACCTCGACGATCCGGCCAACGAACTCGTGGCCGACTACCAGCGGCACCGGTATCGTCTTCTGAGCCCAGGCGTCCCAGTTGTAGATATGCAGGTCGGTCCCGCAGATGCCGGTCCGCAGGATCTCGATCAGCACGTCGTTGATACCGATTTCCGGCACCGGCACATCTTCGAGCCACAGGCCGGGCCTGGCTTCTCGCTTGACCAATGCTTTCATTGTCTTCATGGTGGTTCTCATCGGGCAAAGTGGGCAGCGGACGGCAACCCATGGGGATACACGAATTCGCCCCGGTACGCAAGCCCCCGCGGGTGGCCCAGCCGATCAGAAAACTGTCAGAAAACTGGGGTCAGAGAAAACTGAGAAAACTGGGGTCAGGAGAAAACTGGGGGAAAACTGGGGGGAAAACTGGGGTCAGGCCGTGAATAATGAATAGCGGTTGCTGATTCGGAGAAAACTGGGGTCAGGCTGTGAATAATGAATAGCGGTTGCTGATTCGTCACGTGGGGGTAGAATGCGGCCATGGCCAGACCATTTCGTGTCGAATTATCTGGGGGAACGTATCACGCGATGTCGCGCGGAAATGAGCGGCGACGTATCGCGACGCCGACCGGCAGAAGTGGATCGAGTGGTTCCCGCAGACCGTCGAGACTTGCGGCTTACTTGGCGCATCGTCGTTTCGATTGCCGGGCGGCGGCCGTGGCGGTTGCCTTGGGCAGCGGCAGCGCCGTGAGCCACGCGATACGCCGTATCGACAACGGCCCGGCCCAGTTGCGTCGGACCGCGGATCGTATTTCCGAGGCACTCCAGTGACGCTTATTCATTATTCACGGCCTGACCCCAAGAACCCCAAGAACCCCCAAGAATGACAAGAATGACGTCGGACCGTGGATCGTATTTCCGAGGCACTCCAGTGACGCTTATTCATTATTCACGGCCTGACCCCAAGAATCTGACCCCAAGAATGCCTCCAGTGACGCTTATTCATTATTCACGGCCTGACCCCAAGAACCCCAAGAACCCCAAGAAACGGCCTGACCCCAAGAAAATTCATCACAACCCGGGGTTGACCCGGAGGCGGTTATGGGTGACCCCAAGAATGCCTCCAGTGACGCTTATTCATTATTCACGGCCTGACCCCAAGAATTTTCTTTCTGGTTGAGCCTGGCAAACCAAAAAAAAGCGCCGCTCCTTTCGGAGCGGCGCTTGTGGGTTTGCGTTTACACTACGACGATGTTTATCGGCGACGCCATACCAGTAGGCTGCAGGCACCGGCCAACAGCAAGAGCATCGTTCCCGGCTCGGGTATGTACTCCACGTCGGCAAACGTAACGTCGCCGCCCACCACCTGGTAGCGAACCTGGAAATCAAATTCGCCTTCGGCAATATCCGCCGGGGCGGTGAAGTAGAGGTAATCTTCCCAGGAACCGCCGAAGGTTGGACCGGGGATGTTGGTTCCCAACATCGTCTCGACCACACGTTCCGGGAGGCTGTCCTCATGTAGCGTGAAAGTGTTCAGCCAATTGATGGTACCGGTGCCCAGTCCATCGCTGTCGCTTCTAATTCCGACCTGACTGATCGAGTTGCCGGAAATCCGGACCTCACCCGTCTCAGCGTCATAGGTGGCCGTCGCGGTTCCCGCAACAGGCACGTCGGCCTCCGCGAGCCAGTTCGAGTTGATCGCACTGGCATCGTCGGAATCCACGTCGCCATCGAAGTCGAAGTCGCCCGAGAACCAGTCCTTGCCGGTGCCCAGCCAGTTCGAGTTGATCACGCTGGCATCGTCGGAGTCCACCTTCCCGGTGAGGTCGGCGTCGCCGTCGAGCAAGTCCTTCAGCGTTACCGTCACCGCGTCGTTCGTGCCGCTGCCATGGTTGACGCCGTTGAGATAAGCCGAAGCATCAAGGGCACCGCCGTTGGCGGTAAAGGTGGGCGTGGCGAAGGTGCCGGACTGGGAACCGGAGTAGGCGGCAACTGTGTAGGTGCCACCGAACTGAGTGCCGGCGCCATTGGGCACCCACTCCATGGCCAGAGTCGGACTGCCGGTAAGCGTCAGATCAACCGCACTCACCGAGTCGTTGTGAGTGCCTGGGGTGTTGGTACCACCGCGATTACCCTCGATCTCCACCTCCATCGTAGCGCCATCCAGGGTGAGTCCGCCACCCACCACGCTCAGCGTGCCGATGCTGGTGCCCGGGCTCAAGATGCCGTTGGCAAGGATGACGACGTCGCCTACGATGGTCCCTGTTCCGGAGAGGGTTCCGGAGTCGTGTACCGTCACGGCGCCGCTGCCGAAGTCGACCGTCAGCGTGCCGTTGACGCGCAATTCGGAAGCTTCGCTTGCACCGACTTCTACCGAGTTGGCGGTGGCGTGAGTGCCAGCGGGCACGGTCACAAGGCTCTTACCGCCGATGCTGTCCTCGTCGATGGTCATGTCGCCGGTGGGGTGGGGGGCATTGCTGCCACTCCACTTCATATCGGCCCAATCGCCTGGGCCGCCGTTCCAATCCGTGCCGAAGGTCGAGGGGACGAGCACTGCCTGCTCGGCCGCGAAGCCCACCAGCGCCCGCGTGACGTCCGTCGCGTAGGCGTAGTCCACGTGCCCCGTTTCGAGGGCGTCGGCGGGCGTATGCATGTAGGGGTTGGGCCGGTGCCACGGTGGGTCGACCGTGCCGTAGCCCTTCCAAATCATGAAGATCGACATGTCGTCCGAGTCCACCCAGCCGTCGCCGGTGAAATCGCCCTGCTCCCAATTGCCGGCCTGGTTGAAGAACGAGACAAGGACCGCCGCGTCGACGTCGTCGACAACGTGGTCGCCCGTGGCGTCGCCGGGCACCGGCTGGCCGTCCGGGGCCGTCAGCAGCGTGATAGATTCGGTAAGCTGCGCCGCCGGCACGCCGCCCTGCAGGAAGGTGTTCTGGTCGCTGTAGCCGCTGCCCGCATAACCCGGTGTCAGGCCCTTGCTGTGATCGGCGACCGCCTGGCCGAGAGCCGTTTTCCACGCAGCCTCCGGGCCAATGACAAACGCCTGGCGGCCGTCGTCGTTGCCGTAGCCGATCATGTCCACCGGGACCATGCCCCGCCCGCCGAACCGGCCGTGGGCGGCGATGTACGCCCCACCGCCGACGTAGCCACGCGCCCCCGCGCCGAAGGCGAGGTAGA
>SDBT01011273.1_pt1 | contig 14398 bp, 12 predicted proteins | sample 2277101 | NCBI WGS metagenome assembly SDBT01 (sample SAMN10404973, study PRJNA504765) | marine sediment metagenome | isolation source: marine sediment core GS10_PC15, 103 cmbsf | place: Arctic Ocean: Southern Knipovich Ridge | collected 2010
ATAATTTTTGTGTACTCTTTCACATACTTGGGGTCACGGTCATCTTCACTAAAAGAATATGGTTCAAGCGAAGCAATTTCTTTGGAAATTATAATCTTGTTCAATTAGGTTTTCGCCTTGTTCGCATCGTTTTGTATCGCACTCCAATCTTATGTCTTCTGCACATAAAAAAGTTTTTTCTAGATTTCAATGATACGCGCACCCATTAAATAATTCTGGGGGGGTGGGGGATTCACATCCAAATTTATCCGTAAATTATTATTGGATTAATCCATTTTCCTTAATTTTTTCTGCTAAGTTAAAGATTATTCTTGTTAGATTTTCTATTTCTTCATTGGAGGGCTTTTTATTAATTGTGTATTTCATCTCAGTTTTTATTTTTGTGAAGAGACTGGTTTCCATTAATTCTTCTTTAAATAATTCAAATAATTCATTTCCGTTTTCAATTCTTTTTGTAATGGCTGAAGAGTAGGTGTAAATTATTTGGCTATATGCAGAAGATTTTGGATACCCCTGAAGAAAAGGTACAAGGGTATCGTCAACAATAGTGCATAGGGAGAAACCGACAGCACCCCAACGGAGAGGAAGATTATTTTTTTCTGCCAATTCAAAGATTGTATTGAAAACGGGTAGAGCATTTGCGTCTAGGTCTTCTAGGAATTTTTCTTGCGTAGTTATGGGTCGAGATTCAGTTTTTATTTGACCTTTTTTTACTGGTTCTTTACCGACCACAATTTCAACTGACATTAACTGTTCTTTGGAATCTGTCTTAAAATAGTTAAATTCAATGCAAGTTGTTCTCAGTCCCTTGTTTCTTAGAAAGATTGCGGTTTCACGGATAGACTGACTGATTTGATAGCCAACAATTACTATTCTCTGGTCTTTGTTAAATGAAACACCTTCAGCATCTTCAAGCTCAAAATAGGCTCTGTGATAATCAGACAAACTTAGCTTATCGTCATTCTGGTAATTCCTAAGAATCTGTTCAATCTCGGAATAACTTAAACTCTCAACCCAAGAAGTATACTCTAATGCCTGAGCAATAGTATCCTAGGAGTCTTTCCTCGTTTCAATTCCACGATTGCTGTATTGCCATCTCTGTCTAGTGCTAATAAATCAATAAAACAACCTAGGTTTGTGGAGACTTGTCGACCGATAATAAGAAGAGTCCCATCTTCAACAATGGACTTGGTGTTCTGTTCTAGCCAAGCCTCCAGAGTCTCTTCAATATTCCCCTCTTTGAAAACATGTTCCTTAAACTCAGAAAACTGACCCATATCCTTGACCTTGAAAAGCCTCATTGACTTGTGCCCTCCATGTTAGAATAATTGACCATTTTGAGTATTATGTGGTTAGAGATTAAATAATTATTTATTCTCCAAATCTTCAACGATTCCTTGGAACTGTTGTAGTGCAAATTCTAGGTTTTCTACGATTTCTGAGGCGATTACTTCTGGTTCGGGTAGGTTTTCCATTTCTTCTAGGCTTTTGTCTTTGAGCCAGAAGATGTCTAGGTTGGTTTTGTCTCGGTTTATCAGGTCTTCATAGGTGAAGGCTTTGAATCGTTCGGTTTCTTTTCTGTTGTGTATGTTTTCTGTGTTGTAGCAGTCTTTGAAGTCTTGTAGGTCTTCGTATTTGAGTTGGTTTGTTTTGAGTGTGAAGTGTTTGTTTGTTCTTAGGTCGTATATCCAGAGTTTTTTTGTCCATGGGTTTTTGCTGGCTGGTTTTCTGTCAAAGAATAGGACGTTTGCTTTTACGCCCTGGGCATAGAAGATTCCTGTTGGTAGTCTGAGAAGTGTGTGGACGTCACATTCGTGAAGGATTTTTTTTCGTATTGTTTCTCCTGCCCCTCCTTCAAAAAGCACGTTATCTGGGACAACGATTGCTGCTTTACCATTAATTTTCAGAAGGGTTTTGACGTGTTGGAGAAAGTTTAGTTGCTTATTTGCTGTTGTTGCCCAAAATTCTGGGCGTTCATACCGTTCCGTTTTTTTTGTTCCCATTCCTTCGCTATTGTAGATTGTTATACTGCTTTTTCTTCCAAAAGGAGGATTGGTAAGAACCATATCATAACGGTCTCCAGAGTCAGAAAGTAGGCTGTCTACTCCTCCTTCGATTGGGCTTTCGTCTCCTCCTATTCCGTGGAGATAAAGGTTCATTACGCATAGTCTGGCTACGCTGTCAACAATGTCTGTTCCCTTGAAAGTTTTGTATTTGAGAAACTTTTTTTGTTCCTTGTCTAGTTGATAGCTGTTTGAGATGTAATCGTGGGCTGCAATCAGAAAGCCTCCTGTTCCGCAGGCAGGGTCATAAATGGTCATTTCTGGTTCAGGTTTCATAACCTCAACCATTGCCTTGATTAAATGTCTGGGAGTGAAATATTGTCCCGCACCGCTTTTGACGTCCTCGGCGTTTTTCTGCAGTAGTCCCTCGTAGATTTCTCCTTTAACGTCAATGTCTAAGCCAGTCCACACTTCACCATCAATCAAAACAATCAGGCGTCTCAATTTGGCAGGGTCTTGAATCTTATTTTGAGCTTTCCTGAAGATGACACCAAGCATCCCCTTCTCTTTTCCTAACGAGTCTAAGATTTTGCGATAATGAGTCTGCAAAGCATCTCCGTCTTTTTCAAGAAGGCTCTTCCAGTCCAGTCCTTCAGGTATACTTGATGGTTTATTGAATGGAGCTTTGGTTTGTTCGTCAGCCATCTTCAAAAACAAAAGAAAAGTCAACTGCTCAACATAATCACCATAGCTAACGCCCTCATCCCTTAGAACATTACAGTAATTCCATACCCGCTGCACAATAGCAGACGAATCATTCGACATAACCATTCAATCTCCTTTGATTCCGTTTACTCATTTTTCTTATCGACCTTGTTCTTTTCTTGTTATTATTCGTCTTTTCTTTCTCTTTTCTTATACGTTCAAGCAAAATCTCAGCAGGCTCATCAGCAGGGTCTTGAGCAATCAACTTACCGTCAAACGCAGTTTTCAAAATGCCCTGACGCAACCTCTCAGATTTTAGTAAACCCACATTGATGATTTCTTGAATTTCGTCAGCTACTGAAAAACACGATTCTATTTCTTCTACTATCTTACGTTGTTCTATCACTGGAGGAATCCATAACTCAAATTTTTTAATATCTCTCTGGAAAAGATGAGGCGTAGCACTACCCGTTATTCTTTGATTAACAACTAACTGCATTTTTGGACCCATTAAGAAATAAAGTAAGAATTTTGGTTCAAACAATTCTTTTCCTCTAATGACCAACAAAGATGAATTAACAGTAGCTTTTTCGGTTAAGCCTTCAATTATTCCAATCTTTCCTATACCCGCACCATCTTTAACTAACAGAATATCGTTATTCCTCAATTGTATAGCAGGGCTTTCTTCATATCTTTCCAAGGTTAAATGATTTCCATTGATTAAATCGATAGTGACTCCTTTACCTCTATTTATATTATGAACTGACAAAAGTAACGGTCCATAATCGACATATTCGGATGCCTTTAATCCTTTCCAGCCTATTCTGCCTGCTATGTATACGAAATCGCCGAGTTTAGCATAAGCCCAAGTATTTGGTAAGTTTGTTGACGAAAATTCACTAACTATCTTCACTTGTTTTGCTTTTTGTTCTCCCATGGTTCGACTAGCGAAAGTTGTTACTGATTCGATTTCGTTCTTATGAACTCTTCGCCATTTTTCTGTTAATTTTCCGTTAAATGCATGTTTCAGAACTGCTTGACGGTAAAGCTGCAACTGAGCCTTAACATTCTGTAAAGATGCTACACCAGCATCAAGCTTAGTAAACAACTCCTCAAGTTTACGGACAATACGACCCTGCTCACAAAACGGCGGCAATGGAATGTCAAATTCTCTTAGTTGGTTTCCCCTAATTGCATTAAAAGTAGTTCCTGTTCCTTTTCCGCTTAATTCTTGCTCAAAAGCACGAATAAAATAAAGAATGAAAAATGAGTTAATGTCACCTAACGGATGGATAGCTGCAAGTCCTCTACCAATGCAAGATTTTTCTGGACAAATATTTGTTGGTCCAACGGGAGCTCTAACCGAAATTAAAACATCCCCTTTTTCTGCAATCTTGTTAGGTGATGTGCAATACTTCTTAGGGATTGGATAAATTTTCTCAAATTCTGATTTACCTTGATAAAACGGAAGCCCTTGACCAGTTAAGTTATATGTAGACGAGGGAGGAGATTGTCCGAGAATTATTTCTGCAATTTCTTCAAGTTGTGTCCATTTCCAGCCTTTTGGCAAAACCTGAGAAGTGGATTTTATCACGTAACTAGCACCGTATTCATTTCTTGTAAGATTTTGGTTAGTTGTTTTCCGAAGATTTGGGTTGCTTTGTATGCTCCTCCTTTTTGGTTAAAGGGGACATAACCGAAGTCTTCCATGTCTATGCTAAGTGATTCTGAGATGTGGTCTTTTATCATAAGTAGCCATTCTTTTTGTTCTGTTGTGAATTTATTGCCAGCCTTATCTTGTTGTGTTAGCCATTTGTTGAATTTGCGGTTTACTGATTTTGTGAAGGGTTCAAGATTGCTGCTTTTTCCTGTGGCAAATCTTACTAGAGATATAATGTTGGTTAGTAGTTTTTGTGGGGCTGCTCCTTTTACTTTTGATTTTTCTAGTTGCTGATATGCTAACCAAACCAGTTCAGGAGTAAGGTAGTGGGGAGGCTTCTCTATTGCTTCAGCAAGCTCCTTGATTGCTTTGTATGTGAGTTTTCTTTCTGCGTAAGGTTTGCTGTAAATGATTTGTAAAGCAGTTAATTCGTCCTTGTTTTCTTCAATAAACTTCTTAAATGTCTTAATAGTGCTTTGGGCTTTTTCGGCGTCAAATCCTGCAAAAGTCACCTTATCCTCACTAACGGTGTCAATGATTTGGTCTGTTACTCTTCGTATGTCCATAATGGTTTTTCGCAGAACAGGATTATCAAAAGGAATACACGCCTCTTTTGCTAGCTCATAACCAGCCGTTTTCACCTGTTCTTTTGATGGCTTTTCAGTATTGAAAATTTCTTTGGCTTTCTCTATTCTTTTGTCAGGGTCAACAGCATCCAACAAACCATTAATCAGTTGATTCAACGACAATCCTGCAGCTTTATCTTGTATCTGCTCTCGCTGGTCTTGTTCAATTTCCCTGTCCAATCTTGCTAATCTGCCAGCAAAAGAGCTGAGCGTGTTCTTATCATACTTACCACGAGCAATCGCCATCAACAGTTTTTCAAAAGGCACACTACGTTTTCGTTCTAAGGGTCGAGAATCAGTCTTGTCGTTTTCAGTTACTCCAACAGCGTCTACGATTATGAAATGAGTCTTATTCTTAGTGTCTGGAGTTACAGATTGTAAATCAGTTGAGGAGATTGTTCTTGTTCCTCTTCCTTTCATCTGCTCAAAATAAGTTCTTGATTTAATGTCTCTCATAAACAACAGACATTCTAAGGGTTTGATGTCTGTTCCAGTTGAAATCATGTCAACACTAACAGCTATTCTAGGATTGTAGGAGTTACGAAAACTGGCAATCAAATCATCTGTCTTCTCGCCAGTAGTTTTGTAAGTTATTTTCTTACAAAAATCATTTCCTCTACCAAACTCTTCACGAACAATATGAACGATATCTTCTGCGTGAGAATCGTCCTTAGCAAAAATGAGGGTCTTAGGAACTTCCTTTCTATTCGGAAAAATTTCTGTAGGCAATTTTTCTTTAAAGGTTCTGATTATCGTTCTTATCTGGTCTTCAGCAACAACATCTCTGTCAAGTTCTCTAGCTTCATATTCCAGTGGTTCGTCAAGCAGTTCCCAGCGTCTTTCTCTGGTTAGTTTGTCTCGTTTGTCTATGTGAAATCCTGCTTTGACCTTGCTTCCTTTTTGAGAAATCTTTGTGTTTATCCTGTAAACTTCATAACCAACATTAACTCCATCTGCAACAGCTCGGTCATGACTATACTCCATAACCAAGTTTTGGTGGAAAAAACCCAAAGTCTGCTTTGAAGGAGTTGCAGTTAACCCAATTATGAAACCATCAAAGTATTCGAGAACTTGTCGCCAAAGATTGTAGATAGACCGATGGCACTCGTCAGTTATAATAAAATCAAAAGTTTCAAGTGGAATCTTTGGATTGTAAACAACCGTTTTTTGTTTTCCAGCACTTTGGACATCCTCAAAAAGAGAATACTCTTCAGCCTCTTCATCAACTTCTTCTCCACTCAACATCGAGTAAATTCTCTGAATTGTAGAAATGCACACCTTGCTCACAGGGTCAATATTTTTGCTGGTTAGATGTTGAATGTTGTAAAGTTCAGTGAATAACCTGTTGTCGTCAGGCGTCCTATATTGCTGAAACTCTTTGAAGGTTTGACGACCCAAATTATTGCGGTCAACAAGAAACAGAACTTTTCTTGCCCCAGCGAATTTAATTAAACGGTAAACAAAACTAACCGCAGCAAAGGTTTTGCCACTTCCAGTTGCCATCTGAATTAAAGCCCGAGGTCTACCCTCTGAAAAAGACCTCTCAAGATTAATTATTGCCTCTTTTTGGCATTTCCTTAATCCTTCAGTGATGAGAGGAGGCATCTGTTTGAGCCTTCCACGAAGAGTATCCTGACTTGAAATCCATTCTTCAAGTGTCTCTGGTTTATGAAACGCAAAGACTCTTCGTGAACGAGAATCAGGGTCTCTTGAGTCCCTGAAATATGTCACTTTACCTGTGCTTTCATACGCAAAAGGAGGAGCTTCAACCAAATCATAACTATCAGGAATAAGACGCAGATACTTTTCAGACTGGTCAGCAACACCACTCAAAGTCGTCCCAAAAGGCTTAGCCTCAACAACACCCACAGGTCTACGGTCAACAAGAAGCATGTAATCAGCCAAACCAGACTTCAAAGGAAACTCCCTAACAGCAACACCCAGAGAAGCACTAAGATTCAATTCCTTGTAATCTTGAACAGCCCATCCAGCATCTGTAAGAAGCTGGTCAATAACTTCTCGTGCTTTCTCTTCAGGCTTCACCATTTCTTCCACAGCTTAACAGTTTTTACATTATTGGTGGTGAACTAGATTGTTCAACTCTTTACTAGATAAACCATAATTCTTTATTACGTTTGTTCATTAGAAAACAAAATTGCTGACTATAACCCTGAAAGATTGCGGTGAATATACGAAGGGTCTCTAAGTAACTATTCTCCCAGTACACAATAAAGCATATAGTGTCTATGAACAATACGAAGAGGCTCTAAGGGTTAAATTCTAGCCCCAAACCCAATAATGGTGCGGGGGGTGGGATTCGCACCCTAATTTACCAGTAAAATATAGTTTCTTTAGAAATAAATGGTCTAAGTGAGGTAATTTCAGCAGAAAATGGTGATATCTCCCGCGAACCCCTCTTTTTTATGGGAGCAGAAGGTTATAGTTATCAGGACACAGGTAAAGAGTCGGCAGTTTTTTCGAGTTTTTTCTTAGCTGCTTCTGCTTGTTTTCGTTCTTCATCAATTTTATTAATAATTTTTTGAAGTTGATCCGGACTCTTATTGATTCCAAGGGTTCCTATTCGGGAAATAAGGTTGCCATACTGCTCAAGCATTTTCTCAACGTAAGGAGAGTCTAGCCTCGCCAATCTAGTCCAGTGCTTGAGATTGTCTTTTTTTATGCTTTGAACATCATGAAAGTTAAAACAAATTCCCAATACGCCATCACGAGGCTTGAAATGCCAAAGTGTGTATATTTTGCCAGGCAACTTATTCTTGAGATACCTATTCTTAAGATGTTCAACAATTTCAGTCATCGGTTTTTTGTCATTATGGAGTTTTATTATTTCAGGATCAATATTATGAGGCGGATAAGCCATTTTATCGAAGTATTCTTCTTTCAATGGAAAACCGTAGCAGACCAATACGTCAGAAGTTTTATTCTGGAGCAGATCACACTTAGGAGTTATTACTATTCCATACTTTAAATCGTCAAATGTTTTGTATATGTCACCAGTCATCACTTCCTCTTCAGGAGCAGGTTGATAAAACATCAACCGACTGTAAAGTAGAAAGTCTTGTTCACCTAGTGTTGTTGTTCCATTAGTTTGATCTTTAGCTAGTGCACTGATTAAGGGTGGAAGCTTTGCAAAATCTTTAGTTGCAAAGGTTTTCCTCGAAACCAGTCTCGTCATTATGTCAATAAATTCACGAGCGATTGCTTTACTTTCGCCAAAGTTTTTGCATAAAATTTTGATTAAAGCTCTAACTGAGGTTTCTACATCATTTTCCGCAATTTCACTTAATGCATTATCTTTTGCGTTGTCAAAAACTTTTTCCCAAGAGATTATAAGATTTAGAATTTTGTTTTCTATAAGCAGAGAATCAACGAGTGCTGTAAGGCAATCAGGGTCGTCCTCTAATTCATCTTTTCTTAACCCGTCGGGGGATACAAACCCGCAAAAAGGGCCCGTTGTTTCTTTAAGTAAACCATTGAGTGTAATAGCATCTTCTTCCTCAAACTCTCTAGCCAGAATTATTACTATGAAAGGACCACTTAATTTTTCGAGAGCATTTATTGCAGGGGCATAATATGCGTTCCCACCAATTTTCATCCCGAGCTTTGCCAAATCCAAATCGAGGAAAACAATTCTTGCGTTATATATGCTACGGGGTAACTCCCCAGATCCATTCCAATATTGAACCTGAAAGCCTTTTTTCAAAAAAGAAGCTGTAGCCTCAGCGATTGTACTGTAATCATCATCTATGAACAAAACTTGTCCAACAGTATTTGAAGTCATTTGCATCATCGTTCCACATTTTGTAAGATTGCAGCAATGTTTGCTCCAGGCAATAACCCTGGAAAGTCCGCTTCATCAAGCAACTTTAAATGACCTTCACTCATTTTTGCGATTCTATCAGCAATATAGAGGCCTAAACCCATTCCATTTGGTTTCCGTGTAAAAAAGGCTAAAGTCACCAGGTTGATGTCGTCCTTAAATCCGGGACCACTATCGCTCACGATAATTATTGGTTTATCGTAGTATTTGCCAACAATAATTTTTAGTTCTCGATCATCAGGTTTTCTTCGTAAAAGCCAATAGAAACTATTATCAAGAAAATTAAGTAGCAACATTATTATCAGATTTTCGTTTCCTTTTGCTTCTATTGAGTCTGGACCGTCTATACTATAGTTAATGTTATTTCGTTCAAATTTGAAGCGCATGTAATTGAGGGCTTTGTCAGCTATTTTTTTCAGGTTAAACGTTTCTTTTTCCGATTTTAAAGCCAGTTTTGCTAGTCCTCGTGTAATGTCACCAGCTTGTCGCAGATGAGAAATCGCAACATTTAGTTTCTCTAAATCTAGTTCTCCAGTTTTTCTCATTCGTCGCAGTATTTTCAGAGATTCGTCTATACCTCTTTTTACCTCATGTGTTGGCATTAAATATGTAATACCATATGAAGCTGCAACAAGGAGTGGTTGTTCTTTATCTGAAATTATTTCATATAAAGCGTCCCGAGCATCCTTAACCAAATTATCCCAAGCAAGTTTAATTTCTCCAGGAAGTTTGTCTTGTGCCCATATTGCTTTGGACAAAGCTGCAAGGTTTCGTGTAAAAACTGCTTTATCTACATCTTCGGCTTTAATCCTCCCGGTAATCTCTTTTAATTTCCGGAAGTCAGGAAATCGTTCAGCTTCAAGAGTGGTTAATATATGTTTGATAAGAAGAGTGAAATCTCTAAACGCTGGGTTATTTATCAAACCTTCTCGATCAGTTTTATCAATAAGTTGAGGGTTTGTTTTGGATGAAATTTCTATAACTCCAATTACTTGGTTCCTGCTGAGCTTTTTCTCAAACCTTTTGACTCGCCTTGCGTCCATACTTAGCCAGTCATCATTGGGGTTACCATAAGGATAGACACGGAATCCATCTCTAAACACTTTAATGCCGCCGTTAGGACGAATCATTTGCCTATAGATAGAAGTATCACCGTAGGCAGCTTCCTGATCGTCATGATGAGCGCTCCAGGAATAGATTTTGAAAGTGAATTCCCCACATGACGGTTCCCAGTCTGGGGTCTTTGTGGGAACTTCATCAGAATTTTCACGAGTTAAATCAGCAAGACCAGGTCTATCGAATTTATAATCATATTTTATCTTTCCAGATTTGTCTACTTCACCTGTAAAAGTATACATTGCTTTTTTTACTATAGTAGACATGTCGGGTATGTCACAATCTGGAGCGTTTTCATCATCTATGTTCACTATAATTTCAAAGTCAGAAAATTTTGTAAAAGGCGATGTTAATGCGAGTATATTCTCTTTAACACGCTTCATTATACTTTTAGTCCATTCTCTACGTAAATTTTTAATAGTGATTTTAGTGCCGTTCACATATTCTGAAGAATCCGTAAAAACTTGGGGCTCCACAACTTCCCAGTGCACGGGGACCTCGTCTAGAAAACCTTCGTGTTCAAAACTTGTCCAATCAATCGTCAATTTGGTTTCTACATTTTCTCCAACACGTCTAGTTACGAGTTCTGTTACATGACCGAGTTTGTGGACAGCAAGGCGCCCAAGGCCTTTTTCACCAAGCAATACTCGTTTCTTGAACTCTGAAAACCGAGCCTTCTGGTCGGCACCTCGTGCCTTGTACAATGTACCTAGTTCAAGCCAAGATGAAAGGACAGTGTCAAGGGACATACCATTACCCTTGTCTTTAACTACAATTTGACCCACTTCGGAGTCACTTACATTAAGCAGTGAAACTTTTACTTCTTCTGCATCAGCGTCATATGAGTTTTTAACCAGCTCTGAAACTGCTGCAATCTCATCAGTAATAAGCTGTTCTCCCAACAAAATCATCAATCTTGAACGAGCCATTATTTTTGCTTGGCCTTCTTTTATGACGCCCATTACCAATTCACTCCTGAACTAAAATAGGCTCACAAACATGTAAATTCATCCACGGCTCGAAAAAAACTTGACAATCTAACGCTTGAAGCCGCTCAAAAGTTAAATTGCATGCTTCACATGAGATATCCGAACCGATCCAATTACGAGACAATCTAGAACAGACAACTCCAGAAGTTCCTGACCCTACAAATGGATCATATAACACTTGACCCTCATTAGAGGAAGTTTTCACAATTCTACGTATTAATCGTTCAGGTTTCTGTGTGGGGTACTTGTAGTTGTTTCCTTTTTCAGGGGGAATATCGCTCCAGATATCTTGAAGTTGTCTTCCGTTCATTTCATCAAGATAGCGTTTTAAGTAAGGTAGTCTTCCTTTTTTGTGTGAAATCTTTCCACTAGCAAGCAACTTTTCCATCTTTTGTTTACTGTAACGCCAATAGCGCTCAGCTCCTAGGAATTCATATTTAGGATTTCCTTTCGAAGCACCACCTGGACCGGTAAGATCACCCAATGCATATTTCCTGTTAGACTCAGGGTCCACATGTCTATACGCACTTTTTAGGTAAGACTCGCTGTATGGAGTGTATTGTTGGTTCCAAGTATAATCTGAAGACATAGCATAAACAAATATTGAATCATGAATTCGACCATAGTGACGACTGCCTTGAGACGCATCGTTATGTGAACTCTGCCGCTTCCAGATTATTTCATTCAAGAAATTGGATCTATTGAAGATTTTATCGGCTAACACCTTTATGTTATGAGAAACGTGCCAATCACAATGAATATAAATTGATCCAGTAGACTTCAAGATTCTTTTAAACTCTTGAAGACGAGGCTTCAGCCAAAACATGTATTCATCAACATCATCCCATCTATCATCAAAACGGTAGTTACCTCTTTGGAATAAGCGATCAGTATAGAAGGGAGGGTCGGTATAGATCAAGTCAACAAAATTGTCCGAAAGCCTTTGAGCGGTTTCCAGACAATCTTCGTTATATAAAACGTGATACTTTGAGGTCTTCAAATAACGAGATGCTCGCATATTGAATCACCTGGAATCATTGTAAACAGCTCAAACACCCAAACGGCTCTTTAGGTTGAATTACCCTGGTAATTTGTCAGTAAGTTTGGTATAAGAAAATTCTTAACATTCTAATATTTATGTACATAATATTTAGGTAAAATATGCAGCTGGTTATAAACAGCCAATAGATAATATTAAGCATAAAACAAGGACACCTTTGTTACGGATATGTATTAAACTACATGCCTTAGAGACTCTTCGTGAAAGCTAAACCAGAAGACTTTTTTACGAAGAGTCACAAGGGGGTAGACTCTTCGTAACATCCATTTTTTAGTAAACTATTTGTGTTTCCTGTGTGCGGTCTCTTAACTCTGTCTGACCCAACTTTTGTTTAACGTTCACCTATGTCCTTAACTACACCATCATTTACACCATGTATTACATAAAAATAGTTAAGGTTAACACCTAGCAGATTTTACATGTTACACTGGTGTAGGTGTAACACAACAAAGTTTAATAAAAATGTTTTAAACAAGTTTCATATAATTCCTACAGCAAAAACGTATTAGAGTATTGTTGCCAGACGAGATTATTCATTCAAAGTTGGAGTATATGGAGCTGCTTTTTGATCATCCAGAAGGGTATTTAGAATTTTTGAAAGAAACACAAAAAGAGTTGAGAGAAGCTTTAGAGGATCGCAAAAAAGAAACCGGAAAAGAACTAGATGAAATCGAAGAAGAAATTCAACAAAAATATAAGAGTAATACACTCGCCCGAATTATTGACGAATACAATTGGACTTTGGCAAATCCGTTTATAGAAGAATAAAATGAAATATTATTGATATTTAGGAAATTACAAAAATTCTGGAGTCATCTCCACATCTCCCGCAAACTCCCCCTTTTTTAAAAGGGTATCTTCCTGCTCGTTTTCCAAGAAAATGCACACGCTAAACTATTGCGCTTGAATCTAAAGATGTTTGTTGAGAACAACGGGTATCTTGGATGTTTTGTCTTTTGATACAAAGCATTTATGATTGGCATCATATGAATACTCGTCCTTATGTCTGTGTAGAAGTTTATGGTGATAAACGCATACTGTTATAGCATTTTTAAAATTGTCAACCAAATAATCTCCATTTTCTTGATCAGTGCCTTCGATAGTGGTAACTTCATTGAATCCCTTAATATGATGGACTTCGACATAGTTGTTTCCGGATTTTGTAGGGATCTGTGGGATATTGGTGAATCTTGGCGAGCATAATTGACATTGATATTTATATAACTGTTTTAGTCTATCAACTATTTCTCTGCTTCTTTTGTATCTATTTACTGTAGCGGTCTCCTTTTTGAGTTCGGTTTGGATATTGGAAAGCTTCCTTAGATTTTCGGAATCCCCCTCTGACGGCTCTAATAATTCCTCTGTTATTGTTTCCCTGAAATTGAGTTTCGAGAATAATAACCAACGCTTTTTGTTTTTTTCTATTCTACAGAGAGTATTGCTAAATCCCCTGACAGGAGGTATTCTATTTCGATTTTCATAATCATATTCTATTATCCATTCTACGGGCCTTATGTGATCAAAAAACAGTTGTCTATCGCTGTAGGTGACATCATATCTATGGGGACCAAGCACCTTGCCAATTCCTAGTACCTGATCCAAACCAGCCATTACTACTACGATATCGCCATTATTCATGCTTCTTGAACTCATGTTCTCACATAGCATGTCAAATTGATTCACCCATATGTAAGAGAGATTGTTCACTTCTTCCTTGACTCTTGGCCAGTCTCCAGTTACTTTAGGATGGTCGAGGCCAATTATTTTCTTTTGTCTGGCATAATTCCATAATGGTTTTCTTCTGTAGTTTTTACCATAACTCAAATGCATCATGTAGAAATGCTCTCTACCTCGAAGCAAATCAGTGATTTTCATGAAATCAGACCTATTTTATATTCTTACAATTTTAGTATAAAAATCAAATAACGCTTGATCAATATGCAGATTTACTATAGGTATAGAAAAAGGAAATTGAACTTAAGATATATCAAAATCCGTATAACCCCCCCCTTTTTTACCTTTGGAGAAAGATTATTCTTGATACTGGGACGGGAACCCCACCCTAATTTACCAGTAAAATATGCTCACTTAAAAAAATCAGTTTGGTTCACGATTTTGTCTCTGTCTGTTTGGGTATGTATTATTCTTCATCTTCTTTAATCATGTTATTTAGACGTTTGACAAGTTCACCTAAGTTTTCTGGTTCGTTAGAGTGCATGTCTATCATGTTAGACTCAACTTCATCCATAGGAAGTTTCAGAATTTTTGATGCTTGGCGAATAATTTTTGTGTACTCTTTCACATACTTGGGGTCACGGTCATCTTCACTAAAAGAATATGGTTCAAGCGAAGCAATTTCTTTGGAAATTATAATCTTGTTCAATTAGGTTTTCGCCTTGTT
>SDBT01011274.1_pt1 | contig 14397 bp, 13 predicted proteins | sample 2277101 | NCBI WGS metagenome assembly SDBT01 (sample SAMN10404973, study PRJNA504765) | marine sediment metagenome | isolation source: marine sediment core GS10_PC15, 103 cmbsf | place: Arctic Ocean: Southern Knipovich Ridge | collected 2010
CGGCTCGCCGTGGCGCCTACGCCGAGGCCCCTCTCTTAAAATAGAGGGGAAAGAGCAAATGAAAACTGCTCCGGCAGCGCACATATACTATTCCTATGACTATATTCTAATGTTTTAGTGAAACAATTAGAATATACCATAATTATACTTGCACATTAATTAGAATAAATCCTAATATATAGAAGTGATTTTATGAGGATGAGCATGGATACGACTTCTAGAATGCAAACCATAGAGCAACTGGATAGAATTTTGGCCCGGTTCCAGCCGCTGACGGAAATACCACTCCCCCGGGAGGGCTGGCTTAAGACGATCCGTACCACGCTGCGCATGAGCGGCCGGCAACTGGCCCGGCGGCTGGGCATTTCGCCACCGTCCCTGCACTCGTTGGAAGCCAACGAGATTTCCGGCGGCCTTACCCTGGCCAATCTCCGCCGCGTGGCCGAGGCCCTGAATTGCCACCTGGTGTATGCGCTGGTTCCCAATAGGAGCCTGACGGACGAGATTACTGCCCGAGCCCGCGATCTGGCGGAAAAGCGGGTGCGTTACATTGCCCATTCCATGGCGCTGGAGGATCAGGCCCCGGACCAAGCTACTTTAAAGGCGCAGATTGACACTGAAACCAGCGCCACACTGATCCGTTTTCCGCGGAACCTGTGGGATCAGAACGATGGTTGAACTGGTAGGATCGCCCGACAGCACACCCTTGACGGCTGAGGAAGGGGATGACCTGATTCCCTATATTGTGAACCGGGGACAGCTGAACCGATTGGAACAAAGCAACATTCTCGAAGCGGAGCGTTGGGCCTTTTCTCAGCGGCGCACCGATTTACTATCGCTTGACTTCATGCGCGATCTCCATCGGAGGATGTTCGGTAAAGTGTGGCGTTGGGCGGGCAACTTCCGTAGCAGTAATAAAAACATCGGCGACGTCGATTCGACACATGTGCCGACCCAATTACAGGGACTAAATGATGATACCGGGTACTGGGTAGCACACGAGACTTACCCGCCGGATGAGATCGCGGCCCGCTTCCATCAGCGCCTGACTTGGATACATCCCTTTCCAAACGGCAACGGCCGCCAGGCCCGCTTGATGACGGATCTGTTGCTGGTTCAAATGGATCGGCCTAGATTCACATGGGGGGCGGGAAAGGACCTGGCAACGGCGGGTATGGCTCGTGCCAGATATCTGGAGGCATTAAGGCGGGCGGACCAGCAGGATTTTACACCACTCCTGGAATTTGCCCGATCGTAGGCGTTCCCGGGATATTGCAGAGTGAAGGTGATCGTGGTGGAGTCGCTGCTGGGGCGCAATCTTATCCCCGCAGCTGCTCCAGGCGCTCGGCCACCCAGAGTTTGATCAGGGCCTGGCGGGCAACCCCCAGGCGCCGGGCCTCCCGGTCCAGGTTTTGGACCATCCAGAGAGGGAAATCCACGTTGACCCGCTTGAGCTGCAGCTCGGGCCGGTGGGCGCGGGACAGGTCCAGGTGAGCGGTGATATCCTCACCAGCGTCAAATTTGCGGTCAAGTTCCGTAGCCTTCATATAATGCGATCTCCTCTGGTCGCGAGCGGCGCACCGAGATGATCCGGATTCGGTCGCCGCGGTAAGTGATGATTCCCGACCAATGCCCGCCACCGATCTTGCCGATAACAAGGTAACGGGGCTCATCGTCGGTACGGGCCGATATCTCGATCAGGTCCGGGTCGTCCCACAGCGTCTGAGCCGGGGTGAAGTCAATGCCGTGTTTCTGCTCACTGCTCAGACTTTTATGGGCATCAAACTCAAACTCCATATCGGCATATAATTTATACCCTATAGGTATAATCTGTCAACCGTGAATTGAATTTTCGAGGTAGACCGCCAGCGGGAAGGAAGTCTCACACCTTAGCAAATACGCCCTGAGGCGGTCGGGCGATTGGCCTACGTTGGCAAACGCTAGCGCCGCCGCAGGATCATGGCTTTTTCGAAGCGGTTCTCCGTGCCGGCCAGGAGGCGGGCGATATTGCTGCGGTGGGTGAACCAGATGAACAGGGTGATGACGAGGCTGAAATAGCCCAAGGTGGAATCGAGGGTGCCATAGCGCAGGTAGGTGATCAAGGGGAAGAGGGACACGGCCGTTACCGAGCTCAGCCCCACGTAGCCGGTGGTCATCAGCACCAGGAGCCACACTACCAGCCCCACCAGGACGGCCACCGGGAACAGGTGGATCAGCATCCCTGCCAGGGTACCCACACCCTTGCCGCCCTTGAAGCCGGCGAAAATGGTGAAGCTGTGTCCCAGCACTGCCGCCGTACCGCACAGAATGGCGACCAGAGGCGGATTATCAAAGGGTATCTCCCCCAGCAGGCCGCCGAAAGTCAATCCGGCTACCAGGGCTGCCGCCAGCCAACCCTTGAACACATCCACCAGCACCACCACCAGGGCTGGCTTCCAGCCCAGGACCCGGAAAGCGTTAGTGCCGCCGGCATTGCCGCTGCCGTGCTCCCGGATGTCGATCCCCCGTGTGACGCGGCCCATGATAATGCTGGTGGGAGTGCTACCAACCAGGTAGCTGATAAGCACCAATACCAATAATAATGTCATGCGATCCCCACCGGTTGCAGTGCTAAGATCAGGGAGCCGGGCCCGGCGTGGGCCCCCAGGGCGGCGCCGGTGTCGGTGATATGCACCTGCTCGACGCGATACCCCATTTCGGGCAGCAAATCGGCCAGGCGTTCAGCCTTATCCGGCACCTGGGCGTGGCTGATAAATACCAAATAGGTCCGGGACTGGTCGATTCGTTTACCGGCAAATTTGGCCAGCCCCCGAGCCAGGTCCCGGCGGCCCAGGAAAATGCCGGCCATATCTATCGTGTGCTCCTCGGTGACCGTCAACACCGGTGTGGCCCTGAGCAGATCGGCGATGCGCTTGCGGGAAGCGGACACCCGGCCGCCCTTCACCGCCCAGGAAAGATCCTGGATGGCGGCGTAGATGGTGGTTTCGGCAACGGCCTGCTCAGCTACGGCCAGCACCTGATCGTGACTCAGTCCCCGCCGGGCGGCCCGGGCCACTGTGACCGCCACCAATCCCAGTCCCACGGAGGTATTGGCCCCGTCCAGCACGGTAATGTGCTCCCCGGGCAAGCGCTTGGCGGCCATCTCCGCCGACTGGATGGTGCCACTCACCGGCTTGGGCAGGTGCACCGAAACGATACTGTCGTAATGGCTGGAGAGGAACTGGTACTGGCGCCAGAAATCACCGGGTGTGGGCTGCGAAGTCTTGGGATGGTCCGGGTTGGTGAGCAGCTGGTGGTAGAATTCCTCGGGAGTAATAGTGACCTTGTCCAGATAGCGGGTATTCCCGAAGCTAAGCTTGGCCGGCACCACGTGGATATTCAGTTCCTCGAGAAGTTCCGCCGGGATATCGGCGGTGGAGTCGGTTACCAGCGCCACGCGGCCGTGCTTGGCCCTGGTCGTGGCCATCTGCTGGCGCATGTCGTCCACTTTCTCGCCGGTGACCTCGCCATGGGTGGCTGCTATGGCAAAAACTTCCCGGGGTACATCGGTGTGGATATGGAGCTTGATTCGCTCCTTGGAACCACCGATCACCAGGCTGTTTCCCAGCCCCATGACCTGTTCCTTGATTAGCTTTCGGGGGAGATCCCGGCCTATGACCAGGCACTCGGCACAGTAGCGATAGCCGTTTTCGCCGGCTGGCTCCACCGGCTGGTCGGGGATCTCGGTACGGGGCAGCTCAGCGCTGTCGGCCGCCATATCGCGCAGTGAGCCGTCGGAGATGAATTCCATGATCCCTTCCAGGAGGTAAACAAATCCCTGTCCGCCGGCATCCACCACCCCTTTCTTTTTAAGGATCGCCAACTGCTTGGGGGTGTTCCGCAGGGCCACTTCCGCCGCCGCCAGCGATTTCTTGAGGAGGAGATAGAAATCCTGTGCGCCCTGCTCGGTCCTGGCCTTAAAGTCCTCGGCGGTAGCCCGGATGACTGACAGGATAGTCCCCTCGACCGGTTCGCTGAGCGCTTCCAGGGCGTATTGGTAACCGGCGTGCAGGGCGGCGGCGAAATGCTCCCCGGTCAGACGACGGTGCTCGGCACAACTGTCGGAAAATCCCTGGAGGAACTGGGCCAGGATCACGCCCGAATTACCCCGGGCCCCGTCTAATGCGGCGTCGGCGATGGCCACGGCCGTGCGGCCGGCATGCGATTGCGCCGCCCCGGGTTGGTCCACAATCGCCAGCAGGGTAAAGCCCATGTTGGTACCGGTGTCGCCGTCGGGCACCGGGAAGACGTTGATCTTATTGAGATACGTCTGGCGGGCCAGCAGCCGCCGGATACCCGCCATCAGGCCGCGGTGCAAGCGGACGCCGTCGAGGTAAGTTATCTGGTCTCTCAGCATAGCATTATCGCGATTTGCCACCGAAGGCTAAGCAGGCTGGGCGGTGAAAGTCAACCCAAAGTTTGGTCGGGGCGGGGGAGCTGGCCGCTCGATACTCGATACTCGATGGGACCCCGCCAGCGGCGGGGCTTGATACTCGATATTGGATGCTCGAGATTCGATGTTGGATGTTGGATATTGGGTATTAGATATTGGATGGAATCCCGCCATAGGCGGGGTTGGATACAGGAGGCAGAATGCGACCGGTTGCATCCTGACCCTTAGGGACTATTTTGCGTGCGCCGGGCCTTGAAGCGTAGCGCCCCCGTCAGTCGCCAGATACAGAAGTCTTGATTTCAAGGCAACCCCCATTTGCTTCCATAGTACCATCTTAATAAAACTTGCTTGTCTCCCATTTGTCCTGAAATTAGTCGGCATCGGTCGCATAGTGAGTATGAACATCAGGGGCGCACCGATCAGCAGCAAGCTTAGCCAGGCCACATCGAGGACGACGTCCTTGAGGTTGGCCGTCAAGTCGTCCCAGGGGGTGGTCATCTCCCGAATTATGTCAATCTATCAGTGCACCGGCACCGCTATAGAGGGATTGTTCACACGCCGGTAGAGCATACTGCCCAGCGGTGGGTGCAAGCAGCGCAGGTAGTATTCCCACTGCAAGGCGCTGCCAGGGCCAAAATTGAGCTGGTAAAGGCACTCCTCGGTGCGCAGCTGGAGCTTGTAAGTCCTCTCAATCGAGACGGTATGGATATCCGCGAGGGGAATCTCAACCGGCAGCCCGCTGCCGTTGGGGATTAAATCCACCCGGTCTGCCCGCAGCAGGCAGTGATAATTTCCCAACAGGGTCTGGTGGAGCGAGTCGATCTCTTGGTAGACTGGCAAGCCCAAGGCCCGCAGGTAGGCCGGGCCGTGCTTGCCGAAATCACGCACCTCCCGGGGCAAGGCGCAAATCCGGTGAAAATGGACCGTTGAGGAGCGGCGCTTGCCGGAGTCCATGTTCGTCAGGAAGGAATCGCCGCCAACCCTCCAGCCTGAGCCGCAAGCATCACACAGTAAGTAGTGGCCCCGTTTTTCTCTCAGGGAACCATCGTCGCCGCAGGTGGGGCAGCGGAATATCAACTTGGTAATGCCAGAGGCGGGGCGGAATCCCCGCGGGACCCGGGGCGGAAATTGGGCCAGGCTCCGGTCCGGCGACCACAGGATAGCCTCGTCCACCATCCGGGCCACTTCATCGTTGGTCATCTCCGGCGTGAAGATCAACGGCGGTTTGAACTCGATGGTGACCGGGATACGCCGGGGCCAGCGGGCCCAGCGGGGCCATGAAAGATAATTGTTGTGCAGGATCACTGGGTACACCGGGATCCCCAGCCGCCGGAACAGCTTGCCGGTGGAGGCGATTGTCGGGAGGGTCACACCGTCCCAGTTGCACCCACCCTCGGGCATGACGACCACCATGCGGTTGTCCTTTATCAGGCGCAGGATTTCCCTTACCGGGGTGGTCTGGGGCTGGAATTTGCGGGTGGCCACACCTCCTACGCTCCGGAGCAGCCAGGTTAACAACCCCCCCCGGAAATATTCCTCGGTAAGCAGCCCGGCGGTGGGTTCGTCGTAAAACTCCAGATTGACCATGAAGGCGTCGTAGACCTGGGAATGGTTGGTGATGATAAAGCAGGGACCAGCGGCCGGCATGTTTTCGCGGCCCAGGAACCGGGGCCGGAACATGAGCCGCAGTAAGGGCATCAATACCAGCCGCATCAGGCGGAAGGCGAAGGGGCTGAAAGTGCGCCGGGGCTTACGACTACCGATAATTGCTCCGCTTTTAAGAGGCGTTTGAGGTGGTGGCTTAATGCTCCGCTAGCGGTCGGCCTTGATCGTCGAGGCTGCCGGCGGCCACAGCCAGGAGATTATCGGGCTGAATATACTTACTGATCGCCCGGTTCACCGCGGCCAATGTCAGTCCCATTATCTCCTGGGGATACTCGTCAAGGTAGTCCAGTTCACGGCCCCGCTCAATGACGTCGAGCATGACTGCCGCCATCCCCCCGGTGGTTGCCAGGCCCACCTTGAAAGTACCGGTGATGGTAGTCTTTTTGGCTGCCAATTCCTCGGCCGTGACGCCGGACTCCGCCCACCTGGTAATCTGTTCCATGGTGGCAGCGCGGCCCGCTTCCAAAAGCGCCGGCGCGAAAGTACCGCTGGTGATCCAGAAAGCGTCCTTGCCCTCGCCGGCTCCGCCCAGGCCCGAGCCGATGCCGTAGGTCAGACCGGCCTCATCGCGTACGGTGGTCATCAGCCGGGCGGCGAAATTGCCCCCCAGAATATAGCTTCCCAGGTACAGCGGCAGGAAGTCAGGATGTTCGCGGTGGATAGGGATCACCAGCCCAAGAATCAGGTCGACACTGGTCTTATCAGGTACGTTCACTATTTCCTTTACCTCCGGGTGGTCCCGGTGACCCCGTAGCCGGTCTTCCGGAGGCTTATCGAGCTGCACCGGGCGCCAATCGCCCAATCCGGAGAGCAAGGCTTCCGCCAACCGGCTATGATCCACATCCCCGGTGGCTACAACTAAAAGGCTGCCCCGGCCATAGCAGCTGCCATGGAATTCGGCCAGCTGCGCACAGGTCAGGCGCTTCACATCCGCTCTCTGCCGGTCGAATGGCGGCGTATAGTTGGGATGTCCCTCCGGGTAGGCCAACTGACTGAAACGCAGCCGGGCCTGCTCAGCAGTGCTTTCCTGCTCCCGCAGCAGATTACCGAGCAGACGTTTCTTAAGGGATTCCAGGTCCGCCTCCTCGAACGCCGGTTCCCGTAACTGTTCGGCCAACAGTTCCAGCACCAGAGGCATATGCTCGCGCAGGCAGCGAGCGGAGAAGTTCACCCGGTAGTCGTCGGAGTTAAAGGAAATCCGTGCGCCCACCGACTCCAGCAATCCGCTGATGGCAAACTTGTCCCGCTGCCGGGTCCCTTTGTCCAACATGGCGGCTGTCACATCGGACAAGGCACTGTTATCGCCGGAATTGAAAACCTCCCCGGCATACAGGCTGCCACCGATGGTCACTACCTCCGGGACACCCATTGGCATGGTCACCAGCCGCAGGCCCGGTGCAATTTCCCTGCTGGTCATCCTGTCCGCCAAAGCGGTCGAAACACTCACTTTTGCGATTCCTTCACTGCCGGGCTTTCATCGCTATTGTCGGCTTGCGGCACAAACCAGCCGGTCGTACTCTGGTCTTCCTCCAGGTAGAGGCGGGCCACCCGCTGCACCTCGGCCGCTGTTACCTCGGTCAGCCGGTCTAAATAGGTGGTGTAGTAGGTCCATTCGCCCAGGGAAATGGCTTCGTTCAAGGCCGCGGCAATGGAATAAGAACCGTCCCGCGAAAAGGCTACTCCCGCTTTGGCCATAGCTTGGGCCCGGGCCACTTCCTCGTCCTGTACGCCATCATGCTTCACCCGCTCCAATGTTTCCAGAATCAGGTTCTCCACCTGCTCATGGCCGGTGTCGGGGGTGAGAAAAGCATAGATCATAAACAAGCCATTATCCCGGAAAGGATGGTTCCCCACGTGGACATTGGTTGCCAGGCCGCTATCGATAAGCACCCGGTAGAACCGGCTGGTTTTACCGCTGCCCAGGATGTTGTTGAGCACAGCTAAGGCGTAATTGTCCGGGTGCGACCCCGGCGGTGTTTTATAGGCCACCCCCACGATGCCGGCCTCACCGGTCCGTTTGATAATGAACCGCCGGGGCCCCTGCTGCCTCGGTTCGGTGGTATACATTTCCGGAATCGGCTCCGGGGAGGAAGGCAGGGAGCCGAAATGGCGCTTGATCAAGGACAGAACTTGTTTCGTCTTGAAGTCACCGATTACGGTTACCGTGGCGTTGTTGGGCCAATAATAAGTGTCATAGAACTGCCGCAGGCGTTCGGTGGAGACACCTTCGATGTCCGACTTCCAGCCGATGGTGGAATGATGGTAGGGATGAGCCTGGTAGGCGGTGGCCCACATGCTTTTTTCCAGCGACTCCCAGGGGTCGTTTTCCCCCCGCTCAAACTCGTTACGCACCACGGTCATCTCCGGTTGGCGGTCGCTATCCCGGAGCAGGGCGTGACGCATGCGGTCCGCTTCCACGGCCATGGCTGACCCCAGGTGCTCTTCAGGCAGCAGCTCGAAATAGTTGGTGCGGTCCAACCAGGTGGTGGCGTTCAGGTGGGCACCCACGTTCTGTAATAGCGTCCAGATGGTATCCTCGCTATCCTTGTTATAGGCCCGCGATCCCTTGAACATCAGGTGTTCCAAAAGATGGGTGGCCCCGGTATGTCCGAGGGCTTCGTTGCGGGAACCCACCAGATAGGTAACCATGAAGGTCACCACCGGAGCGGAATGCTCCTCAAGCAGCAACACCGTTAACCCGTTGGTTTTCAGCTGGTACTCTGAAATTCCACCGGAGGACTTAATCTTGCTGTAATTGGTCATGGCCTCGTTTCAAGTTTTTCCCACCAACTGTGCCGTAGCGGGACCTGCCGGACAAGCAGGTATCAAATGTTAACCAGGTCACATAAATTACAGATTAATTGGAACTTATGCGAATTTACGGTTTAGAATCGATAGAAACTGCCGATAGGGAACAGGAGGAAAGTATCCCCTGGCAGGTGGCGCAAATCACAATATGGAATTTGGGGCAATTTTGTTCTCGACTGAAGACAATTTTTTGCCTAAGCTTCGGCCAAATGGAGATCATTGAAGGATAATATCCCATGAACGCAAAAAGGTTATGCATATTAATGGTTGCCGGGCTGGTGGTTTTTAGCGGTTGCGCCAAGGAAGCTGCTGAAGAAACGCCGACCCCCGAAGTGGTGGCTTTGGAACCGGAGGTAGAGAAGGTGCCGGAGCTTGAAGCAGAGGCCCCGGAGGAGGAGTTCATCATCGAAGTACCGCCAGCTACCATTGAAATACCGGAAACGCCGGTCCGGGACGTGGAGCGCGGATTGCATCCTGACAGTGCTTTGTTCCGCTACATGATCCGCCCGGATGACTGGTTATCCAAAATTGCCTTGAAGGAATATGGTAATCCTCGGGTCTGGCGCCGGATTTACGATTGGAACCGGGAGACGATCGGGGGAAATCCTAACTTGATATACCCCTACCACGAGCTGGACCTGTTTAAGCCTGAGTACGAGGTCACGGAGCAGATCGTCGACTTCATCGTCCACGAAGTACAACCGGGCGAAAACCTATGGTCCATTGCGGTACAAGAGTACGCAGACGGCAAGGCCTGGAGTATTCTGTTCTGGGACAATGAGGAGCTGCTCAATTCCAACTCCGGCCTGCTGAAACCGGGAATGCGGTTGCAGGTGCGCACGCAAATCTGGTCGGATCGGTAAGTCAGCGCCCATAATTAGCATAAAAAAAGGCCCCGCATTTTCGGGGCCTTTTTTCATAATTTACGGTGGGCGGTATGCTAGCCCTTTTTCTTCTGGAGTTTCTTCACCCGTTTCTGCACCGACTTATACCCACGGTATTTGGGGTAATTATCCAGCACGATGTGCAGGGTATGGATAGTGGCGTCCAGGTTTTTCAGGTCCGATTGATAGATATCCGCAGCTTTCAGGATGCCGGCCACGGCCCTTTCATTGGCCTCAGGATACCGTTGGAAAATATCCAGGTAATAGGCCACGGCGGCATCATACTGGCGGGTCTCTTTCGAGAGAGTAGCCAGCCCCTCAAGGGCGGGAATACCGATAGACCGATCTTCTCCGTAGGTTGACAGGGTTTCTTCGTAGACCGCCAAGGCGCCGGCCGGCGAGGCCAGTTTATCACGCAGCAGCTGGGCAAAGCTGAATAAAGCTACCGGGGCTAAAGGGTCGGCCCCGTAGGTATCGGCCAGGTGGCGGTACAGATCGCCGGCCAGTCTGGGGCGTTTCAGCTGGGTCTCGTACAGCTGGGCTTGAGCCATCAATGCGGCGGGCGCCCGCTCGTGGTCCGGGAATTCCGCCAGGAATCCGGCGTACCGCTGGGCACCCAGCTCATGCAGCGCCAGATCGGAGGCGGTGACCTCAGCCAGGGCAAAAGCAATCTGGGGAAGGTACTCACTTTCCGGGTACATTGTCCGAATCTTTATATAAGTTAGAATTTCCGTGTGGAATTCGCCCAAAGCATGATAGGTTTGGGCTATCCACACCTGCAACTGGTCCGCCTGGAAAACAGTCGGATAGAGAGCCAGGAATTGCTGTGTTTCAGTTACAAAATAGCGGCGGGCATCAATGTGCTGCAGGGTACGGATGTAGTCCAGGAAGTGCAAGTAACGGTAAAAGTATTCATCCCCCACGTTCATGGAGTCGGAGTTAAGCGCCACCTCGTAATACAACCGGCCGATCTCATCATCTTTGCCCAGCCGCTCCTCCAGCTGTCCCCGGGCATGTAGCCCGGCCTCGGACTCGGTATACAGGAAAACGGTTTTCAGATAAGTCAGCGCTCCCCGCACTTTGTTATTCTGGGCATAGTAGGTATCGGCCAGCAGGTTCAGCACCTCGGGTGTATGGCCCCGTAGTTCGGACCAGCGCAAATATTGCCGGAATTCGTCCAGCTTGTAGCGGGCCAGCTCCTCCCCGCCGCCACCGCTGAACAAGCGGGTGAGTCCCCGGCTCTTGACCTTATAATCCGTCATTCCCTGCAGGTGAGCCAGATAATGGGCATCGGCGGAGGAGTCAATGGCTTCCTCGTCGACTGCCATCATGGCGGTTTTCAGCTGCTCGTACATGCCCGACATGCCTTCCTGGTTGGCGGATATTCTTCCCTCCAAACCCTGCAGCATAACTTTCAGGACAGCCACCGTATCGGTGAAAGCGCGTTCCAAGCTGTCGGCCACCAGCAAGTCGGATTGGGCCTGCCCCAGTAATACCAGGATGGAATCACCGAGCGCCGCCAGCGAGTCGTAGTGCGACCGGAGTTCCTGTTCACGGCGAAAACTATCGGCCAGGGAATCACTTAAAACGCTGAGTTGCACAATGTGCCGGCGGTTGTCGGCCGCGGCGCGGTCGTACAGGATTCCTAAACGGGAAAGACTGTCGGCCGCCTGGTGCAACTCAACCCGGACTTGCCCGAGAGTATCGCTCAACCCAGCCACGCTCTGTTGCAGCTGGCGCAGGGTGAAGTTGGCCGCCTCCAACTGCTCCTGTCGCAGGAATAACGTGTCCTGCAACAACGAAATCCGATCTTCGAAAACCTCCTCCAGGAGTGATTCCCCCTCGATAGCGACAGTCGTATCCCCGGGCTCCTGGGCCATCAGACCGCAGGCGGCCACCAAACCGAGGATCCAGACCAACCGCCGGGTGATCATTTCCCACCGGTGGAGCCATCCATCAGATGATTGGTATCCGGCCAGCGCCGAGCTGCTGTGATTTGTGTGGCTCATGAACAGTTAGTATTCGACTTCTATAAGGGGTCTATCCGAGACCCTGAAGGTACAAACTTCTATACGGCTTGTCTAGTCCCGGCTCGGGGAAATCGGGGCCGGGCGGTTAGTCGCCGAGCGAAGCATTTTTTAGGCATATATCGCAATCACAGAGACTGCGAAGATAATCATAAGTGTAGATGCCGGTGGAATGACCATCAGCCCAGAACAGCTGCAGGGCGTAATTCCCTACCGGTTTCAGCCCGGACAAACGGTAGCTTTGGGCGGTGAGGGCCGTTTTATTAGCCGGCATGAGGCGTCTTCCCAACAGGTCCGGTTCGCCGCGACAGTTCGCGCAGGGGCAGGCCCGCCTCAAACGCTCTTGTGACAGCAAGGATTCGTGTCCGTCCTGCCAGGTAACTGCCAGGTAGTCGCCAAAAGTGTGATACGACAGCGGCTGGTCCATAAGCAGGGATAAATTAGCCCGGGGGATCGATCTCCCACAACCACCCGATTCACCGCTTGCCCGTCCAGTTCCGCGGCAGTACCTTGATCCTCTCATGAGACTAACCGGTTGAAAGGAAACACCACTGCTGGCTCAAATACCATTATTACTGGCAGCCCTGGGACTGTGTGGTCCGGTGGTGATCTCCGAGGTGATGATCGACCCCCAGGGGACCGACAGCCCCAACGAGTTCGTGGAGCTGGTCAATATCGGGGTCGACTCGGTGGATCTCACCGGCTGGCGGCTGGGTGACCTGAGCTCCATAGATGACCTGTCCGGTGACGACCTTACCCTGTGGCCGGGGCAATATGCCGTGATCTTCGAGGGTGATTACTCACTCGACAGCGGTGCCTACGCCGGGCTAGCGCCGCCGGGGACCCCTCTGCTTTTCGCGCAAGGTAATTCCATCGGCGACGGCCTGGCCAACAGCGCCGACAGTCTGTTTTTGCTGGACAGCGCCGGAACCGTTATTGATAGGATGGGGTGGCCTGAAGCGCCTGCTGAGGGTTTCACCCTGGAGAAGGTTCTGCTGGGGGACTGCGACACCCCCGGTAACTGGCGCTCAAGTCTCCAGCCGCTGGGTACCCCCGGCGGACTCAATTCCGTGAGGGGGCAGAGAATCGACTTGTCCCTGGACTCCCTGTCCTGGAGCCTGGGTGCCGCGCCCAACCGTTTTAAGCTGACCGCTATCGTCACCAACCGGGGCTTACGGGCCGCCGCAGTGGCGCAGCTGGCTGGACCGGAAGGTCCACTGGCAATGGTCCCAGAGCTGGAGGTGGGGGCCACACTTAAGGTATTCTTCGACTGGATCGGCCCTGACACCCTGTTGGGGTTTTATACCACGACCATCTGGGTCACCGCCGATGGAGACTACGACCAATCCAACGATTCCCTGGACATAGAGATTTACCTATCGGCGCCTTCCGCGACGGTGCGGATCAGTGAGATCATGTACCGGCCCCTGTCGATGGACCCGGAATGGGTGGAGGTATTCAATCCCTCCGGGAATGTTATCAATCTCAAGCAGTGGGTGTTCTGGGATCAAGTCACAGGTGCAACGTTACCGGAGTACTACTTGATTCCCGGTGAATACCTGGTCCTGGCGGCGGACTCCAGCGCCGCCAGTGGCTGGCCGGACGGAATCGCCCTGGTGACGCCGGTGGGTTTCCCGATCCTCAACAACGATGGGGACCAGGTGATTCTAACCGATCCCTACTCCCTTGTTATCGACCAACTGGACTATACCCCGTTCCCGCAGACAGCGGCCGGTATCTCTCTGGAGAAAGTCGTTCTTGCCGGGGACAACCTGGAGGAGAATTGGCGACCCAGCCGGCAGTTGCACGGCACTCCGGGGGCTCCCAACTCGGTGGCCGGGGAGGTGATCGATCTGGCACTGGATAGCCTTGCGGGGACTTTCGATGCCACAGCCGGGCGCTTCGAAGTAACAGCTTTCGTGTCCAATCCTGGGCTGGAAGCCTCCGGCGGCCGGTTGATGGCCGCCGGGAGCGAGGTAGCCGACATTAATCTGCTGAGCCCCGGAGGTAACGAGATCGTCAGTTTTCCCTGGTCGCCGCCAGAGCATTACGGCCTGCTGGAACTGGCGGTATGGATCGCAGCTGCCCAGGATTATGATGCCACCAATGATAGTGGCCGGGTGCAATTACTGGTGCCGGCCCGGCCGGAAGTGGTGCTGATTAATGAGATCATGTTCGCACCGCCGGCCGAGGGCTCCGAATGGGTGGAGCTGCTGGTGAACACCCCCTGGCCGGTCAATCCGGCGGGCTGGTGGTTGGCCGATTCCCGCGGGGGCGCCCGGATGCCGTCCCGGGAGTGGGAATCGGGCTCGTTGGTGGTGGTCACCGGCGATTCGTCCCTGGCGGTGGGGCTGCCGCTGGATGCCCGGCTGCTGGTCGTGTCCGGGTTCCCGGTGCTGAACAACGCCGGGGATGTCATCACTCTCAGCGATCCCAGCGGTGTAATCGTCGACCGGGTGGACTATAGTTCCATGGACCTGTCCGTCAGCGGCCGCTCCCTGGAGCGGGTCTCCCCTCAGGCTTCCTCGAATGAGCCCTCCAACTGGCGCCCCTCCCCGGACATCCAGGGGCATACCGCCGG
>SDBT01011275.1_pt1 | contig 14396 bp, 11 predicted proteins | sample 2277101 | NCBI WGS metagenome assembly SDBT01 (sample SAMN10404973, study PRJNA504765) | marine sediment metagenome | isolation source: marine sediment core GS10_PC15, 103 cmbsf | place: Arctic Ocean: Southern Knipovich Ridge | collected 2010
CGTCCCTCTGGTGTTCCTGTTGTCGCGCTAGCGGCATGGCAGGGTAGCTAAGGACGGAAAGGATAAACGCTGAAAGCATATAAGCGTGAAGCCCTCTCCAAGATCAGGTTTCGTAAGCACTATCGTGCGTAAGTCCCCTGGAAGACTACCAGGTCGATAGGCCGGATGTGTAAGCGCAGTAATGCGTTCAGCTAACCGGTACTAATGGACGAATGCTTGGCCGCATGTATTCAATGCTCCTAAGTATTGTAGTGGTGAGTGGGGAGTGGAGAGTGGTGAGTGAGAGCTGACCACCCGAAGCCAACTGCTAGCCAGTCACATATTATCACAACCGGGCGGGCGCGTGCTCAATAGGCACCGCCCGCCACTTTCCGGTGACCATACCTGAAAGGCCACACCCGTTCCCATCCCGAACACGGTAGTTAAGCTTTCAGGGCCGATGGTAGTACTGCAAGTGCGAGAGTAGGTGTCGCCGGATTTTTTCCACAAGCCCCCGAGATCATTCCGATCCCGGGGGCTTTTTTCATTCTGCAATCGTCGACTAATCCGACCGGTATTCGCGGGCAAGGGCCGAAATCACGAAATCCATGTCCGCCTCCGTCTCGCGCAGTTTCCGCTTCAGGATCGGCAGCGAGAAGTGGTAGATGCCGTTGGATTGCCTGCCGAAGATGTAGGTCGAGGTAAGGTAATTCAACGCCGTGCGGACTTCACTGAATCGTGGCGAGTAGAGAACCTTGTCCAGCCCCTCAAAAATGTCCCTCTCGGTGAAATGAGGATCTGCCCGATTGGCGGCCATGTAGACGATCAGCCTCTCCAGCAGGCCGAACTCCTGATCCGAGTACTCCCGAACGCTCGACGTGATCGCGCTGGTGAACGCATCGCCTTCGTACACTTCCGTGACGTCATCGAGGGTGATCGTTCGTTCCCCATCACGCTCATCCAGCTTCTTCAGCAGCAAGTGGCACATCCGCTGCAAATGCGAGGGGAACGTAGACCCCAGATTCAGAATACTCTCGATGACCCGATCGTTTTCAAATTCCACGTGAATTCGAGCCATCGGCTCACGAACCAGTGCAGCGGCTTCCTCCCTTTCCAGGGGCTTAAGAACGATTGTGTCAAAGAGGTTGTAGAAGGAAGACGAGCGGTCGTTGGTCCTGTCCCGTAACGCTCTGTAGCCGGAGAATACAAACGTAGCGTAACGTTCGTTCGACATGCTCCTTACAAACCCTTCGAGTAGCGACGTATTGTCGTGGCGCACGAGGCTGTCAATTTCATCAATCAGCAACAGGTATCGCTTGCCCGACTTTTTCAAGGCACTCCTGAGCTCTTCGAAGAACGTTTCGCCCGGCTCGATCCATCCCAGGTCTACACCGGTTCCCTCAGTCTCTCGAAGCAGCTCCTGCATGATGTTCTTCTGAAACCATCGGAGGTAGCGGTCCGAGGTGGCATCGACGTACACGGCCACGGTGTTTGCCAGGGCGCCCTCGACGTTCACCTTGTTCCACAGCGTCTGAAGCAGCGAAGTCTTTCCGATCTGCCTCGACCCCAGGATGCAGTAGCAGGCCTGGGTCGTTTGGAATATGCGGCGGATTTCGCGTTCTCTGCCGAAAAAGATCGAGCCGGTAACCGGTCCCGTGAAGCGGAAAGGTGATACGGTGCTGGGGGGTAATTGAAGGAGTACTTGCCGGCCAAACTCCTCTTCCGGTCTTTGACTCAGGGCGATGGCTTTGAGATCATGCTCAAACAACACCACACCGCGTCTGCCCCTCAAATGTGCGATGGCCCGGTCACTGAAGTCATCGCATCGGCCAATCGTCACAAACACGAGGTTGTCGGACTTGTACTTGGCCACGAGGCGGTCAACCGCTTCGAACTGGGCGTCGGGATCTCCCTCGGCATTCAGCACGGCAAACACAAGGTGAATCTCGCGGTTAGGAACAAGCGACTCGGTGTGATACACGAACACTGACGTCTCGGACGCCTCGGGGATCGGCGGATTGTCTCGCGGCTCAATACCTGCCAGATCGGCGAGCGTGTGGACGAGTTGCTGCTTGCACAAGTTGTCGTCCCCTTCCAGTTCGGAGAGTGCATCCACGTACTGTCTCGACATCGGCGTTGCATCGGCAAGTCTCCTCTTGCCGCAAAAACCAAGCCGTTCGTCCAGCATCTCCACGTTCTTGTCTGCGCGTGCTGAACTTGCGATTTCACATATCTGGCCAAGCGGTATTCTCTGGAGAATACCGTCGCAGTTGTTCCGGATGTAGTCGGAAGCCATGGCATCGACTTCCGCAGCAACTTCAGGATCTTCATGGAATGAGGTGCTGTCGAAAACTCCTAGTGCATCCAGTTCATCAATCGCGTCGTCGATCAACTCCTGGCTCGATGGGAGATATTCAAGCAGTGGAAACTTTGCCATCAACCCATGCCTCATGCTGTCTTTGATGATCTCTCCGCCATGTGATTTGTACGCTGTGGCGTAGCTCAACACCACCGCTGCCGTCTCCGAGAGAGCAAGGTCACCGAATCTGAATGGGGGCATTGTTTCACTCTCCTTGCCGATGATAATGAAGGAACGTGCTCAAGCCCGCGCGGACCTCTAGATGCTCGAGCAGTTCGGAAACCGCAAGCGTGCAGCCCATCCTTGCGAACGCCCTGTTCCTGAGTTCGATTTCGGCTGAAGGCATGAAGAACTCCGAAGCCCTCGCCAGTTGTCCCGAGAGGATGACTTTGGATGGATTGAGAATGTTGACAATGCTGGCAATCCCAATCCCCAGATACTGTCCCATCGTCTTGAACAGTTTCTTGACTCTCTTGTCGCCGTCGGCCGCGGCCTTGATGAGATCCAGGTAGTGTAGTGGGAATGCGGAAGGTTTTGCGCGGGTGGCTTGCAGCAACGCAGCCCCCGAGGCAACCGTCTCTAGACACCCCTTGCTCCCGCATTTGCAGTGCTTCCCATTAGGTTGCACGGTGATGTGCCCAAACTCCCCTGCCGTGTGTTTGTCCCCGCGATGTAGTTTCCCGTTCAGCATCATGGCACCTCCCAACCCAGTGCAAAGGAGGATAGTGACATAGTGCTGGTCGTTCTTCCCCATTCCGAAGTAGCGCTCCAGTAGACAAGCCCCATTGGCGTCGTTCTCTATGCACACGGGAAGACTAAGCCCGATTCTCTGTTGCAGTCTCTCGTGGAGGTCCACGTCGACGCCAGCGCCTTCTAGCCCCGGTAGAGCGGGAGGCCGAAAAACGCGCCCCTGCTCCGCATCCACTGGTGCCGGCACCACGACACCTACGCCGCGCAATTGATCCCTTGTGACCGAGCCCTTTTCGGCCTCTGCAATGGTCCGCTCAATCGCATCAAGGGCATCATCGGCGAGTTCCTCGTAGGACTTATCATGCCTGACCGCCGGGGACTCGCGCACCTCATCGCAAGCGATCACTTTCCCGGAAAAGTCGAGAATCCCGACGTGCTGTGACGATGCCCCGATATGGACACCGAGGACGTACTTCTCTTCGCCATGGCGTTGCCCAGAAGGTCCGATTCGTATCCTTTCCGTCGTGCTGCCGCATTCGATACTCTCTGGACGAGAACTGAGGAACGTGGCGACCGCGCCGAGGATGTTGATGTCGCCAGGAAACGCTGCACGCTCGATCTTGGCTCGGTCCCTTGTCACGGGAAACGACGCGTTTTCGTCGACCGCAGCAGTGATCCCCGGGCGCAGGTATTCAATGGCCGCAGAGGCCCCGCCGCCGAGAAGCACCTTTTCGGGATTGAACGTATCTATCAGCAGTGCGATCCCTCGCCCCAGGTAATCCCCAACCTCGCGCAGGATCTCTTGGGCAACCGTGTCGCCGGATTCCGCAGCTTTGGCGATAGCCTCCGTGCTCAGCAAGTTGCGATCCAGACACGATTCCTTGCCTGCGGCGAGTCGCCTCTTGGCAATTCGAAGGATGCCGGCCGCTCCAACGTACGCCTCCATGCACCCCTTTTTTCCGCACCCGCAGACCGCCCCACCCGGCTGGACACATAAGTGTCCTAACTCGGCTGCCGCGTTGTCTGCCCCTTGCAGCAATCTGCCGTCGACGACGACACCTCCGCCGATCCCCGTTCCGAGTGTCAACAGGATGAGGTCCTTCACTTCCTTCGTCGAGCCAAACCGGAGTTCACCGAGGACCGCGGCGTTTGCATCGTTCTGCACCTCAACTGGGAGCCCCAGTCGGCGGCTCAACTCGTCCCGAAGCGGAAACCCGACAAGATTGGGGATATTTGGCGATTTCAGGAGCCTGCCCGTTCCTCGTTCAAACACTCCTGGACAGCCAACGCCCACACCGCAGATCGTGACTTCGCAGTTGCCAACGAGTTCCTGCGCAGCCGTCACAATCCGACCAACGATCTCCTCCGGGGTTTCATCGGCTTTCGCGGGAATTGAAGTCTGTCGCACGATTTGGACATCCGTCCCGTACGCGACAACACCCAGCTTGACATTTGTCCCGCCGATGTCGATTCCTAACAGGTATTCCGTCACGTTGTGTTCTCCCCTCGTGGCAGTGCTGCCAGAGAACAAGAGGGCCTCGGCCCTACCCGCGCAGTTCCTCGTGACACCAACTCAGGTAGACTCTGGCCATGAGCATCAGAATAGTCTCCTGCCCGATTTCCGTTGCAGACTCGTTCGGATAGTATCGATTGAAGAAAAACCGGATCTCTTCCGCGTCAATGTCCAGATTCTGCGTCCGCAGAACGTCCATGGCAAGGTCTTCGAGTTCGCTCCCCTCTTCCGCGGAGAAAGGCCCGCGCGACGTGTTGGGAACGGCGTCCCGCACCAAGCCGCTGAGTTGATCATCAACCACCACACTGAGTACATGAGGGAGCGTAAGCAAGTACTGTTCCGTCTTCGAGAGAACTGGAAAAGCGTAGGAATCCATGTACGCCCACAAGAGCATTTCTCGCAGAAGCGGTGATCGAAATATGGATTTGCCGTCCGCCCCTCTCTTGATGATGCCAGCATTGACCAATTGCGCGACGCCCGGGAACGCTTCGAAATTCAAGACCGGACTGCCTCGTAGGATTTCGTCCAGCCGATTCCGAGTAGTGGCAGTGTCCTTCAGAGCCTCAGCTTGCCCGAGTAATCTGGGGACAACGCCTCCCGGTTCTTGGCAGCAAAGAGCAATAGCCTCCCGGGCATCGTTGACTTCAACGCGCGTCCCGGGGGGCTTGCATCTCGTCGCAAGGTCACAGATCTTCTGAACCATCACGAGTTGACCGTTCGTCTTGTTGAATATGTACTCCACCGCATCGCCCTGGAAGGTAGTCCCATCCAGTTCGCTCTCACAACGGCCAATGAAATCCACGAACTCCGCTCTGGTGAAATCATCCAGCGAATACCGCTTGACGACATTCGAGAGTGGAGACACGGCCCCCCGTTGGTGGCGAAGGGATTCGGCCAGAAGCACAACGGAGAACCTCTTCAATGGGCCGCTGGTCCGCCTCGAATGAATCGACCGGAGCCGTTCCTGAAACGCCTCGTGCAAACCGTCGGACAGGGCCCCGATCCTGTCGATCACCAAAACCACTCGATCGAAGACATCCAGATTCTGCAAGACCGTACGAAGCAAGTCATCGAGGTCGCCAAAACCCTCAGATTGCAACAGACCAACTACTGCCCGCGCCGACTGCTCGAGTTGGTCTTGCAGCGAGCCGGACTCGATCAGGGCCGCCAGCCGGTCCTGAATGGCATGTTGAATACGTTGGACAATCTGGGACTCCTTGGGGTCCATGCCCAAACCACCGAGGTCAAGGTACACCAGCAGCATCTCCCGGTGTCGCTGGCCAACCCATTCCAGCAACTGGTAACCGAAGGTGGTCTTGCCGCCTAAGACGGAGGCCTGGATCAGGATGTATTCCGGTGGACTGCGGAGGAGATCGTCGACCACTTCCGCGAGAATCTGGTCGTACCGCCTCATCACCGCCCAGGCGGCCTCGTGCTGCGGTCCAATGTAGCCCAACGAGTGAAAGGGGCTGGACGCCATAGTGCATCTCCTATTTCGCTTACTTCTCCGGATGGAGAGGGAAGGTTTGAAAACTCGGAACGACAACCACGCGTTCCTGCTTCGTCTCGGGATTTCGCACAGTGACCTCTGTGTAGCCTTGCTGCGCCTGCATTTGCAGAGTACGCGCAAGCTGAAGGGCGTCCTTCACGGCGTCCGATGCACTGGAAAAACTCCCAAAGCCGGTCAACTCCTCCAGGTTGCGGTAGTTCCGCTGGTCAAACGTAAAAAGTACGCGTTTCGATCTGGCCATTCGTTCTTCACCCGTTGCGCTATGCCAACCGTCAAAGGCCTCTTCAAACCCACAAGCCACAAGGTAAGTGTATCCATCATTAAGCGAACGGTCAACCATTTTGTCGCAGATTGTGCGACGATCGCGCGCAAATAGCTGCGCATCCTGCGCTCGCTACCCACATTAACGCTGTCTCGCGTCAACTCGGGTCAGAAACTGGGGAACCGTCCTGGCCGATCCCGCTTGTCTCCGGATTTCTTTCGACAGCCCCCTGGATCAAGCCGATCCCGAGGGCTCTTTTCGTTTGGCAGTCTCTACCGTCAAAATCGGCACCGACACCCCAAAAGAAACCATCAATGCAACCCGCTCTGCCGGTGGCCAGCCACCCTTGGCCGGCTCCATCAGAGCGTATCTCGCGTGCTAGATTTGCGTAGCGTGCTGCACATTGCCTCCCGACCGTGTGAATACCCATGCCTCTGTTGTCCGACTATGCGAAACGCAGGAAGATCAGCCACTTCCTGGACCCAATCCCCAAGGACGCTCGAATCCTCGAAATCGGCTGCGGTAGCGGATGGGTTGGCAAATACTTCAGGCAACACGGATGGGACGGCTACGTCGGCTTGGACATCGTTGCACCGGCAGATTATGTGGGCGGCATCAAGGACTGGAGGGAACTTGGCCTGGAACCGGAATCGTTCGATGTGATCATCGCCTTTGAAGTCGTCGAACATGTGGACTGTTTTCGAGAGTGCTACGACTTGCTCAAGCACGGCGGAAAGCTGCTGCTGACCTCTCCCTTCCCGCCCGCCGACCGGTTGCTCCGCGTGCTGGAATGGGCCGGGCTAAATCAGAAACGCACCAGCCCCCACGACCACCTCGTCTACTTCCATGACGTGGCACAGTTCGAAAGCAAGGAGATCAAAATCGTCGCTCGACTGTCCCAATGGGGCACGTTCGAGAAAGCACCCGCTCCCGGAGCCTGCATTACATGTTCTGACGCGTCAATCGAACCTCAGGAAACTTCCTGCCTGACCGTGTGAGGTCGCTTGCACACTGACAACGCCCGTCAAAACCGTTACCAACGGCCCCAGCGAGACCAACAATGCAACCCGCTACGCCCGTGACCGGATACGCTCGGCTGACCAGACGGCAGGCTCGCATCGTGCTGGCCGTGACGGCGATGACCGGGGCCTTTTTCGTTGCTGTAACGCTCTCGCCGCTACGGGTCAAGATGCCGGAAACCCCACTGAGTGAAACGGTCGGCTGGACCGATCCGGGCGAGGCCGACGTGCAGTTGTACCGGGCCGTGGTCGATCGGGTCCATGCGGGCGAAGGCTTCTATCGGGCTTTTGCGACAGAAATGCCCGAACGTGGCTATCCGTGCGGCAGCGTTTTCAACTGGCGCAGCCCGCTGCCGATTTGGCTAATCGGCGCAATGCCGGCCGTCGTGCTCGGCAAACTCCTCCTCGGCACGCTGGCGTTGATTGCCTTCCTGGCGGCCTACCGGCTGCTCGCCCGCGAAGACCACCGGTCCGGCCGCACCAGCCGGCGGCCTACGGCTTGCCTGATGTTGCTGATTGCGCCGCTGCTGCCAACAGTGCTGGGCGACTTGTTCGTGATGCCGTCGCTCTGGGCCGGCGTGTTGATCGTGCTGTCGGCCTGTCTGTACGGGCTGAACCGGCCCCGGTTGGGCCTGGCGGCCGGTCTGGCGGCCGTCTTCCTCCGCGAACTGGCCATGCCCTACTGCATCGTGGCGGCAGCCATCGCCTGGTGGCACCGCCGAAGGGGTGAGTTGGCCGCCTGGGCACTGGGCCTGGGTGCCTGGACCGTCTTCTACGCCGTTCACTGCCTGCATGCGGCCGAGATGATCTTGCCGGACGCCAAGACTCATACAGAAGGTTGGCTGCAATGCGGCGGGGCGGCCTTCGTGATCGCCACGGTGCGGATGAACACCTACTTGTTACTACTGCCGCAATGGATCACTGCGCTGTATCTGACGGCAGCGCTGCTGGGACTTGCCGGCTGGCACACGCCCGCCGGCCGACGCATCGGACTGACCGTTTGTCTGTTTCTGACGGCGTTCGCCCTGGTCGGCCAGGACTTCAACCAGTATTGGGGCCTACTGACGGCGTCGCTGATCTGTTTCGGCGTGGTCCGTTTTCCGGCGTCGTTGCGCGAGGTCTGCCAAGCGGCAGAAATCGGGGTGGTAGGCCAGAAACGTCATATCCCGCAACGACTTACGGAGAATCCCTAGAAAATTCCCATTTTCGCTAAACTTCCTGATTTGACAAACTAAGAATGTGACATAGAGTTTATTACAGAGGCGGATCGCGAGAGCGAAAGCCTCGAAAAGGCGGCCGGGTGGTCGCCGCGGCACGGTGGACTTTTCTTACGAACACACGTTCGATGGGTTCGTTTTGAGAGAGACCTCTGTGCCGACGAGCCTGCAGCCTCTGCATCCTCGACAAAGGCAAACCGGTCGCAAGGCCGGGACGCAAAGCCAAGGGCCTGTCGGCGAAAGCCGGTTGGCAGCCTAGCTACCGAAAGGGTTAATTGAATCAATTCGGCAAGCGGTGGAGACGAGGTTTGTATTTTTAACTTGGGTTCCTAGGTTGCAACGCAGGCAGCCGCCGGCAAATGTTGTCGGCAGCGTTTCCGAGGGAGCCCGGAAAGTTTTTTATTCCGGTTGGTCCTCGTTCAAGAGGACTCACACTGGGATGGAGGAATACTAATGAAGTCGCTTGCTCAGAAGATGCACCGTTTCCTCGTTTCAGAAGATGGCCCCACTGCGGTTGAGTACGCCGTGATGCTGGCCCTGATCGTGATTGTCTGCTTGACGGCGATCACGGCAATTGGAACTGGTGCCAGTTCGACGTTCCAGGACGTCGCCAACGAACTCTAGTCCAATTGGGCTCGAAGCAGAGGGCCTGATCCGACGGGTCCGAGCGTGAACTCCGCTAGAACCGGAAGAACCCCCCTCGGCGCTGGAATTTCGGCACCGAGGGGGCATTTTTTGACCTATACATAAATAGTACCGCCGTAGCCCTCGTTTCTAGCGGGGCGAGCAACCGATTCGAGTACTCCCTGAAAGAAAACGGAGAAAGCGTGATGTCGGAATCGAACGCCTTTTTAGAGGCCGTCTCAGAAAACTGGCATATCTGGCTGGTTAGCGTGGTGCTGGTTGTTGCGGCCGTTATCGACGGCCTGAAACTAAAAGTGCCCAACTGGATCACCTTCCCCTTGATAATTAGCGGCTGGATCTTCAGCACCGCCTATTTCGGATGGGCCGGGTTCGGCTGGAGCCTGGTGGGTACGGCCGTGGGGCTCGGCCTGTTGCTGCCGGCCTACGCGATCGGCGGCATGGGGGCCGGCGACGTGAAATTGCTGGCCGGTGTCGGGGCTTGGATCTGGGGAACCGCCACCTTCTATGCCTTTTGCGTCTCGGCGATTATCGGCGGGATTATTGCCGTGGTGATGGTGATGAGTGCGAAGAACTGGCGAGAACACAAGGGCCAGTTCGCCGCCATTCTCACCGAAATCCTCGTCGTCCGCGACCCGAATCAGTTAGCCAAAGCCGCCGCAGAGCGAAAAAGTTCCATGATGCTGCTGCCGTATGGAATTCCAATTGCCATCGGGACGATCGCTTACTTCTTTTGGGAGGGAATGCTGCTATGACACAACCCCAATTGCCCACTCTCCGTATCCTATCCAGTCCGTCCCCCTGTAACGGACTATCCAATGCACAAAACACACCTGGAAACGGAGTCAAACTGGAGAGAGTTTCCCGATTGTGCCGAAAAAGAAGACGAGGTGCCGCAGCCGTCGAGTTCGCCTTTGTTGCGCCGGTGTTTTTCCTGCTGGTGCTGGGGATGATCGAGTTCGGACGGATGGTGATGGTCCAACAGGTAATTACCAACGGTTCACGGGAGGGAGCCAGAGTGGCCGTGTTGGACGGGACGACCGGTGCCGAAGTGCAGGCGGTCGTGGAAGGCTACCTGTCCACCGCGAACGTGCCGGGGGCGACTATAACGGTTGATCCGACTGAACCTAGTACTGCCGGTTATGGTGCCCCGGTGACCGTTACCGTCAGTGTTCCTTTCAGTGAAGTGAGTTGGCTTCCAACGCCAATGTTGATTGGGGGGGATACGGAGTTGACGGCCGCCACGGTTATGCGCCGGGAGACGGTCCAGTAGACGGCGAGGATTCCCACTGTTTCGCGTTTGATAGGGATTTTTGGGGGACGACATGAGAGCCAAATCACTTGCCTTGCTGGTACTGGCCCTGGGATGCGGACTGGTGGCCTCGATCGGCATCACGCAGGTAATGAAGAAGGACGGCGGCGAAACGGCCGACGGCGACGGCGTCAACATCTACGTCGCCAAGGAGGACATTTCCTACGGAAAGGTCCTGACCACCGAAGTGTTGCGGCTGGAAGAGTGGCCCAAAGACAAGGTCCCTGCCGGTGCGCTGAGCCGTCTGGAAGACGTCGACGGCCGCTTCCCCAGAAGCACGATCTATGCGGGTGCCGCGATCCTGGAGAACAGCCTCTTCGCAATAGGCCAAGGACCCGTCGGAGTTTCGGGAAAGATCCCTCCAGGGTATCGTCTGGCCGGCGTCAAGGTGGATCAGGTTAGCGGGGGAGGGCTGCTTCTGCCGGGAAATCGCGTCGACGTAATCGTCAACATTACCCGAATTCCCGGCCGCGCCAGCCAGGAGCCGATCTCGAAGACGTTCCTGCGCAACATCAAGGTCCTTGCGGTCAACGACGTCTTCGAGATCGATGATACGGAGGGAGGCTCACAAAAAATCGCCGCAAAAACGGCCCAATTGCTGGTCACGCCGGAGCAGGCGCAGCTCGTCAATCTGGCGTCGGAACTGGGAAAAATTCAGTTGGTGATGCGGGGGCCCGAAGAAGACGAAAAGGAAGACGACGATATTCAAGAGGCCAGCATTGACGAATTGCTCGGCCGCGGCGAGAAGGCCGACCTCGAGGCCGAAGAGCCACAGTCCGAAGACGGAGGCTTGACCGATTGGATCAACAAGGTCGCGCAACAGGAGTTGCCGCCGAGCGACCCGGCCGTTGAACCGCCACCGGTCAATCAAATCGAAAGCTGGAAAATGCGGATTATGTCCGGCGATGAATCCGAGGACGTCGTGCTGAAAATAGAAAAGTCGTCGGCGACTCCCGGAACCGGCTTCGAGTTCTGGCAATCGGGTAACTTCGACAGGGACCCCGGTCCCGACGAGAGCAAACCCGGAACACAAAACGTCCTGCGGCAGGACGAGCCCGTCAACGAGGAAGGGCCCGTCAACGAGGAAGGGCCCGTCAACGAGGAAGGGCCCGTCAACGAGGAAGGGCCCGTCAACGAGGAAGTGCCCGTCAACGAGGAAGTGCCCGTCAACGAGGAAGTGCCGAACGTGGGGGAACCACCGGCATTGCGAGAAGAAACCTAACCCGGCAGATGGCCGGGATCGTCGATCACACGGAGGAACCGTTCCGCACGCCGGAACTGGAATTTGCATCAAGGGGATCAAGGATGATCACAAAGATTCTACGGCACGTTCTAGTGCTATCGCTGACCGTTGCTCTGCTGGTCTCGCCGTACAGTCAGCTTGCGTCGGTCGGCGCACAGGAACTGCGACCGGCCTCGATTGTCTACGAGATCAAGTCCACAAAACAGAAGCTGGAAATGACGGTCAACACCAGCCGCATTCTCAAGCTCCCGCAGAAGATCCCCCAGGCGCAGGTCAACAACCCCGAAATCCTTGAATTGACCGCGCTTTCTCCCAACGAGGTCCAACTCTCGGCCAAGTCCGCCGGCGTAACCCAGGTCAACCTGTGGGACGAAAACCAGCAGTTGTACACCGTCGACGTGGTCGTCTACGCCGACGTTCAGGCGCTGGCCATGCTGTTGAACAGCCAATTTCCAGGCACCCGCCTGAGAGTGATCCCCGTGGCCAGCGGCGTGCTGATTTCCGGATACGTCGATAAGGCCAAGGACGTCAGGCTGATCCACGAAATTGCCGAGCAGTACTTTCCCGTCGTTATCGACAACATGACGGTCGCCGGCGTTCAGCAGGTGGCGCTTCACGTCAGGGTGATGGAGGTCTCGCGAACAAAGCTCCGCACGCTGGGTTTCGACTGGGCCCAGTTCTCGGGCGCGAATTCCGTCATCTCGGGCGCTGCCGGGCTGATCCTTGGCATGGCCGACGGAGCGTTGGTAAGCAGCGGTGCCGAGACGTTCGCGTTCGGCGTGGTCGACGGTAATAACTCCTTCTTCGGCGTGCTCGAAGCGATGCGCAAGGACAATCTGGCAAAGGTCCTTGCCGAGCCGACGTTGATTGCCCAAAGCGGCGAGCTTGCCCACTTCGCTTCCGGCGGTGAGTTTCCGATCATCGTCCCCCAGAGTCTGGGAACCACCTCGATCGAATACAAGAGTTTCGGCACCGAGGTCGACTTCGTGCCGATCGTGCTTGGCGACGGTCGAATACACCTGGAAGTCAGACCGCGCGTCAGCGAAATCGACCCCGCCCGAAGCGTCGTCGCCAACGGGTTCACTGTCCCGGGGCTCCGCGTCCGCGAGGTGAAGACGGCCGTCGAACTCCGCGCCGGCCAGACGCTGGTACTGGCCGGGTTGGTGCAGACCCGGATAGAAACCGAAAACCGCGGGCTGCCGTGGATCTCCGAGATCCCATATCTTGGGGTTCCCTTCCGGCGGGTGCATGAAGAAGTCAACGAGATCGAATTGCTGATCATGGTGACGCCCGAGTTGATCGATCCGCTCGACCCGCACGAAGTGCCGCAGTGCGGGCCGGGGATGCACACCACCTCACCCAGCGATTGGCAACTGTACCTCCAAGGCCACCTGGAAGTACCCAATTGTTGCCCGGCCCCCAATCGTCCAAGCGGCCCGATGGAGCCGACCCCGGCCGGCGGCCCACAACTCCCACCCGGCAGCAAAATTATCAGCATCCAAGAGAATTCGATCCCCACCCCGCCTCCACCGGCAAACGCAGGGGCTGCCATGCCGCGTTCGGTACGTCCGGGATCCATCGTTCAACGGGCCCCCAATCCGACCGGCAGACGGGAGACCGTCCGGTCGCCACGGCCCAGCCAACCGCAGCCGGTGGTCAAATCGGCGATTCCGCAAAATCGGCCTGTTCCACCCAAGCCGCAAATCTCCCAGGCCGCCGCGCCGTCCGGGCGGCAGATTTCTCGGCCGGGACTAATTGGCCCGGTCGGCTACGACGTTGTGAACTAGGATTGAGTGTAATAGGTACTTGAGAATCAACCGGTACGGACTCCCATGAGCAACGTCCTTCGATTAGCCATTGTTGATCCCGACGACTCGAAACGCGAATCGTTGAAGAATATGTTGTTGGAGATGGACACGATCTGGCTGGAGGCCGAGTGTTCGCGCTACGAGTTCTTCGCCGACGTCGTGACCCAGACCAATCCGGAAATCGGGCTGGTGGCCATTGACGGCGACGTCGACAAGGCCCTGAAACTGGTTGCCAAACTCTCCGAAACCTCGGCCAACTGCGCCGTGCTAGTCGTCAGTGCGTCGAACGACGGCAACCTCATCCTGCGGGCGTTGCGGGCCGGAGCCAAGGAGTTCCTCACCGAGCCGGTCCGCATCGAAGATCTGCTGGGTGCCTTGGGGCGGATCAGCGAACGCCGCTTCGGCTACGACGGAAAGGGCACTCGGGGCTGCCATGTTATCGCCGTGGCCGGCACCATCGGCGGCGTCGGCGTCACCAGTCTGGCCGTCAACCTCGGCTGTATACTGGCCGCCGACGAAAACAACTCTGTGGCCCTGGTCGACCTGGACCTCTGCCTGGGAGACGCCGACGTCTTTCTCGACACGATTCCCGACTACACCCTGGTCGACGTCGCACAGAACGTCACCCGACTGGATTTCTCACTGCTGAAACGCTCGCTGACCAAACACTCCTCAGGTCTCTACCTTCTGCCGAGGCCCGTCCAACTCGAAGACATCGGGCTGATCACCGCGGAGGACCTGCAACGGGTGATCGGGCTGCTGAAGGCCACTTTCACTCACTTGATGCTCGATCTCTCCAAGAGCTACTCGGCAATCGACCTGATGGCCATGGAGAGCCTGTA
>SDBT01011276.1_pt1 | contig 14395 bp, 9 predicted proteins | sample 2277101 | NCBI WGS metagenome assembly SDBT01 (sample SAMN10404973, study PRJNA504765) | marine sediment metagenome | isolation source: marine sediment core GS10_PC15, 103 cmbsf | place: Arctic Ocean: Southern Knipovich Ridge | collected 2010
GTGCGTGTGGCGGTACCGCATCGCCGGGCCCTGGAGGCGCTGCCGGCAATAGTGGACGGGGCGCACGTGCCCGTGGTGGCCGACATACACTTCGACTACCGGCTGGCTGTCGGTGCGGTCCGCGCGGGGGTCCAGGGGGTGAGGATAAACCCCGGCAACATGCGCCGGGGGGAACTCCGGGCGGTGGTCGAGGAGGCGGGCAGCCGCGGCGTCGCCATCAGGGTAGGCGTCAACTCCGGGTCTCTTCCCGCGGGAGGCAGGGGAAGCACGGCCGCGAGGCTGGTCGACACGGCTGCCAGATGCGTCGGCCGCATAGAGAAGATGGGGTTCCGCGACCTGGTAGTGTCGCTCAAGGCTTCAGACGTCGTCACCACGGTCAGGGCCTATGAGCGGATGGCCTCGCGCTGCGATATCCCGCTGCACGTCGGTGTGACGGCGACGGGGCCCGGCCGCGCAGGCCTGGTCGCGTCGGCAGTCGGGATAGGAGCGCTGCTGGAGCGGGGCATCGGGGACACGATCCGGGTCTCGCTGACCGGGGACCCGCGCGAAGAGGTGCGGGCGGGCTACCTGATACTCGATTCGCTGGGCATCAGGCGGCTGCCGTTCAGGATAGTCTCCTGCCCGACGTGTGGGCGCTGCAGCGTGGACCTCGTGAAGGTGGCCGGGGAGGTGGAGAAGCAGCTGGGCCGACTCTCCCGCTCGCTGGAAGGGCCGCTCACGCCGATAACGGTGGCGGTGATGGGGTGCGTGGTGAACGGCCCCGGGGAGGCACGCGAGGCCGACGTGGGGCTTGCCGCGGGCAAGCGGGGCGCGGTGCTCTTCAGGGGCGGGCGGAGGCTCCGGGGAGTGAGTGAGTCGCGGATGGCCCGGGAGCTGGTCTCGGAGGCGGGGAAGATCTGGAAAGAGGGGCTGATAAGATGAAGTGGAGTGAAGCTTTCATACCTACCATGAAGGAGGTACCGTCAGAGGCGGAGGTCGCGAGCCACCGCCTGATGGTGCGCGCCGGGCTGGTGCGCCGGGTGGCCTCCGGGCTCTACGACATCCTGCCGCTCGGCCTGATGGTGCTGAGGAAAGTCGAGCAGATAGTACGGGAGGAGATGAACCGCAGGGGTGCGGTGGAGCTCCTGATGCCTGCCCTGCAGCCAAGGGAACTCTGGGAGGAGAGCGGCCGGTGGGCATCCAAGGAACTGGGCATGCTGACGGTGAAGAACCGCCAGGGCGCCGAGTTCGCGCTGGGCCCGACCCACGAGGAGGTGATAACCGACCTTGTGCGCCGCGAGGTACGCTCCTACCGCGACCTTCCGCGGAACTTCTACCAGATACAGGTGAAGTTCCGGGATGAGATCCGGCCTCGCTTCGGCCTCATCCGTGCCAAGGAGTTTATCATGAAGGACGCCTACAGCTTCGACGCCGACGAGGAAGGCGCCGCTCGAAACTACCAGACGATGTTCGAGGCCTACACGGAGATATTCCGGCGCTGCGGCCTGGATACCAGGGCGGTGGAGGCGGACACTGGAGCGATGGGCGGGAAGAGCTCCCACGAGTTCATGGCGATGGCTGAGATAGGCGAGGACACGATAGTCGAGTGCTCCTCCTGCGGCTACGCGGCGAACCGCGAGCTTGCGGCCCGCGGCGCCGGGGAAGCCGGGAAGGCAGCGGGCGAGTTGAAGACAATAGCCCCTGTCGATACGCCCGGGGCCAAGACCATCCAGCAGCTTGCGGAGTTCCTCGGGGAGGAGTCCTCGAGGATGATCAAGACCCTCATCTACGAGGGAGACGGGAAGATCTTCGCCGCGCTGGTGACGGGGGATCGCGACATAAGCGAGTCGAAGCTGCGGCGCAAGCTCGGGGTGGCAGAGCTTGCGCTGGCGTCGGAAGGAACAATAGAGAAGGTCACTGGCGGGCACCTTGGCTTCTCCGGGCCGGTCGGCCTCGGCAAGGTGGAGCGTATGGTCGCGGACATCGCTGTTGGAGCGATCGTGAACGGGATCACGGGCGCCAACGAGAAGGACAAGCATCTTCTCAACGTCAACATGGGCCGGGACTACCAGCCCGACGAGGTATGCGACCTGAGCCTGGCGGAGGACGGCGACGCGTGCTGCGGCTGCGGTTCACCCTTGCGGCTCAGCCGGGGGATAGAGGTCGGGCACGTCTTCACCCTCGGCACCCGGTACAGTGAGGCGCTGGGAGCCATGTTCCTGGATGCGGCAGGAAAGGAATGCCCGGCGGTGATGGGCTGCTACGGTATCGGGGTGACGCGCACGGTTGCTGCCATCATAGAGCAGAACCACGATGAGAACGGCATCATGTGGCCGCGGGAGGTGGCTCCTTTTGCCGTCCACATCCTGCCGCTGCAGGGCGGGCAGGCCGCTGTGTTGGAGTGTGCGACCGCCCTGCATGATGAGCTCGCCGGACGGGGCTTCGAGGTGTTCCTGGACGACCGGGACCGCTCTCCGGGCGAGAAGTTCAAGGATGCAGATCTTATCGGGATGCCTGTGCGGGTGACGATAGGGCCGCGCGGCCTGAAGCAGGGCAAGGTGGAGATCAGGACGCGGCGGGGAGGAGAGGAACTCGAGGTAGCCCCTGCAGAGGCGGCTGAGGCGGTTGCCGGGGTCCTCGGGAAGCTGTAAGGTCGTGCTCTGCGCGAAGGTCTCCTTCGGGGAGGTTTTTTCACTTGCTAGCGCCTGTGCCATGTGATAAGCTGTTCCAGTAGGCTGGGCTATCGATATGTGCCAGGGGTGGGCGCAAGCCTGCTCCTTTGTTTCGAGGGCGAGCGATGGGCACCATTGGCGAGGATATTCTTTGCGTGGCCTCCGATGTAGCGGAACGCAGCGGCGTCCAGGTGGTGGATGTGGCAGCCAACCGCCGGGGGTCGACCTGGCGGATATCCATAGTGATAGACAAGGCCGGCGGGGTGAGCCTCGGCGACTGCATGAGCCTGAACGCGGCGATGCAGCCCCGGCTGATAGGGCTCGGGCTGGTCGAAGGGGACTTCAGGCTGCAGGTGGACTCCCCGGGGCTGGACCGGCCGCTTAAGAAGGAGCAGGACTTCGTCTGGGCTACGGGTAAGCTGGTGAAGGTGCAGACCAGTGTGCCGGTCGAAGGCCAGAGGTCGCACCTCGGGCGCGTGGAGGCGGTGGACGGCGGAGAGGTGGTACTGGACTGCGGGGGCGGCGTACGGAAGCGTATCCCCCTGGAGCAGGTTGCAAAGGCCAGGCTAGAGGTAAATGTGAGATGAATGGGGAACTACTGGGCATACTAGGCGGGCTGGAGCGGGAGAAGAACATCGACCGCGAGGTCCTTCTGGAGGCTCTCGAGGCGGCGCTTGCGTCGGCCGCGAAGAAGAGCCTGCACAACTACGAGGATGTCACCGTAAGAATAGACCGCGAGACGGGTGCAGTGCAGCCGTTTGTGAACAAGGAAGTGGTGGCTGAGGTGACGGATCCGGACAACCAGATCGATTTTGCCGCGGCACGCAAGGCGCTGCCTGACGTGGCCGAGGGAGACCACTGCCTCGTGGGGATACGGCTGGAGGGGCTCGGGCGCATAGCAGCGCAGACCGCCCGCCAGGTCATCATGCAGAAGATACGGGAAGCCGAACGCGCCAATGTCTTCAAGGATTACGTCGGCCGGCAGGGAGAAGTGGTGAGCGGCGAGATCAGCCGGTTCGAGCAGTCCGACGCCATCCTTGACCTCGGTCGCGCGGAGGCGCTGCTCCCGCACAGGGAGCGGCCCGTCAGGGAGGACTACCGCCCGGGTGACCGGCTTCGTGTGTACATACTCGAGGTAAGGCGTTCGGAAAGCGGCCCTCAGATAATAGTCTCCCGGAGCCACCCGGAGCTGGTGCGCAGGATGTTCGAGCTGGAGGTACCGGAGATCTCCGACGGCACAGTGGAGATCAAGGGGGTGGCCCGCGAGAACGGCGAGCGTTCGAAGATCGCGGTCACCAGCAACCGTGATGGAGTGGACGGGGTCGGCGCTTGTGTGGGAGTAAGAGGATCGCGTGTAAAGATGGTGGTCAGGGAAATGCGGGGCGAGAAGATAGACATAGTCCCGTGGAGCGACGACCCGGCCAGCTATATCACCAATGCTCTGAGTCCTGCCGCGGTGACATCCGTGGACATATACCCGGAGGAGATGGCTTCGGAAGTGATAGTGGCCGACGACCAGCTCTCCCTGGCGATAGGCAAGAAGGGCCAGAACGTGCGGCTGGCGGCGAAGCTGACCGGCTGGAGGATCAGCATCAAGAGCGAGAGCCAGGCCGCGTCGGAGGAAGCGGCCCGGGCAGCTCTCAGCGCGGGAGTGGGTGAACTGCCCGGAGCAGGCCCGAAGGTGGCCGCGGCGCTGATAGAGGCGGGCGTTACCACAGTGTGGGAGCTGCTGCAGTGCACGCTTGAGCAGCTCGTGTCGATACCAGGTATCGCCGAGAAGCGCGCGGGGCAGCTCCTGGAGGGGGCCGGGGCACTCGGGGCAGCATTCTCTGAAAAGGTCGCAGCAGAAGCTGCGGAACAGGCCGCAGCAGCGGCCGCAGTACAGGCTGCCGCAAAAGCCGCAGCGGAGGCAGCCGCAGCAGAAGCCGCAGCAGAGGCAGCCGCAGCAGAGGCAGCCGCCGCAGAGGCTGCGGAACAGGCCGCAGAGGCAGCCGCAGCAGAGGCAGTAGTCCCGGAGGAAGTCTCTGGCGAGGCCCTGGGCGAAGCCCGGGAAGAACCCGTGGATGAGGACGAACAAGGTGCGGATTCTGCAGAGGAACCGGCAAGCCAGGAAGAAGCAGGTGAGGCCGAAGGTTCTCCGAAAGAAGCGGTCGCAGATGATGATGCAGGCGACGATCCGGCAGCAGGGGACGGGGGCGAAGAGAGGCCCGTGTAGCTTGCGGGCTGTACCGGTACGCGTGGAGGAAAATAGTGGCTATCAGGGTACATGAACTTGCCAAGCAGCTGCATGTTCCCAGCAAGGATATCATCAGCATCCTGCGGGAGCTGAAGGTAGCTGTCAGGGGCCACATGAGCACCATAGAGGACGATGCTGCTGTGCACGTCAGGGTGGAGTTGATGAAGCGGGCCTCGACGGCCGCACCTGCCAAGAAGAAGCCCGCTGCGAAGAAGCCTGCTGCTAAGAAGTCCGCGGCAAAGAAGCCCGCCGCGAAGAAGGCGGTTACTGCAAAGAAGAAACCTGCTGCGAAGAAGCCTGTTGAAGAGGATGTGGATATCCCCATCATACTGGCTATCGAGAAGGAGCCGGTTGCAGCGGTAGAAGAGCCGAAGGAAGCCGCAGCCGAAATGGCTCCGGAAGCTGTCGATGAAGCCGCTCCTGCCACAGAGGATGTCCCTTCTGCGGCCGGGGCCGTGGCGGCAGAGGCCGTGGAGCCCGCGCCTGCTGCGGTGGAACCTACACCTGCCGCGGCAGGTGTAGTGGAAGCGGCACCCGCAGAGGCGCCGCCCGCGACGGAGGCCGGTAAGCCTGCTCCCGCGGTCGAGAAGAAGAAGGCGCCTGCCGTTGTCGAGAGGCCGGGGAAACCGAAGCCGGCGAAGCCGGAGAGGACCCTCGTCCGGAAGCCGGCTCCGCGCAGGTTCCACAGGCCGTTCCGTTCCGGTCCGATCAGAACAGGGACGCGCGGAAGGGGGGGCAGGAGGGGAGCGGTCGCAAAAGCCCCGCCGGAGCCGCCGAAGAGACCCAGCATCGGTGAAGGCGCGACCGTTGGCGAGATAGCCCAGCAACTGGGGATGCGGCCCAGCCTGCTCATAAAGAAGCTGATCGATATCAACATATTTGCATCGCTGAACCAGCGTCTGGACGGCGACGGCATCCGCAACCTTGTAAAGGAACTCGACCGCGAAGCCGATGTGGACATCATTGCTGCCTTCGGAGAGCAGGAGCCTGTCAGCGCTCCCGAGGAGGACAAGAGCAAGCTGGTCGCGCGGGCTCCCATCGTCGTCGTAATGGGCCACATCGACCACGGAAAGACCTCGCTGCTCGATGCCATCAGGGAGACAAACGTTGTCAGCCAGGAGCGGGGCGGCATCACCCAGCACATAGGTGCATCGGAAGTGGAGCTGCCAAGAGGCAGAGTGGTGTTCCTGGACACCCCGGGCCACGAGGCGTTCACGGGCATGAGGGCCAGGGGTGCGAAGGTGACCGACGTGGCGGTCCTGGTGGTGGCGGCCGATGACGGCATAATGCCGCAGACGGTGGAGGCGATCGACCACTGCCGTGCGGCGGGAGTCACTATGGTCGTGGCGATCAACAAGATGGACAGGCCGGACGCAAACGCCGACCGGGTGAAGCGCCAGCTCGGCGAGCACGATCTTCTGCCGGAGGACATGGGCGGGAAGACCATCTGCATCCCAGTCTCGGCCCTGAAGAAGACCGGCATAGGGGCCCTGCTGGATATGCTGCTCCTGGAGGCGGAGATGCTGGAACTCAGGGCCAATCCCGACCGTCCTGCGATAGGGACGGTGATCGAGGGCAAGCTGGACCGGGGTCGGGGTCCCGTGGCCACAGTACTGGTCCAGACCGGGACCCTGAGGGTGGGCGATGCCTTTATAACCGGGATGTTCAACGGCAAGGTGCGGGCGATGATCAACTACTATGGCGACAGTGTGGAGGAAGCCGGGCCGAGTACAGCGGTGGAGGTCCTGGGCTTCACCGGGGTGCCCGATGCAGGAGACGCGTTCCAGGTAGTGGGCGGCGAGCAGCTTGCCAGGGAGATCGTCTTCCGGCGTGAGGAAGTGCGCGCGGGTGACCGGGGAAGGCCGCGTGAGCTGGTGAGCCTGGAGGACCTGCACAGCCGCATCGAGCACGGCGAGATAAGGGAACTGAGGATAGTGCTGAAGGGCGACGTGCACGGGTCGATGGAGGCCCTGAGCGAGGCCCTGGAGCAGATCGGTACCGATGAGGTCAAGCTCATGACCATCCATGAGGCCGTGGGCCAGGTGAGCGAGTCGGATGTGATGCTCGCCGCGGCATCGGATGCCATCATAATCGCCTACCACACCGGGGTCGAGCCGAAGGCACACGTGCTCGCAAAGAGAGAGGGTGTCGACCTGCGGCGCTACGCTATCATCTACGAGGCCATCAATGACGTGCGAGCCGCGATGGAAGGCCTGCTGGAGCCCGAGGTGAAGGACACCGTGATGGGCAAGGCGGAGGTCAGGCAGATGTTCCAGGTCTCCAAGACCGGGACGGTCGCGGGCAGCATGGTCCTGGAGGGCACGATCCGGCGGGGCGCACACGCGCGGCTGCATCGCAGCGGCGAGGAGATATACGAGGGGCGCATTGCCACGCTGAAGCGTTTCAAGGACGATGCCCGGGAAGTAGAGCAGGGCTTCGAGTGCGGCATCACCCTCTCGAACTTCGCCGATGTGAAAGAAGGCGACATCGTAGAGTGCTTCGAGCGCGAGCAGATTGCCAGGAAGCTGTAGCGCGAGGACGTCAGCAGAAGGGCACCAGCAGCTTCAAGAGGACCATCACCGCCGCAGCAGCCATCACGAAACCGAAGGCAGTCCTGACAGGAAGCCCGCCCCACCGGTGGGCAGCACGGGCCCCGAGCGGTGCCCCGAGGATGCTCCCCAGCAGCATGAACCCTATGATAACAGGGCTGACATTCCCCTTGAACGCATGAGTCGCGACACCGAACCCGGACGCGCATATTATTAGGAGGAGGCTCGTCGCGACCGCCCCCAGCGTTGGGACGCCCAGCAGGTAGATGAGGGCCGGTGTCACCAGGAACCCTCCCCCGATACCGAGGAATCCGCTTGCCACTCCCGCAGGGAACGCCACGGCGGGCACCAGCCAGAAAGACATCGGGGTGGCCGCCGAGTGTGCGAGCCGCAGCATGGGCGGGAGCTTGAACGAGTGCAGCCGGCGCGAGACAGCGCAGTGGTAGAGAGACTCCCCGCTGCCTGCCCTGCGAGTGATGCGGCACTCGTGGAGCACGCGCCCTGCCACTGCCAGGATGAGGATGACGTAGATAACCGATCCCCAGAGGTCCACGACCTGCATGGTGCAACCCCTGAACTGGATAGTCCCCGCGGCTTTCAGCACCTGTAGCAGGCGCGCGCCGAGCTCGACGCCCGCGAGAGAGAAGGGCACCATGAGAGCCGCCAGCCTGATGTCCCCGTGGCCCGCGCGGCGATGGCGCAGGGCCCCGGAAAGCGATGTCACGACCATGACTCCCAGGGTGCTTCCCACGGCGACTGGGAAGGGGACCCCGAAGACTATACTGAGGACCGGGACCATGAGAAAGCCGCCGCCGATCCCGAGCATGGCAGAGGCGAAACCGGCCACCAGCCCCAGCGCGATAAGCGCCGGCACGCAGAGCCGCACTGTCATGTCTGCGAGTTCAAGGTCGAACAAGCTTAGTCCTCCTGCGCGGTATGCGCGGGTGACGGTCAGTTGCGTCATTGTACTTCGGGTGCCCCGGGGGGGTCAATGCGCAACATTGCTGAGAGCCTTATGGGTTGCGCTTTGAGTTCGCTTTGCGAACTCGTGTATGGGGCATTGCTGAGAACCCCAGGAGCTGGGCGGGGGCCGGGGACGCCGTGGGACGGCTGTCCCGGTCTTGACGTTGACGCTAAACTATGGTTCAGTGGAGTCACAAGGGAGGGTGGGGTGATGAGAAACGCGGTAGTGAGACTGTTTGCGGCTGTCCTGGCGCTGGCCGTCACTGCCTGCTTGCCGGCGGCTGCCGGGCCAGAGGGGCCCGCGGAGGCACCGGCAGGTACGGCGGCGGAATCCGTGAACGAGTTTGCGCTGGACCTCTATGCCAGGCTGAGGGAAGAGGACGGGAACCTGTTCTTCTCCCCGCACAGCATCAGCACCGCCCTGGCGATGACCTATGCGGGGGCGCGCGGAGAGACGGCCCGCCAGATGGAGCAAGTCCTTTCTTTCCATGCGGCGGGCGAGCGGCTCCACTCGGGGTTCGGAGACCTCCAGCGCTCGCTGGCGGCAGGGAAGGATGAGAAGGGATACGAGTTGAGCGTCGCGAACGCGCTCTGGGGCCAGGAGGGGTTCGGCTTCCTGAAGGAGTTCCTCGAACTGACCGGGAAGCACTACGGCGCGGGGCTGAGGGAGATGGATTTCGCGACTGCGACCGAGGATGCTCGCAGGACGATAAACGCCTGGGTCGAAGAGAAGACGCGCGACAGGATAAAGGACCTCATCAAGCCTGGAGTCCTCAACAGCATGACGCGGCTGGTCCTCACCAACGCTATATATTTCAAGGGAGACTGGGCCAGGCAGTTCGACGAGAAGGCGACCAGGGATGTGCCCTTCTGGGTTGCACAGGAGAAGAAGGCGGACGTCCCGATGATGTTTCAGAGGGCGAGGTTCAAGTACTCCGAGATGGACTCCCTGCAGTGCCTGGAGCTTCCCTATGTGGGGGAGGAGCTTTCCATGGTGGTACTCCTCCCGAAGGAGCGCACGGGACTGGACAAGCTGGAGGCGTCGCTGAATAGAGAGAACCTGCAGCTCTGGCTCGGCCGCATGCACAAGATGAAGGTGTCAGTCCACCTTCCGAAGTTCAAGATGACGCGCGAGTTCCAACTCGGCGAGATGCTGCAGGCGATGGGGATGAAGGATGCCTTCTCCCCCCAGGGGGCTGACTTCTCCGGCATGAACGGTAAGCGGGACCTCTTCATTTCGGCGGTGATCCACAAGGCGTTCGTGGATGTCAACGAGGAGGGTACCGAGGCTGCAGCGGCCACGGCGGTGGGGATACAGGTTACTTCGATACAGCCGGAGACGGTCTTCCGCGCGGACCACCCCTTCCTGTTCCTGATAAGGGACACCCGCTCCGGGGTGATACTCTTCATGGGACGTGTGAGCGACCCCTCCGGAGGCTCCGAGTGACATGGGAAGATAGCTGGACGGACCCGGTCAAGCGGCTGATCGAAGACCACGAGGCAGTGTCCGAGCATGCAGAGATGCTGGCCGGGGCCGAGGAGGTCATTCACGACAGGGATGCCTGGAGGAGACTCTCTCCTCTGCAGGACTTCTTCAGACACAACATAGTGGAGCATTTCGAATACGAGGAGAATACTGTCTTCAAGACGCTCCTTTCCGGGGCGGCGGCGCCCGGGTGTGTCGAGTTGATCCACAGGCTGCAGCAGGAACACGAGGAGCTGGGCGCGGCGCTCAAGGGGGTCATGGAGATGATGCCCGGGGACGCGGCCGGCGGTATGGGCCGCAAGACGGAGCTGCGGCTCTACGGCGCGGCGAGGAAGCTGATCGATGAGCTCCTCGAACACGCGTCGCTGGAAGACAAGGAACTGCTGCCCCTGATCAGAAGCAACCTTGCTCTCTTCGGCCGGGGGAAGTGAAGCTGATGCGAAAGCGAGAAACTGACGGGAATGGCGGCGGCGGGCTGGCTCGCCTGCTGGGCAGGATCGACGTGTTCTCGATCGCTGCCGGGGCGATGATAAGCTCGGGTCTCTTCATACTTCCCGGGCTTGTCTACGGCAAGGTGGGTCCGGCCGTCATCATAGCTTATATCCTCGCAGGGATCCTTGTCCTGCCGGCGCTTTTCGCCAAGATCGAGTTGATGACTGCCATGCCGAAGGCAGGGGGCAGCTACTTCTTCGTCGAGCGCAGCATGGGCTCCGCGGCGGGCACGATAGGCGGCCTGGCGAGCTGGTTCTCCCTTGCATTGAAAAGTGCATTCGCCCTGGTGGGGATAGGGGTGCTGGTCAGCCTGGTGGACCCGGGCTTCACTGTATTGCACGGCAAGCTAGTGGCACTCGGGTTCTGCGTGCTGTTCACGCTGCTCAACATCCGGAGCGTGAAGGTGGCCGGGAGGTGCCAGGTGGGCCTTGTCCTCGTGCTTCTGGCCTTGCTCGCCCTCTATATCCTGTTCGGCTCCGCGTCGCTGGAGATCAACCGCTACTCGCCGTTCCTTCCCGAGGGCACGCGCATGCGCTCGCTCCTGATGGCGGCGGGCATGGTCTTCATATCGTTCGGCGGTCTGACAAAGGTGGCCAGCGTTGCGGAGGAAGTGAGGGACCCCGCCAGGACCATCCCTTTCGCGACGATAGCGGCTTTCTCCGTTGTCCTGCTCGTCTACGCGCTGACGGTCTTCGTGACGGTGGGGCTGCTGGACGGCGCGGAGTTCAAGGATTCGCTTACGCCTCTCTCGGACGGCGGCAGGAAGATGTTAGGCCGCACCGGCGTGGCGGTGATGGCGGTTGCGGGGGTACTCGCGTTTATCTCCACTGCAAACGCAGGCCTGCTCGCCGCCTCGCGGTTCCTGCTCGCGATGAGCCGCGACCAGCTCCTCCCGTCCTCACTGAGCCGCGTGAGCGGCCGCTTCAAGACCCCGCACATCGCGGTCCTGGTGACGGGAGCTTTCATGGCGGTGGTGGTGATCGCGCTGGACATAGAGGTGCTCGCCATGGCGGCCTCTGCGATGAAGATCATGCTGTTCGGGCTTGTCATCCTTTCCTGCGTGATCATGCGTGAGAGCAGGATCCTCAACTACAAGCCCACCTTTGTCTCCCCGCTCTACCCGTGGCTGCACGGGCTGGGCCTGGTATGCTACTGCTTCCTGCTGTACGAGATGGGCGCCCCGGCGCTGGCAGCGGTGGGCGGGTTCATCGTCGTGTGCATGGCCTGGTACTGGTCCTACTTCAAGGGCCGTGCGGTCAGGAAGTCTGCGCTGGTCCACGTAGTCGAGCGGGTCATCGACAGGAGGATAGCGGGAGACTCGCTGGGGAGGGAGCTCAGAGAGATACTGAAAGAGCGCGATGAGATAGTGGAGGACAGGTTTGACGAGCTCGTGCTGCGCTGCCAGATCGCCGACCTCGAAGCAGGCTGCAGCTACAAGGAGTTCTTCGCTGAAGCAGCCGGGAAGCTGTCCGGGCAACTGGGCGTGGAGAAGGACGTGCTCCTGCAGTCCCTCCTTGCACGCGAGCGCGAGGCCACGACGGAGATACGCCCCGGCCTTGCCATACCTCACGTATCGCTGGAGGGCAAGGGCCGCTTCGAGCTGATGATAGCCCGGTGCCAGGACGGGATACAGTTCGCGGAAGACATGCCGGGTGTTTATGCCGTCTTCATCCTCGCCGGCTCGCGCGACGAGCGCAATTTCCACCTGCGCGCTCTTGCTGCCATCGCGCAGATCACCCAGGACGCCAACTTCGACCGCGACTGGCTGCGCGCGAAGAACGTCGAAGAGCTCCGCGACATCGTGCTCCTCGGAAAGCGCCGCCGCGAGAAAGCCCCGCGCAGTTAAGGACTCCGGGCCCGGCCGGGGCCCGCAAAGTTTTCCTCCGTGTCTCCCTCGCGTGTGATAAAATCTGTGTTTGGTGGAGCATGGCTGAAAAACGACTAGAACTCATAAGCGACATGAAGCCCCGCGGCGACCAGCCGGAGGGTATCCGTGCGCTCGTGGACGGCCTGCGCGCAGGGGAGAAGCACCAGACCCTGCTGGGGGTCACCGGGTCAGGAAAGACCTTCACGCTGGCCAACGTGATAGCCGAGGTCCAGCGCCCCGCCCTGATCATATCCCACAATAAGACCCTCGCCGCCCAGCTGTACCAGGAGTTCCGCAGCTTCTTCCCCCACAACGCGGTGGAGTTCTTCGTAAGCTACTACGACTACTACCAGCCGGAGGCCTACCTGCCGAGGACTGACACTTACATCGAGAAGGACGCCTCGATAAACGACGAGCTCGACCGGCTTCGCCTGGCCGCCACCAGCAGCCTCCTGGAGCGCCGGGACGTGGTGATAGTGGCCAGTGTATCGGCGATCTACGGCCTCGGCTCGCCGGAGGAGCACCGGCAGCTCTACCTCTGCCTGGAGCAGGGCCAGCGGATAAGCCAGAGGGACATCCTCCTGAAGCTCGTCAAGATCCAGTACGAGCGGAACGACATGGCCCTGAAGCGCGGGCACTTCCGGGTGCGCGGCGACATAGTGGACATCTTCCCCGCCTACGGGGAGACCCTCGTCCGTATAGAGCAGCACGGCGACCTCGTGGAGAGGATCCGGGGGGTCGACGCGCTTACAGGGAACGTGATAGAGGAGAAGGAGCAGGTGTCGGTGTACCCGGCAAAGCACTTCGTAACATCCACCGAAAGGCTGGAGACCGGCATCCTGGGCATCCGTGCGGAACTGAAGGAGCGCCTGGAAGAGCTGCGCAGCCAGCAAAAGCTCCTGGAGGCGGAGCGGCTGGAGGCCCGTTCACGCTACGATATCGAGATGATGCAGGAAGTCGGGTACTGCCAGGGCATAGAGAACTACTCCCGGCATCTCGGCGGCCGCGCACCCGGGGAACCCCCTTACACCCTGATAGACTACTTCCCGGAAGACTACCTGTTGCTGATCGACGAGTCTCATGTCACGCTCCCGCAGGTACGGGGGATGTTCTTCGGCGACCGCTCCCGCAAGCAGACACTGGTGGAGCACGGCTTCCGCCTGCCCTCGGCGCTCGACAACCGCCCCCTGAACTTCGAGGAGTTCGAAGCGCGGGCGAAGCAGGTGATATATGTCTCGGCCACGCCCTCAGCCTACGAGCTTGAGAAGTCGGCCAGGGTGGTGGAGCAGATAATCCGGCCCACCGGGCTCGTGGACCCCATTATCCACGTGAAGCCCGTGAAGGGGCAGGTGGACGACCTGATAGCCGAGATCCGCAATCGCATAAAGAAAGGGCAGCGCATCCTGGTCACCACGCTGACCAAGCGCATGGCCGAGGACCTCGCGGACTACCTCTACGGGCTCGACCTGAAGGTCCGCTACCTCCATTCCGAGGTGGACACGCTGGAGCGCGTTGAGATCCTCCGGGACCTGAGGATGGGGAAGTTCGACTGCCTCGTGGGGATAAACCTCCTGAGGGAGGGGCTGGACCTGCCGGAGGTCTCCCTCGTGGCGATACTGGATGCGGACAAGGAAGGGTTCCTCCGCTCGCAGTCGGCTCTCATACAGACGGCGGGCAGGGCCGCACGGAACGTGGACGGGCAGGTCATCATGTACGCCGACACGGTCACCGGCTCGATGCGCCGCGCCATAGACGAGACCGACCGCCGCCGCATCCGCCAGCTCGAGTACAACCAGGAGCACGGGATAACGCCCCGCTCCATCCAGAAGGTGATAAAGGCCATGATAGACCTCAACAAGGAGGCTGGCGAGCGGGTCGTGAGGGTGGCCAGGGAGCCTCGGCCCGGCTACGACGCCGGCTCGGAGATGCACATCGCCGATCTGAAAAGGGAGATGGTGGCTGCGGCGGAGGAGCTGGATTTCGAGCGCGCCGCGGAGCTCCGCGATGAGATAGAGGAACTGGAGACCCGGGGCAGCAACGGGAAGGGCGCAGGGGCTGCGGCAGGCAAGAGTGCCGGGCGGAAGCCCGCGAAGAGGCGCCGCCGCACACGCGCGAAGAGGGGGAAGCGATGACTACCGGGCAGGAGATACC
>SDBT01011277.1_pt1 | contig 14394 bp, 13 predicted proteins | sample 2277101 | NCBI WGS metagenome assembly SDBT01 (sample SAMN10404973, study PRJNA504765) | marine sediment metagenome | isolation source: marine sediment core GS10_PC15, 103 cmbsf | place: Arctic Ocean: Southern Knipovich Ridge | collected 2010
CGAGCTTCAAACAATTTATTCCACCAAGTCTCGCTTTTCACACACATTTCAAAAGCTTTATAAAGTTTAGTAATTTCACATTTGGGCATAATATGAAGACAATGAGGAAAAGTACTTGTGGTGGCGTAGGGTACAAAAACTCATATCTGGGTAGCCAGTGGTTGCGAACGCTTTCAACTCGGATGAGCCGAGGGTAATTTGATCAGATGACAACAAAACCACCCTGTGTCTGTTCTCAGTTCCAAATCATACTATCTCCCAGGCGAGTCATCCGGAGCTTCTAAGATGAGTACAGCATCATGAGCTCCCATGGTTCAATAGACCTCCTTGACTGTTACTCCTACCTTCTCGGCCATGGATTTGAATTTAGCCGCTCTGTCAGGAGAATCTTTAAACTCTCGAATCCCCTGCTGAGTAAAATTGACTAGGGAAATGAATGTGGCCATAACTGAGCTCCTTTCTTTCTACTCCAATTTACCATTGAATACCTGACACGAATTGGCGAACGTTCTGGTTTTTCAAAAGTTGCACCGCTATTATACTCTGGGCCGACCGAATTGAAAAACTGTTTCTTGGAAAGCAGGGCGGTTGTCTCAAAATATCCCGATCTCAAAGTTTATCTTACACAAGATAGGGCCTGGAAAGAGCGATTCCATCAGAATATGTTTGATGCGGTGGCATTAGGGATGATGGCTACTATCAAAGTAGCGAATAGGAGAGAAAATGCTTGAAAGATATCCAAGTTTGCTGTAAAATTTGATGTCGGAAGATTAGAAACTGGCCAATGTATAAGGAAACATATAGGCCTCTTACAGAGCTAATGAAAGGAGTCGATCATGACTGAAAGTAGATCTCACAAAAGAGGGAAAGGGCGCGCTGCACGAACAGAAGTTCCCATTTCTCGTGGCCGTCGTCTTGATGCCATTCGAGGCAGACATGCAATTGAAGTTGAACGTGGTGGAACTCCTAAGAAGATAAATCAGGCGCTATCAAGACTCAAAACTCAGAGGAACAAGAATAAGATTCTTCGCGTTCCTCAGAAAAACATGGATAAGGCTACTCAGCTTGCCCGCCAAAAACACATGAATGTAACAGTGACGAATCTTTCAAAAACCAAACGTAAAAAAGCCTGATATAAAAGGCCCGTGATGGAGCGGGCGCGGATGGTATGTTATTTCACCAATCGATATGGCAAAGAAGGATGTAATGGCTTATGCCAAATAGGCAAACACATGTGACAATGGGGACTTTAGCTGGCGGTGCACTTGCAGCATACAGAGCTCGCGAACAAAAATCGCTCAATATACTATTAGAGGTAATTGGCGGGTGCATCGGCGGTCATATTGGTGGCCGACTCCCAGATGTTATTGAACCAGCATCTTGGCCTGGTCATCGGCAGCTTGCGCATTCGGTTATTGCCGGTGGAGCAGTCGGGTTTAGCGTCTATGAGTTACTTGGAAAGTGGGAAAAGTTGTGTCGGTCCAATGCAGAAATTTACAGTCAGCAAAAAACCAACGAGAGTGTAAGTGCTTTCAATAATATATTTGACACTCTTATTGAAATTTTACTTCGTGTTGTAGCTGGTTTCTTAAGTGGCTTAGGAGCGGGTTACTTATCACACCTCACTTTAGACACTTCTACTCCAAATGGTTTGCCATTTCTTCAATAGCACAGGCCTGACAAAGGACATTTCTGATTGTGACATTGGCCTCTAAATGGCACGGACGGGAAAGTTGTACTTTTGCTCCCTCTTTTGAAACGCTTCTGGTCCGCCTTCCAAAGCTATCACCCAAGTGAAATAAACTCTGCAATCAGTTGGTTTGCATAAGCTTCGGCATTCTGCTTGAGTATTTGTCTGCGAAATAGAAACAGTATGCCATACATAATCAGTAGAACCACAGATACAATTATCAAAAGCATGTTTTTGCATACCGTAAGCCCAACAGCGATATTGATACAGCAGAATATTATGGAGAAAAGCGTCCCGCCAATAAGGTTTCTGACGAATCCATACCAAATATTTTGCTTTTTAACAAGCCGACCATCACCGACCTTTAGGATAACCTGCTTCGTGACTTCATTGAGAAGCTTCCGAGCCTCGCTAACATCTTGAACCTCCTCCGCTTCGTTCAGCAAATCGACATTAAAGTGTTTCTTTACAAGCTCGCGGTATTTGGTTTTGTAGCTCTTTGAAAAAGTGCTATCCGCGTAGGTCATCAAATACGCTGTGGGGAAACCTAAATTGTCTATGAAATATTTATTTTCAAAATATTTCGAGGCTATCCGGATTATCTGTGCATAGAAATACAACGCCACTACAGAAATCGTTACTCCTCCATAGAATTTGATACTTAAAAGGAAAGTCAACAATTCGTTCAACTGACGGTTCTCCGCCAGGAAAAACCAGAGTATGAAAAGGGGCAATGCAGATATGATAGCTGGGAAAAATCGGGCGTACAAAGTATAGCTGTTAAAAGAGGCTCTCATTTAAAGTTCTCCTGTTATCTCAGATTGAAATTTCTCGTTCCGTTTAAGGAATTTATAGAGTTTTGGTGATAATCATCGGTGAATTTTCGAGACCGTTTAATTCGTCCTCTGGTACGATCCTGTGATGAATATCGTAAATTCGACCACCAATAGGAAATACCCAAGAGTGTAGATTTGTGACTTTTTGGCTATCTGGGTCAAGCCCAGCTATCAACATAACTGGGCAGCGTGTCAAATAATTTGGGGCTTTAGATATGCCAAAAAGGGACTCAATATCCTTGGGGCTTGGCTGAGGATCTGCAACCAAATGTGAATGCCATTCTCCAATATAGACGCCTTTCTTACCGAGTTCAGAAGCAGCTTGCTCAAGTTCAGATTGAATATATTCAATATCACGATGGAATCCTTTGTCGCTGCGTATAGCTTTTGGCCCTGGACCAGTCGCACGAACTGCAACTGCCCGATTTTGACTATCAACAAATCCAATAAGAACTCCACCTGTTTCCATGGTTGGCGAAGATTCTGTCTCAGCTATTATAGTTTTCTTAACATCTTCGGTCATCATTAGCTCCACCACATCAGGTTCCTTACAGGCAGAGCATGCCTCAAACGTTGGTATGTGACCAGCGAATGTGGCTGCTTCAGGGGTGAGCCGGGGATCAATATCTTCAGCCGGATCTTGCGACCACAGCCAATGATTATGACTGATTTGTTTACCTTCGAGCAAATTCAAGGCTATCCTTGCAATCAGGCTGGCGGTAAACGACAAGTCTATTGCACTGCCTGCAATTACCGGCCTACCACATTCATGGTAGATTACATCACCCCCTTCTTCGGGTACATCGATCCAATCGCTGGGGGTTTCTTTCCCTTCACGTCCAATCCTTAGATAGTTAGCCAGACATGTCTTGCACGCATCCTGTCCGGGCCTGACAAGAAACACTCGTCCCATGCTACCACGTCGAAGTGAACGGCCGTATAGCACAGGGTTACGGTTGATAATCGCGATTTGGTTAACTATTGACTCTACGCCTTCATCCGCTGTGGTACAGACTGTTAGATCTGCCGGTGCTATGAACTCAACGAGAGTATCTAATGAATTGACGGCAGACTCTGTGACAGTATCATTTTGTTCAAAATGTAGATAAGGATTTATTTTAAGTAAACGACTCATCACTACGTTAATTTTAGGTGCTCCGAAGTCATTGATTCCCCCAATATGTCTGGCGACATTGCCTGTTTCAAGGCGGTCATTGTCGCATAAACGGAACTTGCCTATGCCTGCCTGAGCGAGCAATTCAGCCACCTTAGATCCAAGGGCTCCAAGTCCAATCAAGGCGACTGTCTTTTTGTCAATCTCTTCGTTTACAGCACCTTTGTTTCGCTGTCTGAGAACAGCAGGCTTAATTCGATGGACTCTTACAACTCCCAATGCAGAATTTTCAAATGACCTTCGTTTGTTGGCATCGCTACTTTGAATTAAAATCCCACCCGAACTTTTTTGAACATTTCTAAGTACCCACAATATCAGCCACTCGGAACCTCCTCTTCTGGCCGGGTATTTAAAACCAATTAAGTGACTTTCGTCTGTTGTTAGGTCTGCATCGAGTCTCTCCCTTAAAATTTCCCATGCATTGTCGACATTTCCATTTGTGATCGAAGCGAGAGTATTTAATAGACCTGCACCGTTATGAAATGGAAGAGGTTCTTCATGTAGCGACCACCAGTAACCCTGTTGTAATGTTCGCCGGGGATCATCAGCACTCAAATCGTTGTTGACGAAGAGATTATAAGAATTCCAGATACTATCGCTTATCCAGGGATAAACGCGTGATAGTTCTTCGCGAGCATCAAAATTCTGAATGATCCCGCTTTCTTTTGTCATAGCAGTAATTATAATAGGACATACACTTTTGCTTTGTGCATCTCGTAAACGTTTAAAATCCGGGACAAAAAAGAATCTGCCATATCCGTGAGGAACAGACTCGAAAAAAGCTTCTGCCATCAATGCATCAAACACATAATGGAAATGTGACTCTAATTCGCTCTCAATTGTATCTGGTGGCCAGTGCCCGGTATGATATCCAATGAAGTATCTTTCTGCCCTCTTAAGGACGTCAATGCCGCGCAGGATGTCACCACCTGGTATCGCACGAGTTTCACGCTGAAATAGACACAAGTTACCTAAAGACATTTGGTGTCGATGGTCGAGCATCTTAGGCTTGGCTTTATTTACTATGCTGCCATCATTTTTCCAACTTGGTAATGATTCAATTGGGGTAACCTTCGGATGCTCGTACGGCGTCCCCGGAGTGTATAATAGCTGGATAGGGTGGTCTTTAGCTCCTCCAGGTGGCCTGACAGTTAGGTTGCCATAGAGCACAAGGGTGCCTTTTCCCAATTGGCCTTCATCAATCTTGAGTTGAGGATAATGCTTTTGAAGAAGCTCAATTTCCTGAATATACCAACTTGGATAGAGCGTAATCCACGAAATCGTCATAGCTATATCCCCCCCATACCTCTGTCATCCACATGTGTTCCCGCTATGATTGTTGGGAAAGCCTCAGCACTTTTGTTCCCTTCGATAGGGTAGGTTTCAGCAAGTTCACCTTTGTCATCGTAAATTCCACTATAAGACCCATCTTGATAGATGTCACAGAGGTAGCAATATCGGTTTTCACCAGTATGCAGAACGTTCTGTTCTCCGACTTTATTTTTGTAAAACTCAAGGGCATCATTATCTGGGTGTTTGTGTTTGCTTTCACTTTGTTTTGGTGCCGATATAACAACGTATTCTGGATCAATTGTATTTAACGCTTCGAGGTAAGGTTCGTCCTCTTTGTTGTAGAGGAAAAAAGTTCTAGAGCCATGGTGGGGGGCTGTGAGGACAACTGACTTAAGCCTCTTTCTGTGATAGCTTGTTATGTGTTTTTCGAATGCATCGCGATCCGCATCGCCTGGGATTGTCACCCAGCTTTCGGTGGTTCCGAATCTCAGCACAACGCATTGTTCGTGGATGCGTCTATAACGGGCATCTGCATCTTCGTCACTTATATCATCTGTTACGTATTCCGCAGGCGACAGCACATAATAGCTTGCTTCTCCAATAGATTTTTGTTCTCTGCTACCTTGTAAAACCAATTCCTTTCCTCCTGCTTTTTTGACCCTTTCGATAACCTTGTTTAGATCTTTGAAGGCATCGTCATATTTCCTGCCGGGTTTGTGGCCCGAGTGCCAGATTCCCTTTATGGTGACTTCATCAGAAAGCTCGATGATTCCACACAAATGATCGTCATGTGGATGACTGTTGACGAAAGCGGCTGACTTTTGACCGGCTTCAAGCAGCGAATCCTGGTAGCGATCCTTGAATAGCGGGGGAGCGTTTCGAACCTACGACTGCCTGGTTATGGGCCCGTGAAAAAAGTTAGTTTAATCTTAGGACATGCGAGTGTTAGCACCATTCGGACTTTGTTCCTGCAGAGGATTATCTTGATAGAGGTTGGTACTATCTTTTGGATGAGGGGCAGTATTACTACCTTGATAGAGGACAGTATAATTTGCTTGGAGAATTGGGCTATCTGCTGGGACATCCTTGTTATCCGAAGCTGTATGAAAGAGGTTCGGAACAAGCGGTTGGATTTACAAACAGAGTAAATACAGGTTGGTTTAGTGTTTGTGGTGGGCAGGTTCCAATTGGTGAGTACGCTTTATGGAGTTACCATTTCAACGCTGGGGATTATATCGATAGACGGCGGTATTATTACTTAGATAAGGGACAATACTATTATCTTGATAGAGGGCAATACAATTTGTTAGGAGGGTTGGGCTATTCGTTTGGACGTCCTTATAATCAGGTACGATACGATTGGAGTTTTTATCAGTTCGGAAAATCAGGTCAATGTTCTATTCCAGAACCTTCCACAATTGGATTTCTGGGACTTGGAGCCTTAGTAGTCTTAGGTTCTATGCGACTGTTTCGCCGCTGCTGCGTAACGCTTTAACTTGCACATTCAGGGATATCTAACCATTCACCAATTAACTAATTCCCCCTACCCATGATGCAAAATACATTTGCCTCCTTCCTCTCTTGATGATAGGATTGTCATAAATCTGTCTATAACAAAGGATGTGGAGAAAAAAGAGAAATGGCCAGTATAAATAACATTGTTAAGAAATTATGGAGCCTTTGCGATATTCTTCGTGACGATGGTATTACTTATCACCAATACGTCAATGAACTGACTTACCTCTTGTTTCTGAAGATAGCCCAGGAGAAGGAAACAGAGAAAGAACTTCCCAGAGGCTACAGGTGGTCAGATCTTGTTACAAAGAAAAGTGCCCAGGACAGATTTGATTTCTATCTTGTACTTCTTGTAGTGTTGGGAACTAAGGGCTCTACGCGAGTGAGGGCCATATTCGCTCACCCTACTTCGCTGCTACACCATCCCATGAGTCTTGATCTGCTCGTGAAAAAAATGGATGCCCTTGATTGGTACAATGCTCGCAGGGAAGGTTTCGGCGACCTGTATGAAGGATTGCTTCAAAAAAATGCAAATGAAAAGAAAGGCGGCGCTGGTCAGTATTTTACACCACGACCGCTAATTGAATGCATGGTCAATGTTACAAGGCCTAAAACAGGTGAAATCATCCAGGATCCTGCAGCCGGCACGTGTGGCTTCCTTGTGGCAGTTGATGCCTACATAAAAAATAAAATAGGCAAGCAATCAAATCAGCGTCGAAGTACATCGCCTAAGATATTCTTCTTCGCTGTGGAATTAAACCAAGACACTTATCGTTTAGCGTTAATGAATACAATGCTCCATAGTATTAATGGGGACATCATACATGGTGACACATTGTCACCGATGGGTGCAGATCTTCCCAAGGCTGACGTCATCCTCACCAATCCACCGTTTGGAAGCAAAAAGGGTAGTGGGCGAGCCTCTCGGGAGGATCTTCCTTTTCCCACGTTTAACAAGCAACTTGCATTTCTGCAACATATCTATCTTGGCTTAAAACCAGGTGGACGTGCCGCAGTGGTTTTGCCGGACAACGTACTTTTTGAAGAAAATACCGGTAAAGACATTAGAGCCGACCTGATGGATAAATGTAATTTGCACACCATTCTCAGATTGCCAACAGGTATTTTCTACGCACAAGGAGTAAAAACGAACGTGCTGTTTTTTACACGGTGCGAGACTGATAAGGACAATACCAAAAAAGTCTGGATATACGATATGCGGGCCAATATGCCAAGATTTGGCAAACGAACTCCTCTTAAACATGAGTATTTTGAAGAGTTTGAGAAATGTTATGGCAATGACCCGAACGGTAGAGCCAAGCGCAAAGAATCGGACTCCAAGCAGGATCGCTGGCGCAAGTTCAGCATCGACGAGATAAAGGAACGTGATTTCAAACTTGAAGGCTTCAAATGGCTCAAGGATGAAGATGTTGAAGATTCAGACCAGCTTCCCGAGCCTGCGGAATTAGTAACGGATGCCATCGCTGAACTGGATGCTGCTCTCGGAGAGCTCAATGCAATGTCGCTTGCCCTTGAGAATGGGAATAACACAGACAAAACTTAGTTAAGGATTGATTTTGGAAAAGCCAAAGCTAAAAGATGAACATAAACGACTTTGTAGGTAAATTGCCCAAAGGTTGGGCCACGGCAAACCTTCAAGATTTAATTGGCCGGGATGGCGTCTTGGTTGATGGAGATTGGATCGAGACTAAGGACCAAGATCCTCAGGGAAACGTTCGCCTGATTCAGCTTACAGATATTGGGGATGGATTCTTCAGAAACCGTTCTCAACGTTTTCTCACGTCCGAGACAGCTCAACGACTGAAGTGTACCTTCCTAAAATCAGGAGATGTCCTTGTAGCCAGAATGCCAGAGCCTCTAGGACGTGCTTGCATATTCCCTGGAGATGCCAAGCACGCCGTGACAGCCGTAGACATTTGTATTATCAGGACTGGTAGTCCTGGTGTGAAACACTCGTGGCTTGTTGGGATGGTCAATTCCCCCCAGATGAGGGAGAAATTTGAACGGCTTCAGAAAGGGACTACGCGAAAGAGAATTTCGAGGAAGAACCTCATCTCGATCAGCTTTCCTGTGCCTACGTATCGGGAACAGGAGCGAATCGCCGTCAAGGTTGAGGAGTTGTTGAGCGGAGTTGAGAAGGCAAAGGGGCATATAGAACAACTTGTTCAAATAGTAGAGAACTTCCGCAAGGCGGTTTTGGATGCTGCTTGTTCTGGCCAACTCACAGAAGACTGGAGAGAAACACATCCTGATATTGAATCAGCTTCAAAGCTTCTAGCAAGGGCCATTGAAAGACGCATAAAAGAATATGAGATTGTATGCGCGAATGCCAAAGCCAAGAAGATGAGAAAGCCACAGAAACCAACCAATCTCGAACATATAGAGGTCGAGAACTCTATGCTGCAAACCATTCCCGATTTGTGGACTTGGGTATATCTCCCTGAGCTCGGGGAACTAAATCGGGGAAGATCACGACACCGTCCGCGCGATGCCGAGCACCTCTACGCAGGACCCTATCCCTTCATTCAGACCGGTGATATCGCACAGTCAGGTGGTCGTATAACGCATCATAAACAAACGTATAGTGAAGCTGGTTTGGCCCAAAGTCGCCTGTGGGCCGCCGGAACGGTCTGCATTACGATTGCTGCAAACATAGCTAATTCGGCAATCTTAACCTATCCGGCTTGTTTTCCCGACAGTGTGGTTGGACTGATTGTTGAACCAGAACTCTGCGATAATCGATACATTGAGTTCTTCATACGTACAGCACGGAAGGGCCTTTCCCGCTTTGCTCCAGCCACTGCTCAGAAGAACATAAATATAGGTATCTTAAGCAACGTTGCCGTACCATTGCCACCCTACAAAGAACAGGTTGCGATTGCGGACCGAGTTGATAGGCTTCTCAGCTTGGCCGATACAACAATCAGACGCTTAGGCATAGCTGAAGAGAAAACTGTGAGACTAACACAATCCATTCTGTCTAAAGCTTTCATTGGTGAACTTGTCCCGACCGAGGCAGAGCTTGCACGTAAAGAAGGTAGAGATTATGAAACGGCGAAGCAGCTTTTGACGCGAATAAAGGCTGAACGAGAAAAAAGACCGAAGCTAAGAAGAAAGATTACGAGGAGAACCATGAAAGAGAAACCATCCGAAAAGGAAACTCCTCTTTTGAAGTCAGAGGATAATCGATTGCTAGAGGTGCTTCTCAAAGCCAAAGAGAAAAAACTGACACCTGACCAGCTCTTCAAAAAGGCTGGATTTGATGAAGGTTCTATAGACGATTTCTATGAAGTGCTCAGAGCGGCAGTTCAAGCTGGGCAAATAAAGGAGTCGCGACCCAAGAAAACGGAAATCTATCTTGAGGCGGTCAAGACATGAGAATTAAACATTTAGGCATAAAGGCCTTCAAGAATCTGCGGGACTTCCTGATTAAGTTCGACGTAGAATCGCCCACGACTGTCCTGGTTGGCAGAAACGGAACCGGCAAATCAAACCTTCTCGAAGCCATTACAATCATCTTTCGAGACCTCGATTTGGGAGAAGGGCCGACAATTGCCTATCACATGGATTATGAGCTCAGAGGCCACCAGATCAGGATTATTACCTTTCCCGACGAACGCCGAGAAAAGGCCAAGATCTTGGTCGATGGCAAGGGTCTGACTTACAATCAGCTTTCAAAACGAAAGGAATGCCTTCCCAACGTTGTGTTTGGCTACTACTCGGGTCCTAGCAATCGGATGGAAGAACATTTCCGAAAACATCAAGATAATTTCTATCGTTCGCTACTGAAGGGGGATAAAAAACCTCTCAGGTCACTTTTCTACGCAAGGAATGTCCACAGTCAGTTTGTACTACTCGCCTTCTATCTGATGGACGACCCGAGCACTTCTGACCTTTTGCGCAATAAATTACGGATCGAGGGTTTAGACTCAGTTCTTTTTGTCATGAGGCAGCCTTCGTGGCAAAGCAAATCAGGAGACGAAAGGTTCTGGCGAGCACGCGGAGTTGTCAGTGACTTCCTTGCTCGTGTCTATGACCGTGCTTTGGCTCCTCTCCGCCTTAAACATCGCGTCCTGTTGGGAAACGTTGGCTACACTAAATACTCAAACCTTGAACATCTGTATTTGTACTTGAAGGACATGGATGCACTCAGAAGTATAGCTTCTGAGTATGGAACACAGAAAGACTTCTTCAGTGCCTTAGAAAGCACATACATTAACGAACTGGTCAGCGAGGTGCGAATCCGTGTCAAGGCTCGGAATGTGGACGGGGCCTTGACCTTTCGTGAACTCAGTGAGGGAGAGCAGCAACTGCTGATGGTACTCGGCTTGTTAAAATTTACTAAAGAAGATGAGTCACTTTTCCTGCTTGATGAACCGGATACGCATTTAAATCCCGCTTGGAGCCTAGAATATTTCGACATGCTCAAGAAGGTTGTTGGTACTCCGAAAAACAGCCACATTCTCCTGGCAACGCATGACCCACTCGTCATAGCAGGCCTGGAACGTTCACAGGTTCAGATAATGCAGTTGGATGAGGAAACAGGCCGCATATCTGCTCAGATGCCGGACGAAGACCTAAAGGGTATGGGGATAGCGGGGCTTCTTACGAGCGAAGTTTATGGTTTGCGGTCGCAGCTTGATTTAGAAACGCTTGAGCTTCTTGATAGGAAACGCGAACTGGCCGTAAAAGAAACACTTACCGGGCCAGAAGAAAGCGAACTGGCGCGATTGAATAAACAGCTTGCCGGACTCGACTTCACTAAAACAGTCCGCGATCCTCTTTATGAGGAGTTTGTAAAAGCCAAGACCAAGTTAGAGATAGAGGAAGGTTTGCATATCCCTGTCCTGACAAAAGAACAGCAAGAGAAGCAGAAAGAACTAGCATTGAAGGTGCTCAAAGACTTGAAAGCAAAGGAGAAACAAGATCAGTGAGATACATCAATCCTAAGGATGTTGAAGCGAATTTACCAGATGGCTGGGAAGACAAAGCTCAGAACGCGCATGAAGAAGTAAAGGGCCTATGCGGGAAGGAGCGTGCTAAAGCCATAAATGATAAGAGCGATGTATGGAAAGAACTGAAAGACGTTCTTAAAAACGCTTCGGATGGAAAATGTTGGTACTGTGAGTCGAGGCAAGAACGATCCGACAATGCAGTCGACCATTATCGACCGAAGAACCGAGTCGCGAAATGCCCCGACCACGAAGGATACTGGTGGCTTGCCTTTGAATGGTCGAACTACCGCTACTCTTGTACATTTTGCAACAGCCGCCGAGTTGATAAATCCCATGGGACAGAAGGTGGTAAACACGATCATTTTCCTCTATGGGATGAAAATAAACGGGCTCTTACAGAAAATGACGATGCCAATGCGGAACAACCCTTGCTACTAGACCCCATGTGCCCCGCCGATCCCTTGTTGTTATGGTTTGATGAAGAAGGGCAGGCAGTGCCGAGAATGAGAGCTGATAGTCATCCATTTCTTCATGAGCGGGCGGCTGTGTCAGTTGAACTGTATCATCTGAACCAAGTTGATGCAGTTGAGCGCCGAAAGATACTTGCCAAGCGTATCAAAGGCCTAGTCAAGAATGCGGATTACTATTTTACGAAGTACGACCAAGTTGACGAAGTTGGGAAGAAGGGCTTTTCCGAGACCCTAGAGGAATTGTACAACGCCATGGATGACACTACTCCTTATTCTGCTGCTGCCCGTGCCACTCTTATGGGATTGCGAGGTGAAAGCATAATCCCAGACCTAGTCTTGGCCGAAACCTGAAATTATCGACACCTACGGCGGCTGGCCAATAAGATAACTATGTTCAAAAGAAATCTTAAAAGTATTAAAATCAAGAATTTGAGAATGAATAAACTGTTCACGGAAAAGTTACTACCAGATATTGAGAAAGGAACCGTAGTGCTGCCACAGGCTGGATATATAAGTCTTATCGATGAGCTCAGCACTGTTTTTGAGGCTGCGAAAGATGAGTTGATAGAGGTCGTCGGTAAAGCCTACGATAGGGGCATCGATTTGGGTGAGTTCGTCGACGACGGATTCGGGCGATTGCGAAAGGAGTGGATTTGTCATAAAAAGACTCTATTTGCCTGACTGCTAAGCCAGTGTGATGTTGCCAATGAAGAAAAGAATTTTTGTCAACCGACACCACTCGGTCAGTTGAATCTCCGGAGGACTTGGGTCCCTCTTGATCTTGTTACCCCAAGATATCTGGCTAGATCAGCTCGAGTTTTGATTTCATTAGTGCCAAGTAGGGCCAGCCATCGCTCTGCAAGCTCAAGGGCTTACCTCCTAATATCATCTCACGATGTTTTTGCCATTTTCTGCCTCTGAGAGGCCTGATTTAGGGAGAATATGACCGACTGATGCCGTACCCCCATCAAGAGGGAGGTCACCCCAAGGTGAATTCCAGCCGCTCCGTATTCTTTGATTGTAACAGGTCGCTCCTGTCTTGTCCAAGCTTGCGATGTTCCAGGGCAAATCAACTCCGAGCGACGGTCGATCTCCGCTCAACAAGAACGGCGTTTCCCTTGATATCCACGATCGAATAGATCAAGCGTCCCCTGAACCGTTCCTGCCCAGGCTGATGGACGGTTGTTCTACCGATCTCAACCGTATCTGTACCTGTGATCCGACAACTCTCATGGATATGCCCGTGCAGGGTCAGAAGGGGTTGGTATCTTTCGATCCATGCTCTTACGGCTGCAGAACCCACGTCTGCATCGGTGCCGATATGTCCCAAGCCGGTTCCCTGAGGCGGAGCATGGCAGACAAATACCGCCCGCTCAAAGTAAGCCGTTCGTTCGGCAATTCCATTGAGGATATCTTCAAGTGTCGGGCGAGCTTTGAAGAACTTATCAATGTCATTGACCAATTCAAATCTGTTGCATCGTGAAATAATTGGATCAGGATGTTGTGACGGGCGAACAGAGTCTCTCGTATCGAGGACGCACCAATCCTTCAACCGAAAAGGAGGGTCGGGGATGTAGTTGCATCCGCAGATAACCAAACGATCGGCCAACGGTATCCACCCCTCGGTCAGATCATAAAGCCTGGGATACGTCCTCACAAGTTCTTGCCAATCGGGCAGGACTGCCTGACAGTCATCATTTCCTAACATGCCGTAGTATGAAATCCCGGAGGCATCCAACCTTTCAAAGTAAGAGCAGAGGTATTCGTCGATGAATCGTCGTTGGGTGAAGATGAGATCCTGGGCGTGGGGAAGCATATCTCCCCCGTTGACGATCGTTGTGATTTCCTCCGCCTGGGCGATCACGGAGATCTGCTCATAACCATCGCTCCGGCCGTGGAGGTCCGTCACATAAAGCAGTCGAAACATCCCATGTGTTTCCTATACAACGACATTGTTGTTTCAGCAACGCAAGGGATTGTATTAAAAGGCCTGCCATTTGTCCATGTGAATGACCAGCACACATTCTCCAACCATGAGGTTTTCTCGTAAACCACCAACCACCCCGACCCGCGACACCTGGGAGGCGGTTTGTGTGGAGGACCCACCGATCCCAGCTCAAGGACCAATGATCATGGCGATAAGTACTGGAAGAAGCGAGCTGAATCCGAAGAGACCATGTTCAAAGCCAAGCCGGCACGGAATGTGGTGAAGATTCGGCCGCTGAAGAACCTTAAAGACATGGTTTGATCCCAAGAAGGGTCTTGATGAATTTTGTAGGTTTGTAGTGCTTTGCCGCTCCTATGCAACCGTGGTCGTGGGTTCATAGCGGGGGCGCGTTTCGAACCTACGACCTATCAAATCTTTGTGTCGGGGTCTGCGTGGCCGACAATAGATAAGTCTTAGATGTGTAAAGAGTTACAGAAATCCGCGACTCTTGTC
>SDBT01011278.1_pt1 | contig 14394 bp, 27 predicted proteins | sample 2277101 | NCBI WGS metagenome assembly SDBT01 (sample SAMN10404973, study PRJNA504765) | marine sediment metagenome | isolation source: marine sediment core GS10_PC15, 103 cmbsf | place: Arctic Ocean: Southern Knipovich Ridge | collected 2010
GATATATACGATAGTGCCCCCAGTCCAGGCTGCACTTTCTCCTCAGACAGGCTGCAATGACTGATATAGCCGTCCACTCCCTGAATAGTATCGGTGGCTCTGTATTCTCTGTGAACTCCATGTACCCCTTAACCCAGTTAGGGAGGTTTCTACCTGCCACTCTTTACCTCCAATCCGTTGGAGATAAGAGTCGCCAACCTTGTATGTATGTCTCCTAACTCTTTTAGCTTCCTCAACCCCTCAGGATTATCGTCTGACTTCTTACCTAGGTTGAGTCCAATCCCTATATCAACAGGTATCTGGAAGGATCTGTTCTTGAATGTTACAGGTGCTTCTAGGCTTTTCCTTAGATGTATAAGAGTCTTGATGTGGTAGTCAGCACCAACGCTAATAGGCATTTGTATAGCTATGGAGTCATGTATCTGAGCCACGAATTCTATATGGCCGAAGATACCCTGAAACTTATCCATGAACTCAAGGCCATCCCTATCTATCTTATCAGCTACTGTTGACTGAGGTATCTGAGCATAAGCATCCTTGAACAATCCGTCTCCCCACCTGTCTAGAAATATCCTCTTCCTTCCATAGAGGTTAGTTAGTGTCCTATCCCTTCTTAGCTCAGCTTGTACCCAAGTATGGTACTGCCTCACACCAGAATAGGCTGTATGGTATCTATCTTTAATAAACTTAGCTTCCTGCTCACTCATCTCAGCTACTAGTGCAAACGTCTTATATCCCATATCGTAATTGAGAGCATGGTTTGCCTTCTTACCCCAATACCTCTCACTGTGCATACCGTCTCCTATGGTAGAGGAGCCATCTTCATCACTTATATCTTCAATAGGCTTTCTGAATATCAGGGATGCAGTCTGCTTATGGATGTCTATTCCATCTTCAAATGCTTTTATCATGTAGTGGTCAGGTGCTATATGAGCAACTATACGATTCTCTGCCTGTGCTAAGTCAAGATTATATATAACATATCCAGGATCTGCCAATAGATACCTACGTTCAGAGTCAGGTATGTTCTGCATATTCCCGCCTGTCTCGAAGATGGTCTTGCTTGATGATAGTCTACCTGTCTTAGTACCTACTGGATTGTATGAGCACCTCAATCTGTTATCATTGTCTACAACTATATCAAAGTACCTTGATTTCCTGGTTGACCAGTGTCTTATCTTTAACAGCACCTTTGCTTCCTCATGTCCCTTCCTTGCAAGTCTCTTGAGAGCAGTCTCATCTGTGGTAATGCTACCTTTCTTAGTATAAGGCTTAATGCCTTTCTGAATATAGAAGTACTCAGCTAGTTGCTTAGGACTGTTAGGGTTGATGTCTTTACCACATAAAACTATCAACTCATCAGTGAGTTCTTTGATCTTCTTGCCTGCAGCTATACTCGCTAGCCTAAGCCCCTCAGTATCAACCCTAACACCACGCTCCATAGGGTACATCAGAGGATGTACAAGGGCGAGTTGGTGCCTGTAGGCACTTACATTATCAGCATGCTCCAGCTGCTCCATTATCTTAGGGAATATCTCCAGCGTTACAGCAGCATCCTTAGCATTATATGCCCAGAACTCATCATCAGATCCGAGGTTAGTCTTCCACTTCTTTCCTTCATCTTTATAATAAGGTTCATTGGTATAGATGCTAGTTAGAAAGTCTAGACCTTTAGGGAGGTCAGGCAACAGGATGCCCTGAGCTATCATAGTATCATCAATAGGGTTGATCACTATACCGTATTTACGAAGGAGGAAGCTAGCATCGAAGATGATGTTCTGCCCTACTTTGGTAGTGTATTTATATTCGAGGAGGTCGGCCAGTATACGGATGATGTCTACCTCATCATCAGGCGAGAATCTATTGCCGCCTGTTACTGATAGCGGCACACACATTACCTGCTCTGGTGTCAGTGCGACAGCGAAGCAGCTCATCTCCAGGTTGATGACCTCTATATCGAACCCTATCTTATCTACACTCTTACATCTATCTGCAAAGTTCTCAAACTCGCTGACGCTAGATGCTATATGTATCTCACGTCTAGGGAGGCGTATTGCAGAGAAGTCTGACTGCTTCCTAGCCTTTACCATATCGAGTGCTATAACGTGAGTGTTGATATATACCCTGTCAGCGTAGGCAGGGTGGAGGGTGGGTATTGTTTTTCTCTCTAGTAGCTTGCAGACTGCAGGTAGGATAGACCCTCTCCACTTCGTAATACCCCTCTTCCTTGTAAGAGCATAGAGAGCAGTCTCTCCCATTGGTACTAGTACGTTTGCTGATATGCTATCGAGCTCCTCATACAACTCCTTCTCATAGGTATCATACTCAGGTGTGGTAACTACACCACTTCGCTTGAACTTAATAAAGTGCCCTATGTCATTACCAGGTGGGCGTTCCTTAACTACGTTAGTAACATAGCAGTCAGCTCTCACTAACCTAGCACGATGCAGCACTTCATTAAACTTCCTCCCAGCCTTCCCTGAGAAGGGCTTACCGCAGGTTTCTTCTACAGCACCTGGTGCTTCTCCTATGAAGGCTATCTTTGCTGTTGTAGGTCCTTCTGATTTAACTTGTGGTTTCATTCTTATCCTCCTTCTCCCACTGCTCCAGCTCGTAGTTTATATAGTCCCTAATATACGTAAGAGCAACTAGACCCTCAGGGTTATATGTCTTAGTTACATTATCCACTGCACTTAAGATAGCAGTTTTGAACTGATGGTAAGGGTCTCTTGTGTATGGTATCTTATTCACCTTCCTTCCCTTTATATTAGCCCACCTCTGGATTCGACACCAGGCCAGCTCATACAAGCAAGGCCAAAAGAGGCGGGCTATATCTATTTACTCATTCTCCTTCTCAACAATTTCATCTAGCAGCTCCCACCTACCACCACCTATCTCCAACTGTGTTGCAACTGACACTGATGTCCCAAAGTCATCGAACATTAAAAATGGCGTAGTTCGAGGAAAACCCTGCACAAGTATGCCTACCTCAAACTCTATACCACCTCTCTCTGCAACCACACGCAAGGCGTTTTGAACAGTTCCGTATATGAGCCTTATCGTTGTAGTAGTTGCGTCTAGTACAACTTCAGGGTCTCCATCGTAGGCTGCAAAGTCAGCAGTACCTATGCGTAGCTCGAATGCTCTATCCCCGCCGTTGATGTTTTTCGGAATTGTTGGGATGTGTTTGAAGTTGGTTTCATTCTCTGTTACCGGTGGTGGTTGCGCTTGTGCCATTGACAGGATAGACAGGGTTAGTAGTCCCGCCAGCAGCAGTGATTTTAGTCTCATATTCTTATTCCTCCTTCTTAACTATTCTAATATATCCAGTCTGCTTACACCACTGGACATTGTATGTACTTAGGTCACCAGGAAACTCGCCCCAGGTTTCGATGATAGGGATAGGGAGAGGGAGCTCTGGCTCAACCCTCCCCACTGAGTACATTAAGTAGAGACCTAAAGTTATACAGAGTACTACTACGATAGATATAGCAGCGACTATTATCCTCTCCTTGAAGGTGAGATTGCTCATCTCTATTCCTCCTCTGGTGCGTGTAAGGTAACTGTGAGAGGGTGCCGTGAGCCTTCTTTCTTATTATTATCTACCTTCTTAAAGGCATTTATAAAGTCTCTACCTAAAATAACCTCTAAACTACTCCAACAGACTTGCTCACCATAGGTGGCTTCGTTATATAGGATGAAGTCTCCATCTGGTCTCTTGCTTATAAGGATATTCTTCTCTATAGGAAACTTAACCTCAGGCTTTCCTATATCCTGGCCTGGTTTCCAGTTAGGTGAGTTGATAGCAGCTACCATTTCCTTAATGTCCGCCATTGCTTTAATAGCTGCAGGGTTGTCTTCATACTCATGGTGGAATAGCTGTCTATCTCTTCCCTCTATACTCCCTCTAACAAAGAGCCTCTTACCATCGTATTCGATGGCTGGGTTGCTGGCAGATGTAAGATGTGTAACTACCCCACCTGATCTTTCAACTAGCAGTCCCTTTTCACAGTCTCCAAGATTCTGATAGATTACATATCCTGTTAAGACATTCTGAGTAACCTCCAGATGCAGTTCTAGTCTTTTCGTTCCCTGTCCCATTTTCTTATCCTCCTTTTCTTGCTTAATCTTATTTCGTAGCCACTTATCATATGGTATATCTATCTTTGCATCATTATACAGTGATAGATATAAGGTTGAATTAAACATCCCTTCCTCCTTCTGTCGATTATACTCAGCCTCAGCTGCATAGTAGACTACGGAATCAGAGCCAACTGCCAGGTCTATACCCATCCACGATGCTCTACCATCATAAGGTGGTGTTGTCCAGTATATTGTATGAGGTGGGTGGAAGGGTTTCCGTGGAGTGAGGCACCACCTCTCAAGATCATCCTGGTCTATCATTTGCTTCTACTCCTAACACAAGGACTGGAGGGTCAAGGTGCTGGGAGAAACCACTTACCCTTACCTTGACCCAAACTCTACAGCCCTTATCTAAACTACATAAATCCCCACTCTTCAGCTAGTGCTAGTAGAAGGATCACTAACAACCCTACTACTACTAGAAGTACTCCTACCCATTCCCTCAATGTCAATAACATCACCTCCTGGATAGGATCTATAATCTCCATAGTCACCTTCATGCACCTTAACAGAGAAGGCTTCTTTGTATGTGTCAGATAGCTCATACCCAAACGACTGCATCATGAGGTTGGTACACGCTAACAAGGTGTTGCCACTGCCGAGGAAGGGTACTAGCACTCTACCATGTGTAGGGCAGAATGTCTCTACGATGTCTTGCATAAGCTCAACAGGACGTTCAGCAGGGTGCACTTTCCTTTGAGGTGGCACTGGCTTATATGTAAAGACACTAGGTTTGCCAGGCTTCGCTAGCTTAGGTGTACTACCTTTATATCCATAGAAGAAGAACTCAGCTGCACTTGCTAGATATATATTAGGCTGCTTGGTCTGCCCTTGTCCCTTATTCCATACTGCTGGTAGACCCCGAACAGTGAAGCCAACCTTCTTCATTATTGTCAAGACGGTGGAGAACCAAGGATGTGGTGCGAACCAGACTACTATAAATCTGTCAGTTGCAAGCACTCGGTAGCATTCTCTGAGCATGGTCTCTAAGAAGTTGAGATACTCTACACCAGACACTTCCGTATAGTCGATGGTCTCTATAGCCTTGCGTTCCTTAACCTTCTTCATACTCTCCAGCCCGATGGCGTAAGGGGGATCAGCCTCTATAAAATCAATGCTGCCATTAGGTACCTCCTTCACACCCTCAAAGAATGACCTTATGATGAAGGAGTCAATTAGCTTCTTCTTAGCAGCAGATGCTGACATAGTGCCTCTAGCCTTCTCATATTGAGCAGCCTTTTCACTGGTGAGAATCTGACCCTTCAACTTGTCAAGCAGCTTCACTGCTTCAGTCTTGTTAGCGCAGGTGGCTAGCTCAGGTACAGACTCCATGATGTTGGCTAGCTCTAAGTCCTGTGAGATAGTAGCTTCACTGACATGGAGGAGCTTGGCTGTATCTATGCCTCCCCAACCTTTACCACCAGCTACCCCTTTGAGTCTAACACCATGTATAGCTATCTGCAACTCATGTATCTCTTTTTTAAGCTTAACCTCCTCAGCCCAGTTGAACTGTTTCCTCTCCATATTTTCAGATAGCTCTATGTGCCTCTCCTGAAGCTTCTCCAATGTAGTATCTGTAATGGTTGCTGGTATCTCTGTCCTGCCTAGCTCCATGAAGGCAGCGAGTCTGCGCTTACCAGCCAGCAACTTATACCTACCTCCATCCATGCTTCTTACAGCTATAGGATGTATCAAACCGATGCGCTCTATGTCATCCTTCAGTCCCTTTACGTTCCCTAAATCTTGTCTAATACGGTTAGCAGTGTCAATAGCATCTACTCGAATGTTCTCAAGTCTCATTATAGCTCCTCCAACAGCGCTTTGAGATCATCTCTACTTAGGTTAGGTAGTAGAGCTTTTAAGTCTACACGTTTAGGTTTGCTTGTTCTCCTTATACTACCTGCCTTCATTGTTGAGCGACTCAGGCGTATCCCAGTTATGAGAGACAGCTGGGTGTTGAAGTCGAGAGACTGGAATCTAGGTTTTGTGTTGTATATGTTCATTAGCGGCACTCGATTCTTAGGTAGAATTTTGTTGGTTTATCTGGAGATATATACCCTATATACTTTTCTAGTATTGTGTCTGCACCATTGAATAGTAACCCTCTTGCACAGCTAAGTTTCCAACTCCATAGATACCAATTATCTCTTAGACTAATCTTTTTCTCTATATATATCCTATAGCTATCCTTTATTGGTGATGTGTAGAGTAGTAGTCTAATTCTACGAGTATGCTTAGGTAAAATGAAGTACTCCTCAATGAAGTCATCATCACATATACAGGATGCCCCTTTGCTATCAACCCAGGTATGCACCCTCGAGCACCTCAACCACTCAGTTTCAGCTGCTGGCTTCTTCATCTCCATATACCTCCTTAGCAGCTTTTATATACTTAGTCGCAGCCATGTCCCTTGTGAGGATAGCACCTATGAGGAGCTCTGGCTTGGGTACACTCTCCAGGAGGTCGAGTAAGTCCAAGACAACTGCTGTTAATAGACGCCGAGATACTCCCCAAGGGATTGCTTTATTGTAGCGATCTCGAGTTACTTGATTTACATCAAAGCATATTCTATACCTTACCTCTTTCTTATGCTTAGTGAAATGGTCATCAGGCATATCTTTCTCCTTCTTGTATTTAGTTAGATCCAGCAATCAGGGCTCATGTTTAGTATATACCCTACATCCTTAGGCAACCTAGGTGCACTGCAGCTTAGCCTTTTCACTTCATAGCGCAGTCTTTCTAGTTTATCCTCTACGCTTGCATCTCCCCATGAACCTGAGTAGAACTCAGTGAGAGGCATTGGTAGATTTTTTGCTACCCTTCCAGCAGCCATAGTAAATCTCCTTCCATAATAGTAGAGGAGGCACGGCTAGGTGCCTCCCCTTGCTTGTACTTACTTCCCAGTTAAAAACCTACGTACCTTATTCCTAGCACCGTACTCAGGATCCTCTTCTAGCACTACATAGCCCCAGCCTTCGAGACCAGCGAATAGAGACAAGTCTATTCCACTGGCATAGTCGACGCCGAAGGCATCACAGAACTGTTTGATCCTACGCAGCCTACCTCTATTCTGACGTTCGTCAGCTGCTGCATTTGGAAGTGTCAAGATGTGATAGATGACAGGAGCATCTGGGTATTCTACTGGTGTAAGGACTACGTTGAGGTATTCATTGCCACTCGATTTTGCTGTCTTCTGCTCAGGGTCAGCATCTATTCTGAGCTTGTAGTCCCCTTCAGGTAAGACTGTTTCCTCTGGGATGTCAGTTAAGTTGAGATCGAGAATGTCCATGTGTTCACCTCCTCTCCATAACATTCACTAAATTCAATTATTGAATTTAGTTAATCATTCACATCAGCAAGCTCATACGTCTGCTCGAAGATGTCTGGCTTACAGGGATAGAACTCGCCCTTCACGCCCTTGATGATGTGGTCATTTTCGATAGCTTTGATATCACCCTCAAGAGTAGGAATAAGAATTACGCAGATGTCTTTTGATGGGTAACATCCTGGACTACTAGTATTGATGAACGCAACTGCTTCATCAAAAGTCTCTTTCGTTAGTTGTATCGCCTCAATAACAACAGGCAACTTCCTGTACTTTAGCACTGGCATATTATTCACCTCCTTCCTAGCCATCCACATCAGCAAATGGAAGCCCTACCTTCTTTAAGATATGTTTTATATCTGGCTTCTCATACACATCGAGCTTCCCACCTGCACCAATTCTTGTCCGTGCTTTGTACCTCCCTGAATTTCTAGTCAATAGGCTATACTCTATTCTATCCTTTGTCTCATTTGCAAGAGCTACATATATCTCACTAAACAACAGCGATGCCTTGACCTTCATCTTCCCTACAAACATAGGGTCGCTATGCACCTTACCTGATGTCTCATCCTTCGTAACATCAATGTGTGCTGTAAGGATGAAGTCACAGCCCCAGTTGGATATCTTCTTGATGTAATCTCGAAGGGTTATCATCAGTACGTTGTAATCCTGTAGCTGCGGAACTCCACCTGCTCTCCCATTCCTCCGCATGATCTCATTCATTATAGCCTCAGACCAGTTGGTTGCGCTGTCTATAGCATATGTGCCTAGTGTTCGTGGTAGGTCAGCTCGCTCTGCCTTTGTTATAGAGCTCTCCCAGTTCCTGAAGGCTGTTGGAGACTTAGAGTCTTCCATCTCATACTGAGTGTCGAGTATAATACTACCATCAGCAATAGCCTTAGGCGCTATAGCCTGGATAGTATCAGTCCCACCTGGATCGAATGAGTGTATTAGGATAGGCGCCCTGCAGGATGCTAGCAGGTGTGTCTTGCCTGTCCCTACGTCTCCGTATATGAGGCCTAGGAATTTTCTGGTCTGCTTGGATATCCTCTCTCGTGCCTCAGCACGTAGTTGCTCTATGTGCTGTATAGCATTGTCTTTAGGTTCTAGTGTTCCTGGCATTATTTCACCTCCTTTTTCCAGCCAGATTCTCCAATTGTACCATCTGGTAAAATCTTATGCCCACTTGCTTTGAGAAGTGCAGTGCCTAGAGTTGGTGCTGTAGATGGTAGTCCTGTAGTTATTGTACTCTTAACTCTATCCCACTCCATAATCCTCCCAGTCTCATTACAGAGAGGGCATACTCCTCCCCAGCTATAGACACCGCCACTATCTGTATACTCACCACTTATCTTACCTTCCCCATTGCATCGAGGGCAGGGTATGCTCTGTCCTGTTGCTGCTTTCTCTAGCATTTCCACCCTCTTAGTGAGTGCTGACATCCTCTCCTTCAATAGGATTCCCTCAAATTTTGAGATCATATTCATACTCCTTATCAATGCACTGCCGTAGGATCCCACCACTTTGTAACTAGATCAGACGGTGGTACTGCTATTCCATCTTGTATATCAAGGTGCGCTAACGGATTGCCCCACATAGTGCAGAAGTCCATATATGTACAGCACTGGTTGAACTTGGTGCAGTTGGTGGTATGTCTGGTGAAGCATTGCATTATAGGCTCACCTACTCTATCTGTCATTAAGTAGGCCATGTCAATCGCTATCTTACGCAGTATCTCACCCATCTCCCAGTACCAAGCCTCCATTGTCTCTGGCACTCTTCTGACAATCACCCTCATCAACTTGTTCTCTTTCTTCTGGAATGCAACAGCATTTACAATAGCACCGTATATGTCACCTAGATTATACACACACATTAGGGCGTGCATGTATAGACTAATCTGGATAGACAATGACCACTGATTTATCCATGCTTGGCTGAGCCTGCCAGTTGTCTTGTGCTCCATCAGGTGTACACCTAAGCTATTCCTCACCACTCCGTCCAACCTGTAATAGAGCTGTGTTGAACAATCAGATGCAAATGGTACACTACCACTTACCTCCGTGTAGAGTACATCAAAGTCATCATCTTTATATGAGTTAACATACTGGTGTAGTGCAATAAGAGCATTAGCATGGTCTTTTGGGGCCTTATCTATATCAGTCCAGGTATCCAGGTCAATAGGGTAGTGCTCAGTGTACACTTCCATAAACTTACCATGTGCTTCTGTAGCTGCATCTGAGCTCTTACCATGTACTAGTATGTATTCCATAGCAGCATGCCAAGCCTGACCATATATGAGATGGTGGTTTGGCATGTCTACGTCCCAGCCTAGTATATATCTGTAGAAGAATTTCCTAGGACAGGTCTGATATGCCTGGAGTTTAGATGAGTCCAGGATATCCCATGTATTGTGTGGTTGCAGAATCACTTCTTGTTTACCTCCTTTTTTAACTTGACTTTTTAAGTCCATAGAGAACACAGATACCTACTACTATGCAGAGGAGCGATAGACCTATCAAGCAACATACATCTCCGTGCATACACCTCTCCATATACGCACTCCATACTGAAGAGTCGTTAAGCCTCTCAGCTAGATCTCTTACCACGAACATTTCGTTACTCATCATTATTCACCTCCTCTTCTATAAACTTCTGAGTTGTTGATGCTAGAATATTACCCTTCTCTACATACACAAATGTAACTGGTACACCACCTTCCTGTGTATGGGTGTGATCCTCTAGTACTCCAAAGCCTTCAAATACTTCCTTCATAGCAGCTTGGAGTTTCTTCACAGTTTCATGTAGCTCCATCACTTTTCCAGTTAGACTACCTATATTGTCTCGTGCTACAAGTGCAACCCTCTCTAACTCCACTATACGAGCCTCGTCCATCTCTACTCACCTCCTCTCTCAATCAACTCTCCTAACTTCAACGATCTAGATATATACATATCTTTATTCCACAACAGCAGGTTTATCTTACCATGCTTATATGCAAAGCAGCTACACGCCACTACATTCATGACTGATAAACCGGTGAGCAGGATGAAGTCGCCTGGCTTACTGGTTTCCAGTCCAGCGGCGAACATCCTATACATTTTGGTGACACCTGACCACTCAACAATACCTTCTGTCAGATACACTAGCTCTCCAAACTTCTCAGCTGCTGTAAAATCATGTCCTGATTTATTTACTACATACACAGTTTTCATTTCTTGAACTTCACCTCCATCAGCACAGGGAACAAGGGTACGCCACGTTTGCTTAGCTCTTGGTACTTTATGACAGCAGTACTGTTAGGTAGGTCAGTCCTGTAATCCCAGAAGTCCTGCCTGCCTTGCTTGGTAAGGGCAGGTCCACTACCCACCTTGAAGCGCTGGCCGCTCATGGTGATGCAGACAAATGCACCTAGTGTACCCTTTGGTTCTCCTTGTATACTTATCTCTTCGATAGAGGCCATTATTATATATTCATCTGTCTTGGTAGGTTTGAGTTTCATTAGGTCGGTACTTTTGCCGTCTTTATATAGAGCGTCATATTTCCTTATGATTATGCCTTCATGTCCAAAGCGACATACTGCCACTGACATAGCTTTGCCTAGTTGAGATGGTGCATAGCAGTGGTTAGTGGAAACTAGTTTGATCTGAGGTGAGTATAACTTCCCTTGTATGTAATCCAGTACCATCTGCAGTCTATCAGCTTGAGGTCTACTATTTATTATATCAAAGATATGGTACTCAACCTGCTCATACCCCTCAATAGGAGTACCTCTTTTGCATAGAGATATGATGTCTTGGATAGGCATACCTGGTATATATAGCTCACCATCAAATACAGTATCTACTGGAACATCGTACTGTCTATAGAGTGACCCAAGCTGCTCCGTTAGGTGGGGTAGGCAGACAATATCGTTACCTTGACTAGATAGCATAGTTAGTAGGTATAGTCCTCCAGTGCTACGATACTCCACCCTACACCTCATACCATTTATCTTAGGCTGCACCAGATACGGTGTAGGCCACTTCGATAGGCGCTTAGCGCTGAATTTGGTGGCTAGCATTACTCCTTGACGTTTAGACATGGTTCTTTACCTCCTTGCTACTTCTTTTCCAGTTTCTGAGTACTGCAAGTAGACTAGCCTCAGCAGTCAGTAACTCTCCACGCTCCCAGCCAGTCAAGCAGTCACTGTTTCTTGAGAGCTCATCAAGGTTATTCTTTAGCCCAGATACCCTCCATAGAGTGCCGTTCCTCTTCCATGCCTGATCCTGAGCTGCTGTTCTGTGAGATGATGATCTCCTTTTACGTCTTGTCTTCTTTCTTAGGTTCATTATTATACCTCCTTATCTATCTACATCTTCAATGAGAGCTTCGACTGTGATTCACTCATTCCAGGCTGCTCCCCAATTATAGTCTGGCCTGTATAGCACTTCTCATGCATCTCAGTCCATCTATCAGCATTCCGCCTCCAGTAATCTCTATCTGCTGCATGCGTACCTATACCTATACCCCCAACAGACATAGATGCACCACACTTACACTTAAGTTCAATATCCATATCCTTCCTCCTTTATAGATAAAGATGTGCCAGCGCCCTGAAGAACAATAACAGGGCGCTAGACACAATGCAGCACTGCTGTTATTCTCCAGCAAGTACCTTCTTGATCTCCTCTGCCATTGCCTTTTTCTCTTCAGGTGTTGCTCCCTGAATCTTGCGCTTCAACAGGGCGATAGGATCACTGACTCGTTCCGCTACCATACCTGGCTTCCAGTCGTCGACTCTATTCTGGATCTCCTCATCGTTCAGGCCGGCTTCAATCTGCCTCCGCATGAATGCTTGTAGAGAAATCTTGCTCTGCATTATGAAGAGACGATATACTACATCTGCACCCCATAAGCTGATAGCATCTTCGATGGTGTCTCCGAAGTCGAAGCTGACTGTTACCTTCCTGTCGTCTTTTGTAGCTGCTACGTCCATAAGTGCCATATCTTTATTCACCTCCTTTCGTATTTGAGTGTCCTTATTTATCTTGTTTTCTCTCTTGATCTGGAAAGCCAGCTTTGAGTTCATCCACCCCTACCTTCCTCTGTTTAGGAGTTGTATACATAAGAGCACACGCTCTCATTGCACCTTGTATACTTGCAGCTAACCTTGCCTTACCCTTCAAGGCAAACGCACCGCAGATGATCCTCGATAGGCGTTCGTCACTTCTGATACCTGATAGAGCATCTATTACCAGTTGAGTGCGCTCTATATCAGTGAGGGTCTGCTTTGGCAGCCTTGTATCTGATATACTTATACCAGGTGGTAGTTGAAACATTGTACCAGGTGATGCTCTTTGTGCCTTTCTTAGGAGAGTATCTGCCTTCTCCTTTGGTGTAGTCTCCATACTACTCACCTCCCTTTATACTCATAATATTCTGTATTGCCCTTGCAGAACTCTTTAACACATGCTCACCAGCCTTCACCATCTCTTCTACTAACTCCTTATTTCCTGTAAGCTCTCCGGTTCTGGAGATCGCAGCAATCGTAAGGATTGGAGATACAGCACCAGCAAACCTTGATGTAGCTATTAGTTTCAGGAGTGCAGTCTGCTGCTCTATGGTTATGTCCTTGATGAACTCTAGATACTTGAGGTCTTCAGCACCATGTAGCTTAACCATCTCTAGTGTAGCTGATATGAACTCTTCAATCTCCTCTGGTTTTGCTGCAGCTGCCCAATGTCTCCAGACCATACCGAATACAGGTTCTATTGGCTTATCTTCGAGCATCTTGTTTCACCTCCTCGTCACTGCATTCTATTCTTATATAGAACTTCTTCCAGCTGTCTGCTGAGATGAGATACCCTACTCGCAGCCCTATATCTAGACTCATAATAGGAAACACCTGATCACCTAATCCTGTACCACCCCAGCTCCACCTGAAGCAGCGGTAGCCATATACCATACCCTCAGCTCTTAGATATATCTCGTAGCTGTTTCTCACTTTCCTTTTGAACAGTAGCAACCTTATACTCCTTGTCCATTTAGGTATGTCGAAGTTGTCTGTGAGGAAGGTGATGCAAAGGTAATCCTGTTGATTAAACCTTAGATACTCTGTCTTCCTTATATCTATAGCACTCCACTCAGACACACCTGCAGGTTTAGTTCTCTGTTTTCTCATCATTCTCACCTCCCTTCTCCATCTCCTCCATCACACTATCCACAACACTTCTTCCTTCCTCCTTCATGGAATCCTCCTGCAGCGCAGCTATCAGCAAGGGGCTATCTACCTTATGCAACTGACTAGTTGGGTAGCCTTTGCCCAGCAAATACTCTGTAGCTCTTGTGCTCGAAGAGAATACAGGTATATCTCCTCGCTTTGATAGTACGTTATATGTGTCAGTCAGAATCAGTCGAAGGAGTTCAGAGGATCTATTGCAGTTAGGGTAGGCGGATGCCAGTGAGGCTATGATCTTGACAGGCATCCATGTCTGGAGGTTCATCCTTCTTGTTGGCATCTTATATCCTTTTCGACTTGTTATGTGATTATTGTATCACGTTTTATTACAGGTGTCAAGACATTTTGTGGATACATTGTATCAGCGTATCTTCTTATGTCTCATACACCAGAGAAATACCTGAAGCCACTGATCCATAGAGACATACCCAGCTACATCATCTCCAAGATCCTCTTTGAAGACAGCCTTCCATGCCTCCTCAGTTAGCCATCCCATGCATCCTTTCTTGTCTCCTTTAGTTCTGAATACAGCTACCTCTGCGTTGATGCACTCTATTTCTCGAGGCACAGCAACTGTCATAGGTATATCACGGTTGTCGCAGTAGTTACCTCCACCAAACTGCATTGAGAGAGTTATACCATTGGTGAAGTTGATGTGAAACCCTTTACCACCAGTTATCCTAAACATATCTATTCACCTCCCTTA
>SDBT01011279.1_pt1 | contig 14392 bp, 12 predicted proteins | sample 2277101 | NCBI WGS metagenome assembly SDBT01 (sample SAMN10404973, study PRJNA504765) | marine sediment metagenome | isolation source: marine sediment core GS10_PC15, 103 cmbsf | place: Arctic Ocean: Southern Knipovich Ridge | collected 2010
GTCGACATCCCCACCGCATCGGCCCCCAGGCTGCGCAGCATGCGGATCTCGGCGGGTGTCTCGAAGCTCGGGCCCAGCAGCCCGGCGTAAACACCCTTCCGCAGCCGCAGCCCAATCTGGTGCCCCGCGGTTTCACAGAGGCTTCTCAGCTTGGGAGAGTAAGCTTCGCTCATGTCCGAGAAGCGGGGGCCCAGGGCCTCTACTTCCGGCCCCACCAGGGGGTTCTTGCCGGTCAAGTTCAAATGATCGGTAATGACCATCAACTCACCGGTGCGAAAGGCGGTGTTGATCGCCCCGGAGGCGTTGGTCACCAGAAGGGTCTTCACCCCGAGAGAGCCGAGAACCCGAACCGGAAAGGCGACTTCCTGGGCTGAGTAGCCTTCATAGGCGTGCACCCGTCCTGCCATGACCGCCAGTGCAGATCCCGCAAATCGTCCTACGACCAAGCGACCGGCATGGCCGATGACGGTGGAGCGGGGAAAATGGGGAATATCGGCGTAGGGAATGACCTCGCGGTCGGTGAGCTCTCGGGCGAAGGCTCCCAAACCCGAACCGAGCACCACCGCGAGCCGTGGCCGGAGCTTGATTCTGGCCTGCACCGCCTCCACCGCTTGCTGGATCTTAGTTGCCATGCTTGCCCTTTCTCGCCTACGAATTAAGAAGCCCGGCGATGGTGGCGGTCATGCAGGTGGCCAGAGAGCCTCCCAGCACGGCGCGCAAGCCGAGCTTGGCCAGGTCTTGCTTGCGGGATGGCGCAATCGCGCCTATCCCCCCGATTTGAATCCCGATGGATCCGAGGTTGGCGAAACCGCACAAGGCGTAGGAGGCGATGAGCTCGGAACGAGCAGAGAGCTCGCCGGCTGCGGTCAATTTGGTCATCTCCAAGTAAGCAATGAACTCGGTGACGATGAGCTTCTGCCCAAGGAGAGTTCCTACCTTCCCCGCCTCCTCCCAGGGAATGCCCATCACCAGGGCCAGTGGAGCAAAAATCCAGGAGAAAAGCAGTTCCAGGGAGAGACCGAAGTGCTGGAGGGGCCAGTTGACGAGTGCAATGAGCGAGAGAAAGGCTATCAACATGGCGGCAACGTTCAATGCCAGAGTGAGCCCCACACCGGCGCCGCGGGCGGCGGCGTCGACGAGGTTGACGGCCTCGCGCTCCACCTTGAGCTTGACTTTTCCCCGGGTCAGGGGAGATCCAGTCTCCGGAACCAGCATCTTGGACAACAGCAGCGCCGCCGGAGCATTCATCACACTGGCGGCCAGCAAAAACTTGGCTTGTACTCCGAGCGCGATGTAGCCGGCCATCACGCCACCCGAAATGGTTGCCATCCCGCCCACCATCAGCGTCATCATCTCGGAGTAGGTCATGGTGGTGACGTAAGGTGCAACCACCAGAGGCGCTTCCGTTTGACCCATGAAGACGTTGGCGGCGCAAGAGAGGGACTCGGCCCCGCTGGTGTTCATGGTGCGCACCATCAGCTTGGCCATGACAAGCACGATCTTCTGAAGGATTCCCAGATAGTAGAGAACGCTAAAGAAAGAGGAGATGTAAATGATGGTGGGGAGCACCTTGACCGCAAAGATGAAGCCGACGTTTTCGGAGTCGGCCAGGGGGCCGAATATGAACTCGGTTCCCGCATCCGCTTTCTTGAGTCCCTCGGTGACGATATCGGCCAGCCAACCGAAGACGGCAATGCCTGCAGAGGTCTTCATCACCACCACGGCGAAGGAGAACTGGAGAATCAAACCCCAGACGATGATGCGGGGCTTTATCTGTCGGCGATCGGTGGAACAGGCGTAGGCTAGGAGCAGGATCAGCGCCAGGCCCAAGATGCCAATGTAACGGTAGGTCATGAGCTTCTATCCTCCAAGCCCAACACGGTCCGCACCAGACTCTGGGGAGCGGGAGGCTCGTCATCGATTCGATAGGCTTCGGCGACCAGCTGCTCGGCCTCTTCCAGTCGTGAAGCGCCGTTGTAGTGGAGGGTGACCAGCGGTTCATCCTTGGAGATTGGATGGCCGAGCTTGCGGTGTACCACCAAGCCTACCGTCGGATCGATCGTGTCGTCGACTTTTTCGCGTCCGGCTCCCAGCATCATGGCCGCAATACCTAGCTGTTCGGTTTCCATGGCCCCCACATAGCCGCTTCGCGAAGCTCGGACTTCCCTTTGGTTGTTGGCAGCAGCCAGGCGCGAAGTGTCCTCCACCACCCGCGGATCGCCCCCCTGAAGCTTTACGATTTCGATGAATTTCTCCAAACCGGCACCGGAGGCAATCAGTTGGGCCGCTCGTTTTTTACCTTCACCGAGATTGGAGGCCGCTTTGCCCAAAACCAACATGTGGGCAGCGAGAACGAGACAAAGCTCTGTCAAGTCTTCCGGCCCGGCACCGCTCAGGACATCGACGGATTCCTTGACTTCCAGGGCGTTGCCGACGTGAGTGCCCAGCGGTTGATCCATGTCCGTTACCAGGGCGACGGCGCGCTTACCCATGCGGCCCGCGATAGCCACCAGCAAGTTTCCGAGCTCCATCGCCGAGTTAACATCCTTCATGAACGCCCCGGAACCCACCTTGACGTCGAGCACCAGGCCGCTGATTCCCTCGGCAAGCTTTTTGGACAAGATGCTGCCGGTGATGAGGGGAATGCTCTCGACCGTTGCGGTGACGTCGCGTAGTGCATAGAGCTTCCGGTCGGCCGGGGCGATCTCATTGGTTTGTCCGATGAGGGCGCATCCTGCTTCGCTCAAAACGGCGCGGAACCGTTTGAGGTCGAGCGCAACATTGAAGCCCGGAATGGACTCCAGTTTGTCGAGCGTTCCCCCGCTGTGCCCCAACCCGCGTCCAGAGATCATCGGCACCAGCACGCCGGCCGCCGCCACCAGCGGGGCGACGACCAGTGAGGTTTTATCGCCCACACCACCGGTGCTGTGTTTGTCGACCTTCTCTCCGGGAATGTCGGATAAGTCGAGAACCGAACCGCTCGCCAACATCTCTTCGGTGAGCGCCAGCGTTTCCGGCTCGCTCATACCCAGCAAGTTCACCGCCATGAGGAAAGCCGACATCTGATAATCAGGTATGTCGCCTCGAGTGTATCCGGAAACGAGAAAGGCAATCTCGTCTCGAACGAGCTCACCGCCATGGCGTTTGTGACGGATGATGTCTACCGCTCTCATGATTTTCGGAAATTCAAGCCAAAGCAAGTTCTTTAAAAAACGGGTGTTATGATGACTTGGCCGCAGAAGGCTGTCAAGAAATTAATCCCCCGGCGACTTGAGCCGGGGGATTGCCTATTGACCCGTCAACTCGCATCTCATAACATTGATGGCTTATGTCAGAAAGTAAAGCAGGCGACACCCCGGAGAGCGCCGCCCAGGCGATGCCAACTTGCATTGCTGCTTGGCTCGTTCCCGGCCTGGGCCATTTCATGCTTCAGAAAAAAGTCAGAGGGCTGCTCTTTCTGATGGCGGTGACGGTAATGTTCGGACTCGGTCTTTACCTGGAAGGGGAGCTTTTTCCTCTGGATCGAACCAAACCTCTCACGCTGCTGGCCGGCCTTGCCGAAATGGGTGTCGGGCTTCCGTATTTCTTAGCCAAGTTCCTGGGATCGGGGGTCGGTAGAGTCGAGGCGATCACCTACGAGTACGGCTATACTTTCTGCATCGTTGCCGGATTGCTCAATATGCTGGTAATGCTCGATGCGTATGACATAGCGGTTGGGAGGAAGGCTTGACGAGTCATTTTCTGATTTTGACCGTTTTCGCGGCGTTGGTCTCGCTTTCCTTTGCACTGTTGATGCGGGAGGGTGCAGGCTCCCAGGTCAAGTTTGGGCTCGTCGTGTTCTCCTGTTTTATCGCCTCGGCATTTATTTTGGGCTGGTTCATGTACCCCTTCCCGTCCTAGTGGCTCTCCCACCGCGGCCCGGGCGTAAGGCCGGCAGTGGTCCCGATCTCGGTTGGCGACCGATCGCCCCACTTGAAACGAGGTAGCTTGTGGTGGAAGAAAAGAAAATTGCGGTTATTCCAGGCGATGGTATCGGAATCGATGTGACCCGTGAAGCGGTGAAGGTGCTCGATACCGTATGCGAAGTTGGCGGATTCCGCTTGCTTCACGACGAGTTTGATTTCGGAGCCGAACGTTATCTGACCACCGGAGTCTCCATGCCGGAAGGGATTTACGAGCGGTTCCAGAAAGAATACGATGCGATCTTTATCGGTGCTCTCGGTGATCCCCGAGTTCCGGACATGGCGCATGCCCGCGACATCTTGCTGGGCACCCGCTCCGTGCTGGATCTCTATGCGAACCATCGTCCGATCCAACCACTCCACGATCGACTCTGCCCCCTGAAGGGCCGCGGTCGCGATGAGGTCAACTTCGTTGTTTTTCGGGAGAATACCGAGGGGCTGTACGTTGGAATGGGCGGCATCTTCAAGAAAGGAACCCCCGACGAGGTGGCCATTCAGGAAGACGTCAATACCCGCAAGGGGGTCGAGCGGATCATCGAGTATGCTTTCAACTTTGCCAAAAAGCAGGGTCACACCAAAGTGACCATGAGCGACAAGTCCAATGCCCTGCGTTTCGGTCATGATCTCTGGCAGAGGGTGTTTGCTGAAGTCTCAGAACATTACCCCGGTATCGAAGCCAATCACCTCTACATCGATGCGCTTACCCTTCAAATGATAAAGAGACCGGAACAGTTCCAAGTGATCGTAACTTGCAACATGTTCGGTGACATCGTCACCGATTTGGGTGCGGTGCTTCAGGGCGGCCTGGGCATGGCCGCTTCCGGAAACATCAACCCGGACGGGGTCTCCATGTTCGAGCCGGTGCACGGCTCGGCTCCGAAATATGCAGGCAAGGACATCGCCAATCCGTTTGGCGCTATTCTTTCAGTACAGATGATGCTGGATCATCTCGGGTTCCACGAACCGGCATCCTGGATCGAACGTGCGGTGGTGCTCTGTATCGAAAAAGAAGAGACCCCCCGAGAGCTCGACGGCAATCTGGGCACAGTCGAAGTGGGCGATGCGGTTTGTCGAAGAATCCGTGAGCTGGGAGGATGAGCTCGTTGAGCGGAGGCAGGTAAGCCGAGGAGGTTCTCCGATGCAATTCAAGAAGATAGGTGTCGTTGGTTGTGGGCTAATGGGCTCGGGTATCGCTCAAGTAGCGGCCGACGCCGGTTATGAGACTTTCGTACAGGAAGTCGATGACGGTCTTTTAGAGAAGGGACTCTCGTCGATCGACCGCTTCCTCTCCAAAGGAGTGGAAAGGGGCAAGCTCGATGAGAAGCGGAAGAGTGAAATACTTTCCCGGATCCACGGTACCACGCGTCTGGCAGAGCTCGAGGAGGTCGATCTGGTCATTGAAGCGATCATCGAGGACCTGGAGGTAAAGAAAAAGGTCTACGCCGCCCTCGAGAACCTGGTGCGTCCGGATACCGTCTTCGCTACCAACACATCTTCGCTTTGCATCACCGAGTTGGCCGCCGGCACCCGCCGTCCAGACTTGTTCGTCGGGTTGCACTTTTTCAACCCGGTACCGCTCATGAAGGTGGTGGAAGTGATCGCCACCCTCAGTACCGAGCCCGAGGTTCGGGATGCGGTCACCGGTTTCGCGCGCTCGCTGGGCAAGACTCCCATCCAGGCTCCCGACCGTCCCGGGTTCGTGGTTAACCGTTTGCTGGTGCCCTATTTGCTGGACGCCATCCGCGCGTTGGAAGAGGGAGCCGGCACCAAAGAGGACATCGACGCGGGAATGAAGCTGGGCTGTGGATATCCGATGGGTCCCTTCGAGCTTCTGGATTTCGTAGGGTTGGATACGACGCTCTACATTGCAAATATCATGTACGATGAGTTCAAAGAAAAGCGCTTTGCTCCCCCGCCGTTGCTTCGACGGATGGTGCTGGGGGGCCGAATGGGACGCAAGTCGGGGAAGGGTTTCTACGACTACTCATGACCCGAATCATAGAAGGCAAACCGAGCGGTAAGGGACTCCGATTCGCGCTGGTGGTGGGCCGCTTCAACAGCTTCATTACCGACAAGTTGCTCGAAGGTGCCCTGGCCGCCCTCCAGGCGAGCGGCGTCCGGACGGGAGACGTCGACGTGGTGAGGGTGCCCGGATCGTTCGAGATCCCTTTGGTGGCGAAAAAACTGGCGGCTTCGGGCAAGTTCCAAGGGATCGTTTGTTTGGGAACGATCATCAAAGGAGAAACGCCGCACTGGGACTACCTCAGCCAGGCCGTCTCTCATGCGCTGGCCACAGCAGCGCTTCAAACCGATGTGCCCTTCTCGTTCGGAGTGCTCACCACCGAAACCCGTGAGGCGGCTTTGGCACGGGCCGGAGCTCGCGGAGACAACAAAGGCTACGAGGCCGCCATGGCGGCGGTGGAGATGGCCCATTTGTTCAGCCAACTCGAGGATATGTGATATCCCCTTATTTTATTTAGACTGATGCCCTCACGTCGCAAGGAACGGGAGCTCGCGGTTCAAATGCTGTACCAGTGGGATTTGAACCGTCAGCCGGTGGATCGGCTGTTGGAGTCCTTCGGGCGACTGGGAGAAGGACGGCAAGGCGCTCGGGAGTTTGCTCGCCGGTTGGTCAGGGCAACTTTGGAAGGGCTGGATGAGATCGATGCCCTCATCGCCGAACATGCCGAGCACTGGCGTTTGTCTCGCATGGCAACGGTCGATCGAAACGTTTTACGGTTGGCCATTTGCGAGTTTCTTCACGAGGATACTCCGAAGAAAGTCGTGATCAACGAGGCGCTTGAATTGGCCAAAAAATTCTCGACACCGGAGGCGGCCCAGTTCGTCAATGGAATCCTGGATGCGGTGCGGCTCAAGGTAGAAGCCGCTTCGGAGGTTCGATAGCAGTGTCAGAGACGACGGGTATTTACGAACAGCGACGCGGCAAACTGGAGGCCCTGAGCCAGTTGGGTGTGAACCCCTATCCCAGCCGATACGATCCCAGCCACTCGATAACGGAAGCGGTGGCCGAGTTCGGCACGACGAGTGCCGAGGATCTGGAAGCATCCGTGCCGCGGATTCGGGTGGCGGGTCGGCTGGTGGCTCTGCGTGGTCATGGAAAAACCGCTTTCGGTCACCTGAGCGACGGCGCGACTCGTCTGCAGATTTACCTGCGCAAGGACACCCTGGAGCCGCCCGGATTTCAGATTTTCAAGCTGCTCGATGTTGGGGATTACATCGGGGTGGCTGGGAAAGTGTTTCGCACACGAACCGGAGAGCTTTCGGTCATGGCGAACGAGCTCACCTTCCTGGCGAAAGCCCTGCGTTCGCTTCCCGAGAAGTGGCACGGGCTGGTGGATGTGGAGACCCGCTACCGACAGCGCTATCTCGACCTGGCTTCCAACCCGGACGTCCGCGCCGTCTTCATCACCCGTAGCCGCATGATCCGGGAGATCCGCGCCTTTTTTGATGCAAGAAAATACGTCGAAGTGGAAACCCCCATGCTTCAGCCGATCGCGGGTGGGGCGGTGGCTCGACCTTTCGGTACCTACCACAACGCCCTGGGCATCGATTTGTACCTCCGCATCGCGCCCGAGCTTTACCTCAAAAGACTGGTGGTGGGAGGTCTGGAGAGGGTCTACGAGATCAATCGCAACTTCCGAAACGAGGGAATATCCACCCGTCACAACCCCGAGTTCACCATGCTCGAGTTTTACCAAGCCTACAGTGATTTCCACTCCATGATGGAGCTGACTGAGGAGCTCCTTCTCCAGCTTGCTCGGCGGGTGAAAGGCAGCGAGGAGATTGACTATGACGGGGAAAAAATTAGTTTGACCCCGCCTTACCCGCGGATTCGGATGCTCGACGCCGTCCGCAACGAATTGAGCGTCCGTGGCATCGAAGCGACCGAAACGGACCTGAGGAGCCGACCGAGGATGCTGGATATTCTCGAGGAAATCGGCGGGAAATTCGACCCCGACGCCCCGTGGGGAAAGCTGGTAGTCCAGCTTTTCGACGAGATCGTTGAGCCTAAACTCATTCAGCCTACGTTCATCATCGATTATCCCCTCGACGTTTCCCCCTTATCCAAGAAAAAGCCCGATGATCCGGAGTTCGTGGAACGGTTCGAGCTCTTCGTGGGTGGCATGGAGTGCGCCAATGGATTCAGCGAGCTCAACGATCCCGAGGATCAACGGGCGCGGTTCGAGGCTCAGCTTCGAGAAAGAGAAAGAGGGGACACCGAAGCCCATGTGATGGACGAGGACTACGTCCGGGCTCTGGCCCACGGCCTGCCGCCCACCGGCGGGGAGGGCATCGGGATCGATCGTTTGGCTATGTTGTTCACTGATAGCCGCTCCATCCGCGACGTCATTCTCTTTCCTCATTTGAGGCCGGAGTCCGTCCGCAAGCCTCCCGCCGAGGGGAAGACGCCGGAAGAAAAGGGAGTGTAAGAAAAGGGGATAGGGAGATGTTGAGAGATAAACTTTATGCCCTTTGAGCTTCTGATTGCTTTCCGGTATCTGCTGGCCAAGCGGAAACAAGTCTTCATCTCGGTGATCTCCGCCATATCCACTTTGGGTGTTGTGGTCGGAGTGATGATTCTTTTGATCGCTTTGGCCATCATGACCGGCTTTCAAGGAGAGCTGCGATCCCGCATTCTAGGTGCCGCATCGCATCTGAGCATCTACAGCATCCGCAGCGGCGGCTTTCGGGACTATAGGGAGGTGGTGGGAAAGCTCCTGGCGGTGGAGGGTATCGAAGGAGCAGCGCCGGTGCTCTACGGAAAGGCGCTTGCCTCGAGCGCCACCGGCTCCGGCTTGGTCACACTCAAAGGTGTGGATCCGGTGAGAGAGGCTACCGTGACCGAGTTTGCCGGAAAGATGGTGGCGGGAACCATGGAGCAACTGACGCCCGGCGGTGAGAACAACGGCCGGTTACCCGGAATCGTGCTGGGTGAACAACTGGCGGTTCGACTGGGCTGCATCGTGGGTGACCCGTTAAAACTGACTTCTCCGCAGGGGCATCTCACTCCCTTCGGCATGTTGCCGCGCACTCGTAGTTTTCGCGTCGTAGGCATCTTCAAGGTCGGCCTTTACGATTTCGACTACTCCTGGGCACTCGCGTCCCTTACAGCCACACAGCGGATGCTGGGAATGGGTGATGAGGTGGCTTATGTGGAAACAAGGGCGACCGATATTTACGACGTGAAGGCATTGGGCATCGAGGTGAGGAAGCTACTGGGGCCCGGGTATGGAACGCTGGACTGGATGGAGACGAACCAGAGCCTTTTTTCGGCGCTCTGGCTGGAGAAGATGGTCACCACTATTTTTGTCAGCTTCATCGTCGGCGTCGCAGCCCTCAACATCGTGGCCAGCCAAATCATGATCGTCATGGAAAAGACCCGCGATATCGCCATTTTACGTTCCATGGGGACAACTGCTCGAAGTATCATGATCATTTTCATGTTGCAGGGGACGCTGATTGGACTCGTAGGTACCTTTCTGGGGACGGTGGTGGGAGTCAGTGTATGCCGGGTACTCGATTATTACCGATTGATCCGAATCCCCGAGGACGTTTACCAGGTGACCTACGTACCCTTCAAGCTCCTGACCAGTGACTTGCTCCTCGTGGTGCTGGCGGCTCCCTTGATTTGTTTTCTGGCGACGCTTTACCCGGCCAAACGAGCTTCGCGTCTTATCATCAGCGAAGCATTGCGATATGAGTAAGATTCTGCTCGAAGCCCGCGGCGTGGCGAAAGGCTACCCTTCGGGAGATGTTTACCTGCCGGTGCTCCAAGGCGCCGATCTGGAGGTGTTCGAAGGCGAGATGGTCGCGATCGTGGGCGCCTCCGGAGTAGGAAAGAGCACTTTGCTGCATGTGCTGGGCACCATCGACGAGCCCAAGGAAGGCACGGTGCTTATCGGCGGCCAAGATGTCTTTGCCTTGAGTGAGCCCGAGCGCACCGAGCTTCGAAATCGAACCGTAGGATTCGTGTTCCAGTTCCACCATCTGCTGCCCGAGTTTACTGCTCTGGAAAACGTCATGATGCCCTTGCTCATCGCCCGCACCCCCCGCGGTCCGGCTGCAGAGCGGGCTCGCGAGCTGCTGGCCTTTCTCGGGCTCGCCGACCGAGGTCATCACCGTCCGGCGCAACTTTCGGGAGGCGAGCAGCAGCGGGTGGCGGTGGGCCGGGCGCTGGTTTGTAATCCCAGGCTCGTCCTTGCCGATGAGCCGACCGGGAACTTGGACAAGGTGAGCAGCAAAGAGCTCATGGAGCTTTTTCGCCGATTTCACCGGCAGCATGGCTTGACGACGGTGCTGGTGACTCATAACGAGGCGCTTGCAGCCGATTGCGATCGTGTCCTTCACATGGAAGACGGCCGCCTGAGGTAAGCTAGGTCATTGATTCCACAAGGCCCGTCGTGTAAAATTCCTATCTGTTCAAGAGAGCGCGCGATGGGCCAGCGACCAAAAGCTCCTTATAATCTAACGGTTAACCCACTGTGTTATAATACCATGCAGATGTTCGGGTGGAGGATATGTTCGAGCGATATACCGAGCGATCTAAACGCGTAATTTTCTTCGCCCGATACGAGGCGGCCCAACTCGGGAGTAGCGCGATTGAAACCGAGCACTTGCTGCTCGGGCTGATCCGCGAAGGCAAGGGGCTTACCAGCCGTATTTTCGCCAAATCCCGCCTCTCGATGGAAACCATCCGCAAGGAAATCGAAGGACGGGTGGTTATCCGTGATCAAGTCTCTACTTCTGTCGAGATACCTCTATCCGCCGAATCGAAGCGCGTTTTGGCCCACGCCGCCGAAGAGGCCGAACGGCTAGTCCACAGCTATATTGGAACCGAGCACATCCTTCTGGGAATCCTGCGCGAAGAAAAGTCGGTTGCGGCCGGCATACTCCGAACTCGAGGAATGCGTATCAACGAGATCCGCGAGGACATCGTCCAGGAGTTGAATCAGAAGGCCACCCTGTCCAAGGCCAAAGAAACGCCGCTTCTCACCGAGTTCAGCCGGAACTTGACGGAAGCCGCCGGCCGCGGCCAGCTCGACCCCTTGATTGGGCGGCAGGAGGAACTGGAGCGGGTCATCCAGATTCTATGTCGGAGGACCAAGAACAACCCGGTCCTCATCGGTGAGCCGGGAGTCGGGAAAACCGCCATCGTCGAGGGATTGGCCAACAAAATTGTACGTGGCGACGTCCCCTTGTTCCTCACCGAGAAGCGCATCCTGGCTCTGGACATCTCCCTGATCGTTGCCGGCACCAAGTACCGTGGGCAGTTCGAAGAGCGGTTGAAGACCATCATGAAGGAGCTTACCGAAAACCCCAACGTCATCATCTTCATCGATGAGCTCCACACCCTGGTGGGAGCCGGCTCCGCGGAGGGCTCCCTCGATGCGGCGAACATCCTGAAACCGGCTCTATCCAGGGGTGAGATTCAGTGCATCGGGGCAACAACGCCGACCGAGTACCGAAAATACATCGAGCGTGATCGAAGCCTGGAGCGTCGTTTCCAGGGGGTCAAGCTCGCGAGCCCCAGCGAGGGCGAAACCCTCGACATTTTGCAGGGCGTCAAGGACCGATACGAGAAATTTCATCACGTGTCGTACTCGGACGAGTCCGCCCAGGCCGCTGTCTATCAATCCAATCGATACATTACCGATCGATTCCTTCCCGACAAAGCCATCGATTTGCTCGACGAAGCAGGCTCCCGGGTGAAGCTGCGAGAAACGACCTTCTCCACCGAGTTCGCCAACCTCAAGAAGCGAATCCGAGTCATAGCCGACCGGATGGATGACGCCATCGCCGATAAAGACTTCGAGCGCGCCGCCATGTACCGGGACGAGGAGATTGCCCAACGAGAAAGCCTGCAGTTCATTCGCGAGCGCTGGGAGCTCAAGAACTTCGACCGGCCGGTCGTCACCCGAAAAGACATCGACGAGGTGGTTTCGAACTGGACCGGGATCCCGCTTTCCTCCATCAAAGAGGAAGAAAGCGAAAAACTCCTGCGGATGGAAGAGGAGCTTCACAAAAGGATCGTAAGTCAAAATACCGCCATCTCGGCGCTTTCACGAGCCATTCGGCGGTCGCGGGCCGGACTCAAGAACCCGAACCGTCCGGTGGGCTCTTTCATCTTTCTCGGCCCCACCGGAGTGGGGAAAACGGAAGTCGCCCGGAGCCTCGCCTGTTTCCTCTTCGGCACGGAAAAAGCGCTTATCCGCTTCGACATGAGCGAGTACATGGAGAAACACTCGGTCTCGAAGTTGATAGGATCGCCGCCCGGATACGTGGGGCACGAGGAAGGGGGACAGATCACCGAGAAAGTCAAGCACAACCCCTATTGCGTCATTCTGCTCGACGAGATCGAGAAGGCGCACCCCGACGTCTTCAACATCTTGTTGCAGGTGTTCGAAGATGGTCAGCTGACCGACGGGTTGGGGAATACGATCGATTTTAAAAACGCTATATTAATCATGACCTCCAATATCGGAGCACGGCACATCGAGAAGAAGGGCGGAATGGGATTCAAGGCCACCGACACGGAGTCCACAGCTCTGCGCATCAACGAAATGGTGTTGGGTGAGGTCAAGAAGACCTTCAACCCCGAGTTCGTCAATCGCATCGATGAACTCATCGTATTCGACGCTTTGACCGATGATGATTTGCGCCGGATCGTGGGGCTTTTGATCGAGCGGATGAATGAGAATCTGCGCGACAAAAAGCTTCAGATCACGCTCACCTCCGATGCCGTAGAGTGGATTATCAACAGTACCTGCAGTGACCGATCGTACGGTGCTCGGCCGCTTCGGCGGGCCTTGCAGAAGTTCGTAGAAGACCCACTGTCTGAAGCCTTCATCCGTGGAGGTCTCAAACCGGGGCAACCGGTCGAGATCTATGCGGATGGGGACAAGCTGGGGCTTCGCCAGGGAGATGCAGTCGAAGAAGATCTCCCACTATCGGTGTAGAAAGGACATGCGGGCGGTGAAACTAACCAGTATACTCTCCTTTTGTTTTCTCTTACCGCGCCTGCTCGTTGCTCAGAGCGAGAACATCGAGCGAATCCAGGTCCAGGGAAACGAAGTCGTCGATGAAGGCACTTTCCTGTTTCACGTGAGCTCCAAGGTCGGAGATGTCTACGACAGGAAAAAGGCGCTCGCCGACTTCAATAGCCTTTGGGATACCGGATTCCTCGATGACCTGACGCTCGACGTCAGCGACGGCGAGCGAGGCAAGATTTTGACCTACATCGTGGTGGAACGTGCGCGGGTGCGGACGGTGGAATACCAGGGCTCGAAGGAGCTCGACAAGAGCGAGATCGAGGAGAAGCTCGAAGAAGAAGATTCCAGTATTCCGCTCGAGTCCTTTTACGACCCGGCCAAAGTCGTCAAGGTGGAATCGATCATCCGCGAGATGCTGGTAGACAAGGGCCGGGCCGACGGCAACGTATCGAGCAAGGTCGAGCAGACCGAAAACCGCAGTGTCGATATCGTTTTCGATATACGTGATGAGGAGAAAATCAGTATCAAGACCGTCACCTTCGAAGGCGCGAAGAATTTCACCAATTGGGAGCTACGCTGGGGGATGAAAAAAACCCGGGAAGGCCACACCTTGAGCATGCTGACCGGCGGGAGCAACTTCACCGAAGAGGGTTTCGCCGAGGATCTGGAATCTTTGCGCGAGCTGTTTCTCGACGAGGGGTATGTCGATGTCGCCTTCGGCGAGCCCAAGATGGAGTACGAGAACGGCTCTTCGCGCATGCTGTTCTGGAAAAAACCCCGTCGCTGGCTTCATCTCACCATCCCGGTGAGTGAGGGCAAGCAGTACCACGTGGGTACGGTGGATGTCGAGGGCGCCGAGGTCCTGCCCAAGGAGTTCGTCAGAAGCTTCTTCAAGCTGCAAGAGGGCGAGATTTACAACGAGACCATGATCACCAAAGGGTTGGAGAAACTGCGGGAGATTTACGGCGCCCGTGGCTACATCCAGTTTACCGGTTTTCCGATCAAGCGCCCGAGGCCCGGCGAGGACATAGTCGACGTTACCATCAATCTTCAAGAGGACAAGCAGTACTTCATCAACCGGATCGAATTCGAAGGAAATACCACCACCCGGGACAAGGTGATTCGGCGGGAGCTTTGGTTGAACGAGCAAGACGTCATGAACATGGAAATGCTCAAAGTTTCCATCCGGCGAATCAATCAGCTCGGTTACTTTCGTCCCATCGAGCAGCCCGACATCCTGCCGGTGGAAGGCGAGGAGAACAAGCTGGACATACTCTTGAAGGTCACCGAGCAGAACCGGAATCAGTTTACCTTCGGCGGCGGCGTTTCCGGGCTGGAAGGTACCTTCATCAACCTCGGGTTCTCGACGTCGAATTTTCTGGGCCGGGGAGAGACCGCTACCTTTAGCATCCAAACCGG
>SDBT01011280.1_pt1 | contig 14392 bp, 16 predicted proteins | sample 2277101 | NCBI WGS metagenome assembly SDBT01 (sample SAMN10404973, study PRJNA504765) | marine sediment metagenome | isolation source: marine sediment core GS10_PC15, 103 cmbsf | place: Arctic Ocean: Southern Knipovich Ridge | collected 2010
TAAGATTTCCTTCATCTGCTGTGTAAGTTGTGTCTGTATCAACAGTATGCTCTCCTAAACTATCATTAAAATATTTATCTCTGGTGTCTGCATAAGCATTTGAAGAATCATTAATGTAAGTAGCATTGTCAGGGATATAAGTATTTATTATTAAATCAACTCTTTCTGTTTCGTTTCCAGTTATTAATTGATTAGAAGTTATCCAAGAAACATTTCCCAATCTGATTAATGTTTCATTATCTAATCCTGCAGCAGTAAGATTCAATCCTGTCAACAAAGAGCCATCTCCATGGTACTTGCCGCCTGTAGTCCATATATCTCCAGTGCAATTGACAATCCCATAAGTTCCTCCAACAAAACAAGTTGTAGAATTATCATCACCAAATTCCGAAGGATCACCAACTCCAGCAGAAACAGCATAAGCTAACAAAATCATAAACAAATAAAAATATATTTTTCTCATTCTTTAAGATACCTGCCTGAAATTCTTGCATTGCTTGAAGGATCTAATAAAAGAATCTGCAGCCAGTTTGCCCCAGTCCATAGATACAACTTCCCTTGGTCAGTTCTGAAAAATAACTGATACAATGTAGGGCCTGCAGGAAATGAAGTTCCGTTGGGAACAATTCCTCCTCGAAGAGCAGTTGGAACATCAGAGAGGTAAATACGCCTTAAATTTCTATCTAGAAAAGTTCCTTCAATTGGCTCAATCGCCGGAACTCCTCCATCAAGTTTGGTTGGATCATCGTTAGCCATTCTTACTATCTCCTTTCAATTTAGCAACAATTATTGGATCTGAAAGCATATTTAAAGTTCTTCTGGAAGAGGCCCATAGGACATCAGCAATAAAAGCAGATTCAGCTAAGGAAGAAAATCCAGATGGATCACTTGCCAATAACCAGATAGCTGCTAAATCCGTAGTGCACGTTTCAACTAACGCAGGGATAGTTGCAGAACCTTTAGAAGTCCACTTAACTTTAGACGTGGAGATAACCATGCTTTCTGCATGCGATATAAATTCATCAACCTGAGCAGAAGTAATTGCAGTATTGAAATTAGCAATTCTCGCCTTAACTTTAGCTTCTGTTGTAAAACCATTCGTGCTTACCATTTAAAACGTTTCCTCCTCAGTTTCAACCCTTCTGAATCCAATGCCTGTGGCATCTTCTCCAACAGCATTAGCTAATATCGAATAGCATAACCTAAGCCATTCATCAGGAGCTCCTGCTAAATCACGCCTCATAAAACCATCCTCAATAGTATTATAGTTAGGAGCATTTCCTGAAATAATAAAAGAAGCCAGATGAGCTGCCATGTAAACAGCAGCAGTAGGAACAAGATTCCAATCCATATGATCTGATACATATGAATAATTGCAAAAAACACCTGCTATAGCAGTTGTCGTTGTAGGAGCAGTTGTCATTGTGATACTGCCTTCATCCCTGAGGAGAGAAGTAACTGCCTGAGCAGATCCTAAAACTCTCACCTTATTTGAATCTTCAGTAGCGTAATAAACTATAACATCAGCGGTGTCTGGCGAATCAATATCTTCCAGCCTCCAATAATCCATTTGGATATCACCAATAGCAACTGTATCTGAAGCAGCTTCAACTTCGAATCCAATAAAAGCATAAACTAAAGCAGTGATTGTAGGAGAATTTTCAGCCCTCATGTCAGATGTTAAGCCAAAATCTAATTCATTCAGGCCGTTCTTTAAATCTTTTCTTTGCAAAATAACTTCATAATAAGCATCAACTGCAGATCCTATCCTAATCGTAACTGCATCATCCTCAGCCAGTTCCAAAACATTTCGAATAAACAGAGCTAACTTTAAACGCCTGCCTGTGCCATCTCTAGAAGTAACAGTTTTGGAGTAGGAAGCAACAGTAACTGTAACTCCATCTTTGCCAAGGGCCAGAGCTCCAGAGCCTTCTACTATTTTTCCAACAACTACTGCAGCTAAAGCATCAGTTGATTCAGTCCAGGAAGTTGTAGCATCACATGTATCAACAACCAAAACATTCCTTAGAGTAATATCAGCGATAGGGCCATGCGCTGTATAAAATATTTTATTAGTGCCGTTGACATTTCCTTTCAAAGCTTCAAGCTTAACAGGAGTAGAAATCAATTTATTGACCAACCTGTCTGCAACAGGAAACAAAGATTTCAAAACATTATCAGAAATAATATCTTTGCTGATGTTTGTTAATTCCCTGAAATTTGTTATTGTGGCATAGCCCATCTAATACCACCTCAGTCGAGTACCTCTGCGCTTAAAAGGAAATTTGTTGTAGTTGTGCCGCAGGTATCTTTGGTTCCCCATAGCCAGATATATTTAGTTGCTGCATCGGTTACGTTCAGTATCGTGACTTTAGAGCTATTAATTAAAGAATAACCAGTTGACACGTCGTTTACAACATTGGCTGTTATATCCAGGCAGCTAGTTTCATAATTTGTATAATTTAGTGTAACATTAACTACTCCATCAGGATAAGAATATCCTAAAAAAGTAATAGCTATTAGTCCTTCAGTATCGCTCTGCCCAAGAGCAGCTCCATTAATTAAGCTAGGCTGAGGAGAAAACCTGATGCCGTTTACAGATGAGCTTGAAAAGTTATAAGTATAATCAAAAACTTCTACTGGGATTGTGGTTGTGTCGTTGACACAAAGCGTTCCATTTGTTGTATTAATGGCACCACATGCAACTACAGTGACATAATAATCATCAGGAGGAAGATTCGAAACATTCCAAAGTGCAAAAGTTGTTGCATTCGAAGCATTGAAAACAAAATTTGAATACATCCTCGTTGGATTTGTGGTTCCAAAATATGAAAGATTATAGGTAACATTTCTGCCATCTGGACTAATCCGAGTGCTTGGGTATGACCAGTTAATAATAATCTCTCCTGAGTTTGTTTCGTTAACAAATAAAGGATATGTATCATTAATGCGCCAATCTGTTCCATTCAATATATTTAAATCTGAAACATTCCGGGGAACATCATTTTTAGGGCTCGTGATATTAATTGGGTGCGGCCTGTAATATGGAAAAATTGAATTGTTTGCGCCTCGTGTGCAATTTGCATCTGAGGAGCCATTGATTGCGCAGGCATAGCAAGTCCACGTGAAATTAGTAGTTGAAGTATCTGATGAAAGTTGATGAGGTACAACTCTTGTAATATAAACTGAAACATTAAATGGTAAGGCTGAAAATGAAGTTGTGCCATTTGAAATATCTGAGCCATTAGCGCTCCAGATTAATGTTATGTTTGTGATGTTATGAGTTTGTGTTCCATTAGTGGGCGCAGAATAATTACCATCACCTTGAGCTGAACAATTCATAACAATTGAATCTCCTTCAAAAACAGTTGTGTTGGCAGTTGCAGGAGAATTTAAAGTTACAGTTGGATCAATCAATAAATCACCATAGCCTTCATAGGATAAAATATTGTTGATTAAAATCCCTTCCATCCCACCGGGGTCAGAGCCATCCAGGAAGGATCTATATTGTTTCTTAATCCTCATCGAAACCCTGTGAAGGGCCTTATTATTAACTTCATAATTATAGGAAACCTTAATCTTATCTTTTGTGAAAGTATACATCTCTGATAAAACTCCATCAGCAACTGACTGTCTCCCTTTCCTGTATCTTGTGGTCCTGATTATCTCAAAATAATCCCCAAAGTCAACTAACTCTAAAGCAATATCTTTTTTGTTCCTGCCGACAAACCGGTTATTTCTTACCCACTCATCGAGGCCATACGTCTTATAATAATGAGTTAAAGTGTCAGCCTGAAATGCAATTCTATTGCCGCATTTGAAAGTAAAATCATCCTTAGTAACTCTGAGCGTAGCTGAATCACAAACATCAGATGGAAGTGAAACTACAATCTTATCCTCGAGGATATCAACTACATAATAGCCTCCAAAGAAAAGTAAAGTAACCACAGCAATTCCGACTATGAATTTTTTTCCATCCATTTTTGTTTCCTCAATTCTTGTAAAACCAACAATACCAGGTTGAGCTGGATATTGAAATACTTTTTACCATCCTGTGATTAATCTTGTTTTCTTCCAGATAATCAATAACACCCTGGGCAGTTCCGCTTACAAGCCACCAATGTCTATTAAAATTATCAGTTGACTTCAATTCGGTAATCGTAACTACCTGGCCTGTTAATGTTTTTATCCTTGCCATTTATTTAGTTCTTTTGTAGTTTTAAAATCTTAGTAATCCTTCCTTTTTCAGAGAAAGGGACCCTTTTATCTCCAAGAGCTTTGAGGATTTCTACAAGCTTTTTTGCTTTGAAATCTGAAAGTTGTTCTTTTGTGAACATAGCTATAGCTTCATCTGTGCCTTCTGTTCTTTCTTCAGGAGGCTCTGGAGGTATGTCTTCTGCTTTCTCTCCTCCTTGCCCTTCTGGATTTGACTTCAATATCTTCTTCACTAATTCATCCTCTTTATCTCTGGACAGAAACTTAACTTTTCTTGCTTTCAGAAGATTCCTTTGCTCTTCTTTATTGAATCCAGTAGCAACTGCTTTAGTATAAACACCTTTGGGATCCGGAGTTTTCTGCTTGACCATTCCAGGGCTTTCCATTTTAGTTGTTCCCTTTTCAGGAGGGCCCACAGATATAACATTCCCTTTTGCATCAAACTTATTTCCTGAAGCTTTATCTTTCCTAAATCTCCAATGTCCTTCTTCTCCTCGAACTGGGTTTCCTTTTTCATCTGGCATTATAATTCACCTCGTTTATTTAAGATTCAGCAGCACCTTCCTGCCTGTATTCATAATCAAAAACTAAGTAACCAATTGAAGCTTCGCTATCTGACACTGCAGCTTCAATTCCTACATTAACTCCATTGATAGTTATTGTTTTAGCATAAGATACTCCAGTGGTATCATTAACAGGATCTTGTTTAAATGCAAAGACCACAGGAACATTCTTCAGCATTTGCCCGAAGGTAACAGCTTCGTCAATATCGCCGGAAGAAGGTGTCATTAAAACAACACCGCCAAATAAGTTCTTAGCATGCATATCTCCTGAATGTATTCCAGCGTGCGATTGTGTTTTTTGGCCTTGAAGATTCCCTAGTTTATTACCTACAGTTTGCACAAAAGTCCCGGCTTTTCCTACATCAAATCCAGGGTCAAAAGCAATCCAGGTAACATCTACATCATCACTAGTAATTGAACAGCCAGTAACATCAATTATAAACTTTTTGTTTGTAGGAGTTCCTCCTGTTGCTAGATGAAGAAACCCTGTAGTTACTGCTGTATCATCATCAAAACTTAACAGAATCATAGGCAGATGCCTCATAGGCCTGTCAAGCGTAATTGTTAAAGCAGTGCCATGGCCTGAGCCTTCAGTGGCAATAGTAGCTTTTCCCCATTGCAGATTTCTGAAATTAGCATAACCGGAATGGAACCCAAATCTTGAGCCATCATGTGAAGCTCCTGGTTTATGATCTAAAATAAGATAGCCTACATTGATAGAAGCCTGGTTGGTAGAAGTTACAGTTATGAGAAAAGATTTCGGAGTTTTTGCAGAAACAGCAAGGCATAAATCAGTATTGTTTGTATCTGTTTGAGAACAAAGAAGAACTCTATAATTTGCATTAGGCATTGGTTTCTCGAGAGTAACAGTTGCTGAGCCATCCCCACTGCCTAAACTAACAGCTTTTATTCCAGCTCTTATATTTGAGGCGTGAAATCTCCCAGAATGAAATCCGGCTTTAAAGCCTCCAGGTTGCAATCTTCTTGCGTTTCTGACCATTTTAACGAGTTGGTGCTCCGTTTCTTCAAAAAAAAGAAAGGAACAAAAAAAACTAAGTTTGTGAAACCTTAATCAAAGCCCATGCTTCAGTAAAGATTTCAAATGTAGTGAATGCCTGGTTATAATATAACTTGTGGATGTTTTCATCCTTTTCAAATTCATAACCAACATTAGGCATTTCTTTCCAGGCAAGTCCTATTCCTACCTTCTGCCCTTTTTTATTTACACCAATCACAGGGCATATATTGCATAATGCTCCTGGTGAAGCTGCTTCATTAACTTCAGTATCGCCTGAAGTATATGAAAAGTTTGCATTGTCAGTCACTAGAACTTTCAAGCCAAGATAGGTTCCAATCTCTCCTTTAAGGACCACTTCATTAGAGCCATACTCACTGGCGTTAACAAACTGTGAATCCTTCAAAAGAGTAGCTTCCTGGAAAGAAGATATTATCAAAAACTTTGGAATAGTCTTTGAATTGACCTTAATAAGTCTTCTTGCATCAGCAATCAAATCTGTTGTCAAAACATCGCCTGTTGTTATATCTTCAATCTGTGTAGCATCTCCACCATAGACGACATTAGCTGTTAAGTTGGTTGTCTGCAATGCAGTAGCGAGGGCCAAGTCAACATCATCTGCCATGTCTTCAGCAATAGTATACTTTGCCTGCCCTATTAAATCAACAGAAACTGTCATTAGCAGCCTTTGCGTGATTGTGATTAATCCTCCAAGGAAATCACCTGTGGCTACATTAGCTGTTGTTGTGGACATGTTATCCATTTCTGTTTTTGTCCTGGTAGAGCCTTCAGTGTGGGAATTAGTTATGTCCAAGTGCGAAGTTGTTATTGGGATTGTTACTGACTCATTTTTGACTCCAACCATCTCTTTATTAATCATAACAACCTGGTCCAAGTGCCTCATCTCTTCAGACCACTTAATTACTTCAGTAGCCCATTTAGTGACTTGCATGTCAGTAATTCCAGTTGTAGCAATTCTTGTATGAGCATCTGCTAATGATGCAATATGCCTTCCTGGTACAGAAACTTTTTGAAGTTCAGCTATGCTTCTCATTTTAACGCACCCCCCCTGAGCCTATTTTAATTAGTGCCGCGTGCATGTCAACATCAGTTTGATTTAGAACAGTGTTAGGATGTTTTGCCTTTAATTCAGCAAGCTCTCTTCCATCAAGTGCATCCTGCCCTGTTAAAGTTGAAGTATTATCTTTGCCTTGCTCTTTCCCAGCATCATCAGTGCCTGTCCCAGTATCTGCTTCAGTTCCATCTCCTGTATTATCAGCACCAGTTCCAGCATCTGCAGCAGGATTATCTCCTGCAGCATCAAGCTTTCCTTTGCCTTTGTGTTTCTCCCAGGCCTTAGTAGCATCCGCAAGGGTTGCTCCTTTGTGGCTTTTATTAAAAGAATTAACAAAATTAGTGAATTTAGAAAGTTCAGCATGTGCCCCTATAACTTCAGCTAATTCAGTAAGAACTTCTTCTGATTTTTCCATCAGAACATCTTTCCTTGAATTCATCTCATCGTCGCCCAATCTTCCAATAAGATATTCATTGGAAACTAGTTCTGCGACAAGCTCTGCTTTCTTGACCATCTCAACTTCAGTTTTGAATTTCTGCAGATCTGTAATCTCAGCATCTTTAGCTTCTAAAACTTCAAGAGTTCGAGCATCAACCTGCAGCTCTTCCTCTGCTTTGATTTTCTTCTTTCTCTTCTTTTCATCATCATCATCCTGATTCTTAGCAGGGTACTTGTAAGGGTATTTTTTATCTTTATCATGTGCCATTTTTTCACCTTCTATTTTTGTGTTGAGCATAGTGTCTCGCACAGCTGGCGAGATCACGAATGAGAATGATTTCCAAAGTAAATCTGTTCCAAAAGTAGTATCTCCAACTTCATTTTTTTGATAATCAATAGTTGGGGATATCCCGAATTTAGCGCCTGCAGCTAATTTTTGAGCGCAGGTTTTGTCAATAATCTTTAAATCGCCATATGCTCCTGGCCCTTCAGGACCATTATCATCCCAGCGAGCATTAAATGTAGTTCCAAGCCAGGCAGAAGCCCCCTGGTTAGCAGTATCAAGATGGTCATACATCAATCCTTTTTCATTCATATCATCAATAGTAAGAATAATCTCTTCTTTGTTATAGGTTATACCGTTGAACTCGCCTTCCTGCATAAAAAGTTTGTTCTTGATTATATAAGGAATAGTAAGCCCTTCAATTTGTGAATCAGGAATTTTAGTTCCCCCCTCATCCAGATTGGCTACAGCTCTTAATTTATCATTTTCTTCAATAAGCTGTTTAACAAGAGGCATAGAAAACTGTTCTTGAAGTGATAACTTAGCTACCATAGTTAGTTATTCCTGGCATAACTCCTTTATATTATAAACTCTAATTTCAGGTATAACTTAAAATTAAAACATCCTTATTTATTTTCAATATAGACAATAAATCAAACATTATTACTTTATTACACCTAATTTTCTAAAAAACATGTAATAATTATTACAATTTTCTCCAGTTTCTTTCCTCTATCTTAACGTGAACGTGTATAGTTTCTATAGTTTTATCGAGGAATAGTTTGACATTTCTCTTTTGCAAATCAGCGCAAAACAGCAAATCTTCCAGGAAAGCCATCTGCTTGTGAGATACCCTAAACTTAATTCCAGGTAATACCTGGCATTTAATTAATGCGCATGCAAGGCCGCAAGCCATGATTTCCATAAAGAGAGGAGGCTCTTTCATCTGGGCCCACATGATTGGCTTTAACACCGGGAATCCCGGTACTTTGCTTATGCTTTTTGACTCAAAATTCTGAACAAGGCACGTAGAATAAGCCTGGTGCATGTAGCCAATAGCAGCTGTTACAAAATCAACATCATGCTTTATTAATTTTTCCAATGTATCTAAGGGTATGATAAAATCAATATCTACCAGAAACAAAAATTCATAGCCATTGCTAACAGCATAGTCAACAATAAATTGCCTGACCTGTTTAGTAGCTTCCCTAAAGATTGGGGGCCTGTTTAAATGCACAATCTTGGTATGTGGAAACTTAGACCTCAACTCCATCTCATGATTAATTCCTTCAGAATTATCCACAATCAATACATCAAAATCCTTATACGTCTGAGCAAAGATTTTGCTCAGGCAATGCTCTTCACAGTAATCAAACCTATCACATGTTCCCAAGGCAATCAAGACTTTTTTCATTTCCTAATATTAAGACAGCAAATCACTGTCCTGCATGGCCCTCCTATTTTTATAAATTCTTTATCCTCGAGCCTCTCGAGAAATAGTTTCCTCGATGGCCTGTTAAAAATATCATCCATAGAATTTTTATTGACATTTCCAAATACGATATCAGGCTTATGATCTAAACAGCAGGAATAGCATGAGCCGTCAGGCCCTATAAATAATTCAGTTTGATTCCTTTCCAGAAAAGGGCAGTTAACATTTGGAGAATACTCTGTGACCCAGGATAATTTGTCTCTTTCGTTCCATCCAAAAATAACAGATTTCTCAATCTTATCTTCCTTCTTTTCATCTAAAAATCTATCTAAATAAGCCCATATGAGTCTTTCTTCATCTAGCATTGGCACTTCAAATGGATTTACGTTATGAGGGCTTATCTTTAATGATTTTCCAACAGAGTTCGCATAGCTATGTAAAGTTAGAACTCTGACTATAACATTCACGTCTGAATTTAAGTCATTTCTTAACTTCATAAAATCCTTGAAGTTTCTCATGACCTTATCAAAAGGCAGTCTCGTAATTCTAAAGAAAGTATCTTTGTCAACAGAATCAATGCTGCAGACAAGGCGATTGATCAATCCTTCTTCCAACAGGACCTGCGCTTTCTTTTTGTTTAAAGCAGCAAGATTAGAATACATAATCTTCCTAATGCCTGGAGTTTTCTCCTTGAGATATCTTAATATTTCAATAAAATCCTTGTTAGCCATTGCATCTCCATTTTCGCTTAACTGGAAAGTTCCAACGTTGTGATTAGCTTTGAATGAATCAGAATTCAGCTCTGAACAAATTTTCCTGATGAGTTGCATTGGCATATCTTTTAATTTAAGATTGCAACCCCTATCCTGAGGGCAGTAAACACACTGTGCCCCACACCTTGTTGATAAAGAAAGATTAATTCCCTTTAGCATAAATCACACTTCCTTATAGCGAGCATTCCTTTGAATCCCTGAAAAGCTCGATATTTTAAACTATCACAGAATTTAGTAACCCCAGCTTCATAAGAATAATCATGAAACAAAATAATCCCTTTATCCTTAACAAAAGGCAGGAACTTCTCAAAGTCATGCTTGACCCCTTCAAAAGTATGGTCGCCATCTATAAAGAGCAAATCAAACTTAATATGTGGTACGTAATCTTGAGAGCTTAATGGAAAATGCTTAACATGACCATAGCATCCTGAATCAAAAATATTTTTATTGGCTTCATCTTTAGATGAATGCATCCCACACTTAGTTCCTACATGCGGGTCAATTGTAAAAATCTGAGCCTCTGTTCTGGTCTTTGCCATTAATATAGCTGACCAGCCTTTAAGAGTTCCTATCTCTAAAATATCTGGGTAAGCTGGTAAGTCGATTACAACTGATTTAAGGAACTCTCCTTCACCCCCTCTAAAATAAGGGTTTGCCTCAAGAAACAACTTTAGTTTAGATTTCATCTCAACCCCGTCTTTCTTTGCCAATATACTACTGATTGTTTAGAGCAGCCAACTTCATCAGCAATATCCCCTAATGAAAGTGAAGCAGAAAACTTACTGTGAAACATAATCAATCCTTTCTGAGTATTAGTCAGTTCAATATCTTTCAGCTTTGCTTTAGGTGCAACTTGTGATTTTTTAAACAAATTCAATTTACTTCCGGAAAGAATATCTCTTTTAAGAAATAACTGCCTTATTGATTTAATAGTAGAAACTGCTTTCTCTCCTTCCCAATTCTTTTCCCACCATCTCAATTCAGAAGGAATTTTTTCTTCCCATTCTTTTGGTAGAGCGGAACGACCCTTGGGTGGAACAAAATTAAGCTGTATTGCCCTTGAAGATAAAATATAAGGATCCTGCTCAACAGGCTTCCATCCAAACCAGACAGAAGGACTCTTATCTGCTTTTTCACTCATTGGCAGCTTTCTAAACATAAACCTTCCATCATATTTTTTGCCCTTCAAAAATAACTCAATAAAGTGGGGTTTTTGCACGCCCATCTCATACATCCCTGAATCAAGAATCTTAAATTTAACCGGAAGGTTTTTAGTTGCTCCAACAGCTCCTGGTTCAATCTCGCCTTTAACTTTAAGCAATTCTGTTGGCTGCCTTTCTTTCAGCTGAGCCAGCACTTTATTCTCAGAAGAAAACTTAGCATCATTTCTAAACCTTAATGGATCACCAACTCTTCCAGGGTCATCCAGGGTGAATCCTATTAAATAATCATTAACTTCGAACCTTAAATCGAGATGCGCAGACTTGCCCCTAATATGTTCATGGAGTACGAATCTGTAAGGCTTCTTCTTTTCCGGAAGGTCCATCACTGGTGTTGCCATTTTTTAAAACTACGAGCAGGTCGTCAACTCCCTGCGAGAGTATCTCTAATTTCTTTTTGAAATTAGAATTAAACAATTCATTTGAAAGATTAGCAGTAGCTATGGATTCATCAGTTAAAGCAGCAATCTTTGTAACATGCTCAGAAAGCGTGCTTAGTTTAGCGAAGAGCTCTTTGCTCGTGAACTTATTGGATTCTCTAAGAAACATCTCCTTTAGTGAATCAGTATTCAAATTAAAATTCCTCTCTATGCTCTTTGTGAAAAGAGTATTGAATCCCTTATTATTAAGGCTTAGTTTTTCAAGAGAGCTGTTAGTTAACTCAGCTATTTCTCTTTTGTTTGAAAGAAGTGACTTAACAGTTGTGTCAGTGAAATCTTCAATAGATTTCTGAACTGTTTGTTTTAATTCGGAGATTGACGAGAAAACCCCTGATATCCTTTCCACTGATTCATCATGATTGGATGATAATTTTGCCAGTTTTTGGAATATATCATCCCTGACTTTATCAGTAAAAGATTGCTTTACTTTAGGGAAAGTTATTGCCCCAGCAAGTTTTGTTTTCTCTATCCGGATAATCTGGTGAGATTTTCTTGGTCGTTCAGGGCAATCCATAACTGCAGTATAAGTAGTTCTTTTCTTTGGAAACCAATTGAAATAGTAAATGCCCAGGCCTGATGCCAATTCTGTCATAGAGCCTGAATTAATCTCTTTAGCTCCAACTGAATCATAAACGTCTACTGTGACAGTTTGCCCTGCTGCATAGCCTCTAACAGCGTACAGAAGCACATATTTATCATTAATGTCTGCCATTAATAACCCCCTGGTAAAGTATTATAATAAATCTGGAGTAAATAACCCCATAAATTATTCAGTGAAGGAATGAATGTTGAAGTATCAACAACAGTTAAACTCCTCGAGGAATCATCGCAAAGCTTGATGATGTACGTATCTGCCACAGTTAAATTAACTGTAAAATTATATATCCCTAAAGTATTGATTTGACCCAACGTTGGCAGGCTGTGAAACGTTCCATTCGAATAAGAAATATTAGCAAAATAGCTAGAGCAAAAAGAAATGTATGGCGTAACTATTGAGCATTCATAACCGGCTGGAACAGAATCTCCGCATTCATCGAGAGCACCAACGTTGGTAATTCCAATTAAAAATAATATTACAACAAAAGTAGTTAGCATAATTTTATCGATTAATTTCAATTTCATCACCTTTTTCATTTTAACCTTTTTTTATTATCAACTCATTCCCTGAATTTTTCTCTATAATTAAATTACAACCACCACCTTTTGGAACTGAAACACTATCAACAGTAATATCAGCTGAAACTGTAAAAGACCCAGTACCTTCAAGGATTAAATCATTATTTTCTAAATGAGTAACAGCAGTTATAATACAATTATCAGAACAATCAACATTCCAATCACCAGAAGAATAAGTACAAGAATCAGCTGGAGCTCTACTCCTATAACTAAGATTAACATTATCAACAGTAACAACCTTTAAAGCAATAACACCACCACTATAAAATTGGGTCCAGGTACTATCTGCAACAGCAGCAACAAAAACACTATTTCTCCAATATTCTACCCATTGAGTTCCATTATCTATCACTCTAATTTCTAATTTATCACCAGCATTTATTGTAGAACCAGTCTCTGGATGAATATCACTACCTACATTACCAATACAACGCCTAATTGTGAAATCATTATGTAAGGGGTCTGCCATTATAAAATAACCATCAGAACCGCAGTTATTAAAACTGCCAATTATCCCACCACATAAATTAGTTCCAGCACTCACAGTACCACAAATTCCAAAATTCACCCCTTCAGTATATGCTATAAGATTTAATGAAAAACTTATATCATTTGAAGACACATCAAAATTACCAGAGTTAGTTACATTATGTTCACAAGTATCATCATATCCGCCAGTTCTTGGTATAACGGCTTGATTATCAAGAATCTTGGTATCAGCAGAATCTTCTGAACAATGCCACCCATTATATCCATTAAGTGCTTGATTCCCAGCAGTAAAAGTTTCTAAAAAATCCGTATCAAAAGCAAGAACAAAACTAGTTAAAACCAAAAATACAAAGATTAACAATATTTTCTTTTTCATTTTGTTTTAACTATATTCATAAGCCCGACAATAGACTTTATGTTTAAGTTTAAACCAAAAATTCTTAATTACCTTAATTATTTTTTTCATTCTAACCTATTATCATATGGGTTCCATTATCTTTAATCCAACCAGCGATTCCTCCGGCTGAAAACGTTATATTATTTGTAGCGTTAATAAATCCACCTGCAAACACTCTTCCATCTCCATATGCTCTGAATAATGCGTTTGCTTGTGTTGCTGTTCCAAGCCATAAATCATCACCTGCTCCTGTTGTTACTATATCACTATTAAATGTAGCAATTTCCTCAACAAGTAAGCTATCTGAAACATACAAACCATCAATTATATCAAATCTATGACTCCCTTCATTCCAACCGATATATTCAACGCCCCCTGTATAAAAATATATTCTATGGTCGCCAGCAGAGGAGCCTAAATAAATATTATCAGTAACATTTAATCTATTTACCCAAACAGTTGATTCATTCCTTACAAATGTTCCATTATCAACTACTCCGAAGATTTCATCTGTTGTGTTGCCGCCGCCGCTAACACCAACGCCATAAGAATCATTAATAGAAATGACTCCATTTGTTATTGTTATATTAGCACCACCTGTAAACTGGTCCCTTATCTCTTGTGTTGTGTTTCCTAATTTATCTGTAGTATAAATAACATTATCGCAACTTTGGTCTCCAGAGCAATTTCCAATTAATAAAGGAGTTGCATTCCCTATCTGGAATAATCCTGGTGTGCTACTTACCCAAGACACATTATTATTATAAATAATTGAATCACAACTATTCTGGCCGGAACAATTTCCTCCTCCCCCTCCTGCAATGCCAGTCAATAAACTTCCATCTCCTTTGAAGAACAGGCCAGAAATATTCGTTG
>SDBT01011281.1_pt1 | contig 14392 bp, 15 predicted proteins | sample 2277101 | NCBI WGS metagenome assembly SDBT01 (sample SAMN10404973, study PRJNA504765) | marine sediment metagenome | isolation source: marine sediment core GS10_PC15, 103 cmbsf | place: Arctic Ocean: Southern Knipovich Ridge | collected 2010
GCTATCAAAGACTACCTGGAAAATCACAACCAAAATCCAAAGATTTTCATCTGGAGCGCTCCGGTGGAGCGTATTTTGGCGAAGATCGCCAAATGTAAAGAAGCGTTGGACGCACTACACTAGGTAATGTGATTTTACCCATAAAGCAGTATATATTTTTAAATAATTGTGCAATCTTAGATTATTGTTTTTTAATTGTTTAATATGGTAAAAAATAATAAAAACTAGCAATAATTTTGCGGTTTAAAACAGAAAGGAAAAAAATAATGGTATTAATTGGATGGCTTGTAATGGCAATTGTATCAATTCTATCTAGATGGCTTTCTGGGCTCATTACTATAGGAGACACGCACCCGGTAGAACCAATGATGATCGGTATTGTACTGGGCGCTATCACCAGAAACGTGGGGCTGTTTCCGAAAAAATGGGAGCCCTTCCTGAAAAAATTTGAAGCACCGTTGTTATGGGGTGTAATCTTACTTGGCGATTGTGAGATTGGCATTTAGTGTATTTATAGAAAGCTAACAGAGAAGTTAATAATAGTGTGGGGATAAAGCAGGTAAAAATGAAAGGAGTGATGATTTTATAAAATTGAATATTAGTTATAAGGGGAAAAGCAGTGGTATAACTACCTTAAGGATATTAATAAATACAATAATTAAGTGGTGTAAATAAGAGACCTTAGAGACCTTAATTTTAAAAAAAGTAATAAAGTAAGGAGGAAATTATAAATGATAGATTTAAAAACTATACACGCGAATGCAAAAGAAATTAGAGATATACTAAGTTTATCTACTTATCCTTTGGCAATTAAGATGGTAAAACATGAAGATGAAATTCCTAAAGATGCGATAAGACCATTTAAAGACAAGGGTTATCACCTAGATAATTGTCAGGCTTTTTCAATGTCCCGCAGGGGGCAGAAGATGATTGCTATGACCAAAGAAGATATGTGGTGCATGGCACCATTTATAGGATATGGATTTGTAAAGCCTTCCAAAGAGTGGCTTGAAGCAAAACATCGTACTTTATTGGGAATTAATCCAGAGGCCAGGCAAAAAGCTGTACAATCATCCCCTCGTCTTAAAGTGGGTGAGTATATGGGGATAATCTCTGCATCTCTAGACAAATGCTGTTTTGAACCAGATATGTTTCTTATATATTGTGATCCATATCAATTAACTCAAATTTTATTAGCGAAAGATTGTATTGACGGTGTTAATGTTACCTGTACATTATCAGGTCATAATGCTTGTATTTGGGCTGTTGTACCTTTATTACAAAACAGAAAATGTGTGGTTGTTAATCCGTGTAGAGGTGATAGACAATGTGGAAATGCACAAACCAATGAGGTAATATTTTCAGCTCCGATAGAAATATTGGGGGATTTTATAAAAGCCTTTCACTATCTCGAAGAACATGCGCAGCAAATACCGTTTGAGCTTTTTTTAAACCCTGAACATAGGCTGAAGGATGGTTATGTAGATATTGGAAGAACAATGGGAATTCCATATGATGGTGTTACCAATTAATGAATAACAGTATAGAATAAGTCTCGCTTTATCTCCATACAGGAATAATTGAGAAATGAAGTTAAAGTAACTTGAAACTGTTTTTAAATAATATATAACTCTGAGTTTTGCCAAAATAAAGTCACTGGGTAAATTGTGTTTCTAAATAGTGAGAAGAGATGACTAAGTTCTGTGCACTATGAGGATAGTTGCAATTCTGAACTTTAGGTATTGATTTAATAAGTAAATATTTTCTGCTCCATCGTTTGGACAAAATTGAATGGCTATTTAGAAATATTAGAAAAAAACGGACTAGGTACGAATGTTATTACCCTGATTGGGCATGCAGCAGTAAGAAGTTATGTTATAGGCTATGAAAATCGTAGGGCTACTATAGGAGAAATAACAAAAATGACAGAAGTTCTTGAAGAAAGCATTGAACAAGGTGCATTTGGTTTATCAACTGGCTTAGAATATTTTCCGGGTAATATTGCCTCTGAAGATGAAATAACTTCTCTTCTTAAGGTTATAAAAAGCATGATTGTATTTATGCAACGCACGTAAGAAATAGAGATGAAAAATTTGCGAGTGGATTTAGTGAAGCTTTTAGAGTTGCAGAAAAGATGGGCATTAAACTTCAAATCTCACATGCAGTGCCTAAATATGGTGCACCGAAAATGGCTAGCGATTGGTTTTTAGAGGAATTAGGCAAATATGGTAAAACAACAGACATTGCGTGTGATGTAATTCCTTATGTATGGGGACCTACATCAGTAACTGCAATACTTCCGAATACAGTATTAAAAAATAATACTAATACAATTGTCGAAATTTTGAAAGATAAGCGAGTTAGAGAACATATAAAAAACCAAGAGCGGCCAATATGGCTTCTTTTTAGAGATAGGTGTTGGGACAAAATATGTATTTATCATTCAATAAAATATCCAGAATTTATCGGAAAAAGTCTTATTGAGATTTCTGAAAAGTTAGGAGTCACTCCTTTTGATGCAATTATTGATTTTCTTATTACTGAAGGAGAAAACATGTTTAGTGCTTTAATGATTGGTAAAATATAAAATAAAAAAGATTTAAAAGTGATAATAAATCATCTCTTAGCAGATGTTACATCATATGGCATGTCGCTATTTACCAAAGGAAAACTTAAAAATATAAGATGGTCTCCAGGTTGTTATGGATGGGCACCTCGGTTTATAAAAGAATATACAGGCAAGGGTAAGAATCTTACTCTTAAAGAGGGGATAGCTAAAATTACCGGTTTTCCTTCTAGGAGATTGGGGTTAAAAAGAAGAGGATTAATTAAAAATGGTTTAAAGCAGATACAATTGTTTTTTCACTTAAAGATCTAAACGATAAATCTAACTTTCTTGAGCCGGAAATTTACCCGGATGGATTGAAGTATGTATTAGTAAACGGATAAATTATAATAAATAATTTTAAGGGTAGTAAAAAAATAACTGGCAAAGTGTCAAAGAACAAATTTGAATGATTAATAATGGGATTAAACAGATTGAGAAAATTAAGATATTTCTTTTTAAAATTATTTTAAGTTTAAAATATATTTTAAAATAAATTTAAGTAGAGGATCTATAAAATGATAAAATATTCTGAAATTATTAAAGCTAATAGTAAAATAAAAAAATACAAAGTTCCCACATTGTTACAAGCCTCTAAAACATTTAGTCGGATGTCTTCAAGTAATATCTATTTAAAACCTGAAAATTTACAAGTCACTGGATCATATAAGATCGGTGGAGCTATAAATGTAATTATGAATTTAACAGAAGACCAGAAGAAAAGAGGTGTTATTACCACTTCTGCTGGAAACTGGGCTCAGGCAGTAGCTTATGCTTCTCAAATTTTTAATGTGAAGTCTGTAATAGTGATGAAAGAAGGTACATCAGAAACAAAAATCATTGCAACCAAAGGATATGGTGGAAAAGTAGTCATATATGGGAAAGATACAAAGGATACTATAGAAAAATCGATGTCTCTTGCTAAATCTGAAAATCTTACTTATCTTAATTGTTTTGAAGATGAGAATTTAATTGCTGGTCACGGATGTATAGGTTTAGATATTATTGAAGAAAAACCCGACACTGATGTTATTTTTTGCCCTATTGGAGGGGGAGCATTTATTGCAGGAGTTGCTATTGCGGTTAAGCATGCAAAACCAGAAGTTAAAATAATTGGAGTTGAGCCGGAAGGTGCCAATGCAATGTACCTTTCATTAAAAAAAGATAAATTAGTGGGAATAGAAAAAGCTAATACCATAGCTGATGGGCTTGCTGTGGAAAGACCCGGAGCAAGACCATTTGAAATAGCGCGTAAATGTATTGATGAAGTTGTTGTAGTTACTGATAAAGAAATAAAGATGGCCATGATACTACTTTTGGAACGGGCGAAACTATTAGTTGAGCCAGCTGGGGCAGCTAGCCTTGCAGCTATTATTTCAAGGCGATTAAGTTTTAAAGGCAAAGAAGTAGTGGTTATTTTAAGTGGAGGGAATATTGATCTTGATAAACTTACCTATATTTTAAAAGAAGAAATAGCTATAGTTAAAAATTAGAGGTTATAAGTGAATGTAAATTTAGAAAGGAGAGGTTTAATGAAAAAAGTAATTTTTAGTGATGAAGTCCCTGAACCTTTAGGTGTATATTCTCAAGGTATGGTTGGTGGAGGATTTATTTTTATATCTGGACAGCTTCCTATTAATCCCAAAGCAAATAAATTCGTAGAACACGATATAAAAAAACAAACTAGGCAGATATTTAAAAATATAGAGAGAATTTTAGCAATAGAAGGTGCTGGGCTAAAAGATATATTAAAAATAAGTGTATTCCTTCTAACCCTGGATAGTTTCAAGGAAATGAACGAGGTATTTAAAGAATTTTTCTCGGTTGATCCACCTACGCGCACAACTATTACCGTGAAAGAATTTCCTCAGGGAGTTCTGATTGAAGTCGATGCCATTGCCTTAAAATCGTAGAGATAAAGTTGTTTAGTTTAAGTTAATTACTCAGTGTTTAGATAAACTTTCAAATAAGTACAAGTAAGTTTGATTTATATAAAAAACATATTTAAATTAATTGAATATATTTTATGGATGTTAAAGTCGAATAATTATTTATTATGGAGGTAAGCAAAATGATTAGCGTTTTTAAAACAAATTATACAAAAGGTAAAATTGATTTTAGAATGGAAGCAGCTATGGACGAACTTTCTTTACCGACTGATGAGATGCGAGAAGATATGATAATTCCTAAAATTGGAGCCGATGTATACCAAGAAGATCCTACAATTAATAAATTAGAAGAGTTAGCAGCTAAAAAAATAGGGAAAGAAACCGCGTTATTTCTTCCCAGTGGAACCATGTGTAATCTCATAGCGGTATTAACTCATTGTAATAGAGGGGACGAAATTATCTTAGAAGCTGGGGCGCATATGCTTTACTATGAAGTGGGGGGCATGTCAGCATTAGCAGGAGTTATGCCCCGTACTATTGTTGGAAATAGGGGAATTATTACTCCAAAACAAATAGAAGAAGCCTTGTTAGATGAAAATACTTTTTTTCGTAAAACAAAATTGATATGTTTAGAAAATCCTCATAATCGAGCAGGAGGCTTAGTAATTCCTTTAAAAAACATGGAAGATATTTATCAAACTGCCCATCAATATAATATTTTTGTTCATTTAGATGGAGCAAGGATATTTAATGCAGCTGCAGCTCTAGATGTTGATGTGCCAGTAGTGGCTAAGTATTCTGATTCAGTAATGTTTTGCCTTTCTAAAGGATTGGGTGTCCCCATCGGGGCAATTTTATCTGGATCAAAAGAATTTATCGAGAGAGCTAAAAAGTATAGACAAATGTTAGGGGGAGTAATGAGACAAGCAGGTGTTCTAGCAGCATCTGGAATAATTGCACTTGAAACAATGGTAGATAGATTAAAAGAAGATCAGAAGAATGCCTGGATCCTGGGAGAAGGTATAAATAAAATAACAGGAGTAGAAGTTGATTTAGAAACTGTCCAAACTAATATGGTGTTTATTAATGTAAAAAATTTAGGAATAAACTCCGATGAGTTTTTAAAAATATTATTAAAATTTAATATTCTTGCTTCACCACGACGTCCTAATGAAGTCCGATTTATTACACATTTTGGAATTAGTAGAGAGGATATTAATAAAACAATAAAAGTAGTAACGGAAATAGCAAAAATAAATTAGTATTATAAAAATCCTGTGTAATGAAAAAATTTTGATCAATTAATATACATGAATAATTTACATATATTTAATTGACCAATCTAAGAGTAGCTTTAAAAAATATTTATGTAAATATTGCGTTATAGAGGGAAGAGAAATGAAAAAAGAAAAAACCTTAACAAGAAAAGGAATATCAGATCTAAAACCCTATGTTCCAGGCAAGCCGATTGAAGATGTAAAAAGAGAGTTAGGATTGGAAGAAGTTATAAAATTAGCCTCTAATGAAACCTCAGTGGGCCCTTCTCCTTTAGCGGTAGAAGCTGTAAAAAGGGAAGCAGGAAACATTAATCTTTATCCCGAAGCGACAAGTAGACTCTTAAGAGAGAAATTAGCTGATAAATTAAAAATAGATAAAGAAATGATTATTTTTGGGAATGGGGCAGATGATGTTATTGATCTTATCGGAATGGCTTTTATCAATGAGGGTGATGAAGTCATCACTTGTGAAACTACTTTTCCTGCCTATAGAACTGCAGTGAAAATTATGGGAGGAAAATTAATTTTGGTTAAACTGAAAGATTTCCGTTTTGATTTGGCGGAAATAGTTAAAAGAATCAACGAGAAAACCAAAATGATTTTTCTATGTAACCCTAATAACCCTACCGGGACGATCTTAACCAAAAAAGAAATAAATAGATTTATGGAAAAAATTTCACAAGATATAATAGTTATTTTTGATGAAGCTTATTGTGACTATGTTGAAAATAAGAATTATGTTAATGGTTTACCATTTGTTTCAGAAGGGAAAAATGTAATTGTTGTCCGTACTTTTTCAAAAATAGCAGGAATAGCAGGAGTTCGAGTCGGTTATGCAATCGCACGCCAAGAATTAATTAGTTATCTAAGGAGAGTAGTCAATCCTTTTACAACTAATCGATTGGCACAAGTTGCCGCTCTAGCTTCTTTGGATGATGAAGAACATCGCAAAAAAGTTTTAAGTTCAAATCATGAAGAAAAAAAATATTTATATAAGGAACTGGAAAAACTAAAATTCTTCTATGTTCTCACAGAGACGAATTTTATTTTTATTGATGTAAAAAAAGATAGCGAAACTATTTTTGAGAAATTATTGAAGAAAGGAGTAATTGTAAGACCAGGAAAACCCTACGGTTGCGCAAATTTCATTCGCGTTACTATAGGGACCTCTTATGAAAATAAAAAATTTATTCAGGCTATAAGAGAAATAAAGAATGTTGGATAATTAATATTTTATTTGGAGCTAAAGTATAATCTAAATTGAATATTTTGAAACTATTTAGGAGGGAGGCATTAAAAGTGATTAAAAAATTATTATCAGGAAATGAAGCAGTAGCAGAAGGAGCAATAGAATCGGGCGTCGAGGTTGTAACTGGTTATCCAGGTACACCTTCCAGCGAGCTTATCCCTTTTTTAGCTGATATAGTAAAAAAAGAAAATTTAAAAGTGTATGTTGAGTGGAGTGTTAATGAAAAAGTTGCTTTTGATATAGCAACAGCGGTTGCATGGTCCGGCAAGAGAGTATTAATTACTATGAAAATGGCGGGTTTAAATGTTGCTTCGGATACACTTATCAATATTGCAAACAAAGGGGTTAAGGGAGGAATGGTAATTTATGTTACAGATGATCCCGGTACTCATGCAGGCTGCACAGAGCAGGATTCAAGATTTTATTCCCTTATATCTTTAGCTCCCATTTTAGACCCTTCCGATCCTATGGATGCAAAAAATTTAACAAAAATAGCTTTTGAAGTTTCTGAAAAAATTCAGATTCCCATCATCCTTCGATCAACTACAAATGTATCACATACGATGGGAATAGTTGAATGTGATAGTTATTCTTTTTCCTTAAAGAGGTTTGAATTTAAAAAAGATGCACAAAATTATACTACAGTTTTAGCAGATAGAGTAAATCAGCGTAAATTACTACTAAAAAAGCATAAAGAAGTATTAGAATTATTTGATAAATTTAATTTAAATCAGCTAGATATTAAAAATAACTTTGGAGTAATTGCTTCTGGAGTTTCTTGGACATATCTTCAAGAAATCATAAATTATTTTGGCTTAGAACTCAGTACTTTAAAAATAGATAGTGAGAATCCATGGCCAGAAACTAAAGTGAGAAAAATGATTCAGAATGTGGATAAAATCCTTGTTTTAGAAGAACAGGAACCAATTATTGAGACAATGCTTAAAAAAAACATGGTAAATACAAAAAAACTAATTCCAGTTTTGGGCAAAGAAGACAATACGCTTTCTAGGGTTGGGGAAAATAACTTAGAAAATGTTGCTAATGCTTTATCTAAATTGATTAATAAAAAATTAGAGTTTAAAGAGAAGATTCAAATAGATATAAATAAAATAAAATCATATAAATCGGAAAGAGCATTAACATTTTGTACAGGATGTCCTCATAGGGCGACTTATTATATAATTAATGAAGCCATAAAAAAATTAGGCTTTAAACAGGATGAGATTATTGTTACCGGTGATATAGGGTGTACTTCATTAGGTGTCTATAAACCGCTTGAGACATTATGGACAGAAGTTACCATGGGTGCAAGTATAGGTTTGGCTTACGGATTTAAAATCGCAGGTGCAACGAAACCAGTTATCGCAACATTAGGAGATTCAACATTTTTCCATAGTGGAATTCCGCCCTTGATTAATGCTATGCAATATGGTTGTGATTTAACTGTTATTGTTTTGGATAATCTTTGGACTGCTATGACTGGTTTTCAACCTAATCCAAATACAGGTTTTAACCTGTTCGGGAAACCTTCTAATATAGTTAGTATTTCAGCAATAACAAAAGCAATTGGGGCGTATACGGTTACTATATCACCTTATGAAATAGAAAAATCGATTGATATTGTTGCAAAAACAATATCTAAAAAAGGCTTAAAGGTAATCATATCTAAGGAAGAATGTGTACTCCAAAAAGTACGACACGGAATTAAAAATATACCATATTATATAGACCAAGAAAAGTGTATAAAATGTGGTGTATGTATAAAAAATACTTCTTGTCCCGCCATAATTAATGATGATAATGAATATTTTATTGATAAAAATATTTGTACTGGGTGTGGAATTTGTGCTCAAATATGCCCCATTAATGCAATTAAAAGGGAGGAAAAGTAAATGATCTACAATTTTTTATTAATAGGTATTGGTGGACAAGGAATTATAACACTTTCAAAAATATTAGCAACAACTGCTATGTCGAAAGACCTTAAGGTAATTGTAACTTATAAAAAGGGATTGGCACAAAGAGGGGGCTCTGTAGGAGCTCAGGTAAGAATTGGAGATGTTCATTCTCCTCTAATACCTAAATATTCAGCTAATTCGTTATTATCAATGGATATGAATGAAACTTTTGGATATATTGATTATATAAATAAAGATACAATTTTAGTGATAAATACTAAGATAATTAATGATAATGCCTTCTTATCTAAAAAAGATAAAGTTAAAGAAGAAGAAATAAAGCAACTGCACAAATCAATAAATAATAATATTTTTTTAATAGATTCAGATTTAAAAGCAAAACAGGAAGGTATGGATAAAGCAGCAAACTTATATTTATTGGGAGTCCTTTTTGGGTTAGACAATAGAATAAATTCATTTTTTACAAAGGACGACATGGTTTATTCTATAAAAAAAAACATAAGGAAAAATACAGAATTAAATATAGAATTATTTAGTAAAGGAATTGATTTTGGTAAAGGTAAAATAAACAAATAATAATTAATAAATAAATATAGCTAAAAAAAATAACATAATAAAATTAATTATTGAAATTTAAACATAAAAAATATAATAATTATTGAAAATTATATAAAATATAGTCGGTGGTCTTTATGCAGAAAAGTAAATTAAAATATCTTTTTAATCCTCAGTCTATTGCAATAATTGGAGCATCTTCTAGTTCAGATAAAATGGGTTATAGGATCGCTAAAAATATTGTCGAGAAGAACTTTAAAGGTAAATTGTATCTTGTTAACCCTAAAGGAGGTTGTATTTTTAATCTTCCTATTTTTAAAAGTGTAGACGAGTTGCCTACCGGGATAGATTTAGCGATTTTTATGATACCAAAAAGCGTTATTGCTCCTGCAATAAAATCATGTATTAATAAAAATACTAAATTTATAATGATATTGACAGCAGGTTTTAAAGAAATCGGATTTGATGGAATAAAATTAGAAGAAGAGATTGGAAAATTAATTGATCAATCTTCAACTCGAATAATAGGACCAAATTGTGCAGGTCTTTGTAATGCTTCAAATAGTTTACATGCTACTTTTGAAATTTATCCTAATAAAGGGAATATTTCCTTTATTTCACAGAGCGGATCTATTTGTAGTGCATTTTCCAGCAATCTGTCTGTTCGAGGAGCAGGTGTTTCTAAATACATTAGCCTTGGTAATAAATTAAACGTTAATGAAGTTGATCTTATTAAGTATTTAGGAAATGATCCGGATACAAAATGTATTAGCTTGTATTTAGAAGATATTGCCGATGGTCGTTCCCTATTACAGATTGTCCCTAAGATATCCCTTAAAAAACCAATTGTAGCTCTAAAGTCCGGTTATACACTTGAAGGAGCAAAAGCTACTTTTTCTCATACTGGCGCAATGAGTGGAAAAGATCAAGTTATAGATAGTGCATTCCGCCAAATGGGTATTATCCGAGTAAATAATCTTAGAGAATTGTATGATGTTTCATCAGCAATTTCTATTTTAGGGCCACTAAAAGGTAATAAAATAGCTATAATTTCTGATGCTGGTGGACCGGGAGTGATTGCAGCAGATGCTATATCATCTTTAGGTTTAAAATTAGCAAAATTGTCAGAAAAAACGCAGAAGATATTGCGTTCATTTTTACCATCTTTTGCATCAGTTCGAAACCCAATTGATATGACCTTCACTAGAGAAGAAAATCTTTACTATCGCTGCATAGAAACTTTAAAATATGATGAAGTGGATATTATTTTGATAACTATTCCCAGTCACTTTGATACTAAAGAGGAACTATTATCGTTTTTAGTTGAAGCAAAGAAAAAAATAAAAACACCCCTGATAGTAGCCTGGTTATGTGCAGATGAGGTAGAAAAACAGAGACGTAGTCTTTGGAAAGCAGGAATACCAACATTTATAGATCCTCAGCAGGCTTCAATATGTATAAAATATCTTGTGTGGTATGGAGAATGGCTCAACAAAAAAATGAATACTTCTACACAGTATCATAAGATTATTTAGTTAGTAACACGTCAATTTTTTAGAATTAATAAATTGCATTCTTGGAAAAGAAGCAATACGAAAGAGTCTAAATATAATTAGGAAATAATTTTTTTATTCAGAGGTTGGAGGAGGAGTAAAAATTGCATAAGATTATCGAAAAGGCAAAGGCAGAAAAAAGATCTTTATTGGAAACAGAAGCAAAGGAATTGTTAAGAGGATATAAAATCCCTATTCCTACTTTTAGATTAATAAAAAGCGAAGGAGAGATTAGCGGGATCAGAGAGAGCATCGGCTATCCTTTGGTAATGAAGATTGTCTCTCCTGATATCATCCACAAGTCAGATGCAGGAGGAGTAAAGGTTGGAGTTAAAGATGAAGAAGAAGCCAGAATGGCTTATCAGGAAATTGTTTCTAAAGCCATAAAATATAATAAGAAGGCACAAATTTGTGGGGTAATAGCCTATAAGATGATTCCTCAGGAAACAGAAATTATAATAGGGATGATGAAAGACCCTCATTTTGGTCCGGTAATTATGTTTGGACTTGGTGGAATTTTTATAGAGGTGTTAAAGGATGTTTCCTTCCGTGTTCTTCCCTTGGAAGAGATAGAAGCCCAGGAGATGATTATTGAGATTAAGGGATATGAAATATTAAAAGGAACAAGAGGAGAAACTCCCAAAGACATTGAGGCGATAAAAAACCTTTTAATGAAAATTTCTCAACTTGCTATGGAAAATCCAGAAATTAAGGAAATAGATTTAAATCCCGTATTTATATCTGAAAAAAGTTTGCAAGTTATAGATGCTCGAATAATTTTGTAAAAATGGAAATTAATTTTACTTTATTAGAGGAAAATAATGTCCTCTAAAAAGAAATGAGGATTTCAATTTATCATATCTCTTTATTACTCATGATTTAAGCTTAATGCGGAATGTTGTCTCATTACTTGCTATTATGTATCTTGGGAAAATTTCTGAAAATGCATAAAGTTCCGAATTTTTTAGAAATCCACTGCATCCCTATACACAAATGCTATTATCATCTATACCTGTTCTATCTGATGAGAAAGAAAAACTCAAACCTAAAAAAGTAAAATCTAGAGGTGAGATTCCTAGTCCAGTAAATATTCCCCTTGGTTGTAGTTTTCATTCGAGGTGTCCTAAGAAAATGGACTTTTGCTCTAAAGAGGATCCGGTTATGGTAGAAATAAGCAGAGGGCATTTTGATAGGTGTCATCTTTATAGATGAATAGAAAATTATTTTTATATATTTTTAAAAGGTAAAAATATTAAATAATAACTAGCAGCACTTATCTATACTAAATATCTGGGGCCAACAATATCGAGTTGGTATAAAATATGGATTCCTTGGTCAGAGTAGAGTAATTACAAAAAAAATTCCAAATATATAAGCTTGAAACGTTTTAAATTTTTAAGCAAAAAAGATTAGACAAATTCCTGAGGATTTTTTATTATTAAGATATCTTAGGGAAATTTTGGGTTTTTTAAATGATTTTCCCACAAGAAAATAGAGATAAAACTTAATTACTTAATCTTTATGACAATTATTTTATATAAGTCTGAATATCAGATAAAGGGGAAACAATGAAGGTTTTTAAATTATGGTTGGACCCAAAAAATGTAAAGGATGTTTAAGGTGTGAATTAGCTTGTTCTTTTCACAAAAGTGGACATAAATTCTTCAATCCAGAATTGTCTAGTACTACAGTTTTAAGAAGTAATAAAAATAAAAAAATAATTATGAAAATAGATGATACTTGTGATTTTTGTGAAAACGAAGACGTTCCTCTGTGTGTTAAATACTGTGTTTTCGGAGCCAGGGGGGCATTGAAATGAAAAAAACAAGTGATAAACATTACGGTTATGCTGGTAATATTTTACGAATTAACCTTACCAATAATAAAATATGGACTGAGCCGACAGAAAAATATACTACAAGATGGATAGGTGGAAGAGCAATAAATACCTGGATACTCTTAAATGAGTTAAATCCTGAGGTAAAATGGTATAGTCCTCAAAATTTGCTTACCTTTGGCGTTGGTGTATTGGTAGGCACTCTTGCCCCGGGAGCATGCAGGGTATCTGTTGATACTAAAAATGCTTTTAACAATGGTATAGGTTCAGCTAATGTGGGAGGTTTTTTTGGTGCTGAGCTTAAATTTGCAGGTTTCGATAATATAATAATTAGCGGAAAAGCTAAAAGCCCCGTTTACCTTTGGATATGTAATAAAAATGTTGAAATAAGGGACGCTGCTTATATATGGGGAAAAACTACCTGGGAAACAGAAAGGGGAATCCGTAAAAATTTAAAAGATGAACAAATTAGAGTTGCATCCATAGGACCAGCAGGAGAAAATTTAGCTCATCCTGCTTGTATTATTGCAGATAGAGGATGTGCTGCTGGCGGTTCAGGCTGTGGAGCGGTTATGGGCTCAAAAAATCTAAAAGCCATTGCAGTTCGAGGGAAGAGAAGCATTGAGGTCGCTCAACCTGACAAATTTATTATTGCTGTGGATAAAGAGGTGTGCAAAATAAATAAATGGCAACTAATTAAAGAAATTCGAGAAAAAGGTACTTATGGTGCAATGGGAGGGCGATTAGATTCTCCTTCCTGGGAAGAGGGGTATGGACCGGTTAGAAATGGACAGGATGAACATTGGGGCAAAGATAAAATAGCAAAAATTGCTGAACAAGAAATTAAAAAATACCGGAAAGCTACTGTTTCATGTTTTAGTTGTCCCATTTCCTGTAAACCTTGGATGGATATTAAACAAGGAACATATAAAATACAGGGAGAAGGGTGGTGGGAAAATTCTGCAAATTCCTATTGTATGAAAATCGACAATACAAATATACAAGCGGCAATATATGCACATTTAATAACCAACCAATTAGGTTTGGATGGAGACAATGCTGCCCAGGCGATTTCCTGGGCTTTTGAATGTTACGAAAAAGGGTTAATAACCAAGAAGGAGACCGATGGACTTGAATTAGTATGGGGAAATTACCAAGCCATGATAGAAATGCTTAAGAAATTAGCTTATAGAGAAGGTTTTGGGGATTTTTTCGCAAATGGAGCTATAAAGGCAGCTGAAAAATTAGGTAAGAATTCTGAAAGATTTGTAATTCATGTTAAAGGACAGGATTCTTTGGACGGAATTCGAATTAATAAAGGATGGGGATTTGGAATTGTTTTATCTCCTGTCGCAGGAAGACATTTACGGGGCAGTTTAAACGGTTTTTGGCTAAGAAGTGATAGACCTATTAATTCATATGAAAACGTGCCAGAGGATTTATATTATAATCAGAGAAAAAAGGCTGTCCAAGATATATTAGGATTATGTAGCTATGTATATGGG
>SDBT01011282.1_pt1 | contig 14390 bp, 10 predicted proteins | sample 2277101 | NCBI WGS metagenome assembly SDBT01 (sample SAMN10404973, study PRJNA504765) | marine sediment metagenome | isolation source: marine sediment core GS10_PC15, 103 cmbsf | place: Arctic Ocean: Southern Knipovich Ridge | collected 2010
GCTCCTGAAATTTGGACCATAGGAGGCGGCAAAGGCGGTACGGGGAAAAGTTTTTTGGCTTCCAGTATGGCCATTTATCTGGCACAATCCGGGCACAGAGTGACTCTGATCGATGGGGATATTGGCGGTGCCAACCTGCATTCCTATTTTGGGATAAATCGTCCTCGAGTGACCCTCACTGACTTTTTCGAAAAAAAAATTCCTCTTGTCGAGCTGAAGATCAGATCTGGCATCAAAAATCTCAGCTTTATTGCAGGCGACATCAAATCTCTGGCTTCTGACGGCATCCTCTATTCACAAAAGTTAAAGTTGTTCAGACATATAAGGATGTTAAACTCAGAATATGTCATCATAGATGTTGGAGCGGGAAGTCATAACATTGTTATCGATACGTTCCTTATTGCCGATAAAATGCTTGCCGTTCTACTGCCCGAAGTGCTGGCTGTCGAAAATCTCTATCATTTCATCAAAAATGCCCTTTTTCGAAAACTAAAAGATGTTTTAAAACCCTATGGATTCAAAGAATTCGTCGAGCAGATCTGGCGGAATAAAGAAAGTTATGGGATAAAAAATCTCTGGCAGCTGATTGCCTGGATGAAACAAAACTTTCCCTACATCAATGAGATTTTGGATGAAGAGCTTTCGCAATTCGAGATTCACTTTATCCTGAATAAAATTTTAAACCGCCAGGATATCATTCTCGGATCTTTTATCAAAAGCGGTTTTTCGAAATTCTTGGGTCTAGACACACACTTTATTGGATATGTGGAACAAGATGAGAATGTGGTCAAATCTATTGTGCAGCGAGAACCTTTTATGCAGTTTGATGCCTCATCTTCAGTGGCACAGGAAGTGAGAAGTTGTGTGGACAATCTTATCCAGGGAAGAGAACAAAAGACTTAAGATGAAGACAGCCATGACGCCAGAAGAGAAGGAAAAGTACCTAAAAGTCCTTGGACTGAATTCCGAGGCCACTTTTGTTGAGATCAAGCGGGTTTATAAACTTTTGCTGAGATTATATACTTCTGAAACCTCTATCATCTCTCCCATTGCAGATGACTTTTCACAGAGAAAAAAACGAAAAGTTATTAGAGAATTGGAGAATGCTTATAACAAACTTTCTGTCCAGATTGCGTATGAGCAGGCACTCAAAAAGCAAAAAACAAGGCCATCCGAAACTGAGAAGGCTCAGGATATTTCTATGCGAGGGATAGTTTTTGATGGACGAATACTGAAGGATATCAGGAGAAAGCTGAGTATTCAGCTCTTTGATGTTTCTCTGGAAACAAAAATTCGAAAAGAGATTTTAAAGAATATCGAGTTAGAGAAGTTTGAGGACCTTCCTCAAGAAATCTACCTGAAAGGACATATTTGGAGTTATGCCAAGTATCTTTCGCTTAATCCTAAAAAAGTGACGGAAGACTACATCAAAAAGTATAAAGAATGGAAAGACAAGGCATAAGACTTTTCAGCGGGAGATCGTTTTGGCTTTTTGCGCTTTCTGGATTTTAGCCCAGGTATCCCGCAGGGGAACTGTCCGGTTGAATACGAGTTTGTCTTCTGAGGAATCCTCGGTATCCACACAGAAATATCCCTGCCTCAGGAATTGAAAACGGCTTCCGGGTTTAGCTCCTTTAAGGCTGGGTTCAAGCTGACAGTCAGATAATATTTCCAAGGATTCCGGATTAAGGAAATCCTTGAAATCAGTGTCCTCTAAAGGATTTTCTTTTGTGAAGAGATGATTATATAGCCTGACTTCGGCGTTAATTGCATGTTCAGCAGAAACCCAATGCAGAGTGCCCATCACTCTCCGGCCGTCCTTGGACCAGCCGCCCCTTGTTTCCGGATCATAAGTACAGTGCAGCTCTCTAATTTCTCCTGATTTGCTGTCTGTAATGACCTCCGTGCATGTTATGTAATAGGCATGTTTGAGCCGGACTTCTCTTCCTGGAGCTAAGCGGAAAAACTTTTTCGGTGGATCCTCTAAAAAATCGGCCTGTTCTATATAGAGAATTCGAGAAAAGGGAATTTTTCTGGATCCCATGCTCTGATCTTCCGGGTTGTTTTCGGCGTCAAGCCACTCCACCTCGTTTTCAGGATAATTATCGATTACAACTTTTATCGGATGCAGAACGGCCATCACGCGTGAGGCCTTCATATTCAGATTCTCTCTCAGACAGTGTTCGAGGAGTGCTATATCTGCCGTGCTCTCATTTTTGGCCACTCCAATCCGATCACAGAAATCACGGATGGCTTCCGGCGAATACCCTTTGCGCCTCATACCTGAAATTGTGGGCATCCTGGGATCATTCCAACCCCTGACATGACCTAAATCGACCAATTCAAGGAGCTTCCTCTTGCTCATTACAGTGTACGTGAGATTGAGCCGGGCAAACTCGATTTGCTGAGGATGAAAGGCGGCCAGCTCTGTAAGATACCAGTCATAAAGGGGCCGGTGGTCCTCGAATTCCAGAGTACAGATTGAGTGTGTGATCCTCTCGATGGAGTCAGATTGGCCGTGAGCCCAATCATAGGTCGGATAAATGCACCAATTGTCCCCGGTTCTGTGATGGGGAGCCTTTAGAATTCTGTACATTACGGGGTCTCTCAAGTTCAAATTGGGAGAGGCCATATCGATTTTTGCTCGAAGTGTGCAGGAGCCATCCGGAAACTCACCATCCTTCATTCTGGCAAACAGATCCAGGTTGTCTTGAATGGGGCGGTCACGGAAAGGGCTGTTTTTTCCAGGTTGAGTGAGGGTTCCTCTATGTTCTCTGATTTCGTCCGCATTTAAATCGCAGACAAAAGCTTTCCCTTTCTTTATCAACTCCACTGCCCATTCGTGGAGCTGGTCAAAGTAATCGGAGGCATAGTACTCTCGGTCTTTCCAGTCAAATCCGAGCCAGCGGATATCCTCTTTTATGGAATCAATGTATTCGATCTCTTCTTTGATAGGATTAGTGTCATCGAATCGGAGGTTGCAGAGGCCGTCGTATCCGGCTGCAATCCCGAAATTGAGGCATATGGACTTTGCATGGCCAATATGCAGGTAGCCATTGGGTTCGGGGGGGAACCGAGTGTGGACTCTTCCTTCATTTTTTCCTGCAGCCCGGTCGGCCTCAATTATGGTCCGGATGAAATCCTTGGATATGCTTTCGGTATTCCTTAAATCCTTATTTTCTACTTTTCTATCACTCATCTCTTCACAGCCTCCAACTCTCTCCCATCATAACAACTTCTAAAAAATTATCAATCACTTCAGAAAGTGGCTCTAGCTCCCTCAATGCATTGTAATTTTCCTCCACATCCGATATCATATAAAATTCTTTATTAGGATTAAAAATGAGCTTTAAATTTCATGCCACAACGATCATTTGTGTGCGTCACAAAAAGAAGGTGGCCATCGCGGGAGACGGCCAGGTCTCCCTGGGGGACACTGTTCTTAAAGGGAAGGCCACTAAGATAAGAACTCTCTATAATGAAGAAATCCTGGCCGGATTTGCAGGAGCGACATCGGATGCTTTTGCTCTTTTTTCACGATTTGAAACCAAACTGGAGGAATACAGAGGAAATTTGCCAAGAGCGGCCATAGAACTGGCCAAGGAGTGGCGTCTGGACAGGGCTCTCCGCAGGTTGGAAGCACTTCTTATCGTTGCAGATAAAGACAATTCATTCCTCATTTCCGGAACAGGAGATGTTATTGAACCCGATGACGGCATCATTGCCATCGGTTCAGGCGGATCATATGCGCTTGCGGCCGCCCGAGCTTTCCTGAGGTTCACTGATTTTTCGGCTAAAAAAATTGCTAAAGAAGCCTTGCAAATCAGTTCTGAAATATGCATATTCACCAATGATCAAATTACAGTAAAGGAATTGTAATGGCTATTGTCTTGCCAGAAAAACTCACACGCCAAGAAGAGGAATCTGTTGAGATCGAACTCACTCCTCAAGAGATCGTCTCTGAGCTGGATAAGTATATCATTGGCCAGAAGGATGCCAAGAAGGCGGTGGCCATCGCCCTGCGAAATCGCTATAGGAGGAGAAAGCTCCCTCCGGATTTGGCTGATGAGATTGCGCCAAAAAATATTCTTATGATTGGGCCTACGGGGGTAGGGAAAACCGAAATATCCCGTCGTCTGGCTAAACTCACGTCCTCTCCATTTCTCAAGATTGAAGCGAGTAAATTCACGGAAATCGGCTATGTCGGGCGTGATGTGGAATCGATGATCCGGGATTTGGTCCGGATATCTGTGGATATGGTCAATTCAGAAAAAGTTGAAGAGATTATGGAGAGGGCCAAACAAAATATTGAAGAAAAAATTTTGGATTTTCTGCTTCCTTCGCTAAAGAAAAAGCCGGAAGACCTTGATCCGGACGATCCGGAAAAATCGCAGGCCACTCGTGAAAAATTTAGAGTTCAACTGAGAGAAGGCCTCCTTGAAAACAGGATCGTTGAGATTGAAGTCAAAGAGAAGATGTCTTCTCCTTTCGAGATTTTTTCTAATGCCGGTGTTGAAGAGATTGGAATCCAGATTCAGGAAATTCTCCCCGGTTTCGGCGGAGGAAAGACCAAGCGGCGGAAAGTGAAAATTAAGGAAGCTCGTGAGCTCCTCATAGAAGAAGAACAAAAAAAATTGGTTGATAAGGAATTGGTTAACCGCCTGGCCATTGAAAAGGTGGAGCATTCCGGGATTATATTTCTGGACGAAGTGGACAAGGTGGCCGGCCGAGAAACGGGACAAGGCCCAGAAGTCAGTAGGGAAGGAGTTCAGAGAGATCTGCTTCCTATTATTGAGGGAACAACCGTTAACACGCGTTCGGGATTAGTGCGGACCGATCACATCCTGTTTATTGGCGCCGGTGCGTTCCATGTGGCCAAACCCTCAGATCTTATCCCGGAACTTCAGGGAAGGTTCCCGATCAGAGTAGAGCTCACCTCTCTGGATAAAGAAGATTTCATTCAAATTTTAACCGAGCCTGAGAATGCCCTGATCAAACAGTATGTAGCTCTTATGGACACTGAAGGCCTCAACATAATATTTACAGAGGATGCCATCGATGAGATTGCTGAGATTGCCGAAAAAGTCAATGAGATGACGGAAAATATCGGAGCCAGAAGACTGCACACTATCATGGAAAAAGTGATGGAAGATATTTCCTTCGAGGCTCCCAATATCAGAAAGAAAAACATAACCATTGATAGGAAATATGTCCAAAAACATTTGAAGGACATCGTCAAGGACGAAGATTTGAGCCGCTTCATTCTCTAATGAAGAGATATTTGCTTTTCTTTCTTTCCTCTGCACTTTTCATTCTTTTTATCTCATGTGGGAAAAAGGGTCCCCTTCAGCCTCCAATTGTACGCATTCCGAAGAGAGCGGAAAATGTAGTCTTGACTCAAAGAGGTGCCAATGCCCTCTTGAGATGGAAAAATCCGGTCAATTATATAGATGGGAATCCAATTGTCGGGCTATCTGAAGTAGAAATTTGGCTTTTGGAAAAAGAATGGATTGAGATAGAAACACCGGAATTGACAGAAACCGGTGAACCGGTCGAACCCAACTGGGAAAAAGAGTTTAAAAATAAAGGACGGCTTTTACTGACCATCACGAAGGATGAACTGCCGGACTATATCTTTGATAGTGAGCCGGAGAATCCTGTGATGCAGTTCATCTATCCTCTTGATAAAGATTTTTTGTCCAAAAAATACCTCTTCAGTTTGAGAGTAAAGGATATCAGAAGACGGAAATCCCTCTATTCCACGCCCATTTCCTTTGAGGCCAAAATTGTGTCTCTTCCTCCCATGACCATTAGTGCCGAACTTTTTGCTGACAAGATCTTACTCCAATGGGATCCTCCTGATGAAAACATTGACCGGTCAACCCCTCCACTGGTCGCAGGGTATAACGTGTTTCGTGCGGCTGAAAAATCCAAAGTCGTCCGTTTGAATCCGAAATTGATCAAAGGCCAGGCCTATGAAGACAAAACCTTTGTCTTTGGAACGACATATTCTTATTTTGTCAGAGTCTCCTCCAGTGAATCTTCCCCCTATCAAGAAAGTGAGAATTCCGAAGTGCTTAAAATATCTCCGGAAGACACCTTTGCTCCAGCGCCTCCAAAAGGAGTCGTTTTAGTGATGGGAACGGAGATTCTTTCTTTGAGTTGGGATGCTAACCAGGAAAGTGATCTTGGAGGATACAGAGTCTGGAAAAAAGCTGAAGGGGAATTGGAGTTCACGGCATTGATGAAAGAGCCCATTCTGGAAAATACCTATACGGATACATTGGTTGAAAAAAATATAAGATATTATTATGCTATTACCGCAATGGATAAGATCGGAAATGAGAGCCAGAAATCAAATACTATCTCGGAAATAATTAGGGATGGTTATTATGAAAATCTACCGTTTTAAACACAAAAATAAGGTTTCCTACGGGATATTAAAGGAAGAACGACTCTATGCAATAGACGGTTCACCTTTCAGATCATTTAAGGTGAATAAAATCAGTGTTCCTATAAGTGAAGTGATGCTCCTTCCACCTGTCAAACCTTCAAAGATTTTGGCTATCGGAGTCAATTACAGAGATCATGCGATGGAACGTGAAAGACCCCTTCCCAAGGAGCCTCTGGTTTTTATGATGCCACCCTCAGCCGTCTGTGGTCCCAACGATATTATCATTTATCCTAAAATGGCCAAGCGTGTCGATTATGAGGGAGAATTGGCTGTTGTCATCAAAAAAAGGGCTCATCTTTTGTCGAACGAAGACGATGTAGACAAATATATTTTGGGGTACACGTGCTTTAATGATGTGACAGCCCGGGACCTCCAAGAGAGAGATGGCCAGTTTACTCGAGCCAAATCGTTCGATACATTTGCTGCCTTTGGTCCCTGTGTTGTGACCGGACTTGATCCGTCTCAGCTGAAGGTGAAGACATTTCTCAATGGGAAATTGCGGCAGTCCGGGAATACAAAGAATCTTTTATTTTCGGTGCCTTACTGCATTCGGTTTGTTTCCAATATTATGACCCTAAATCCGGGAGACATCATTACGACAGGAACTCCCGCCGGAGTAGGTCCCATGATTCCAGGAGATAGAGTGGATGTTCAGATCGAGGGAATTGGAACTCTTTCGAATGTGGTTATGTCCATCAAGAAATAATCCGATCGAATAGACATAGCGGTCGAATTTATTTATATATATATACAATAATTGGAGGTAACGATGAAAATTTTTCTGGATACGGCGAACTTGGAACAAATCAAAGAGGCAACAAGTTGGGGATTGGTCGATGGGGTCACAACAAATCCTACTCTAGTCTCCAAGGAAAACCAGAAATTTGATGTGCTGATAAAAAAAATATGCAGTTTTGTCCATGGACCTGTCAGCGTTGAGAGTGTGTCCACCAAAGCCGATGCAATCATTAAGGAGGCCAGACGGTTGGCCAAGATTGCAGACAATGTTGTGGTGAAAATCCCAATCTGTTTGGAAGGGCTTAAGGCTACAAAAGCCTTGTCTGAAGAGGGAATCCAGGTCAATACAACCTTGATATTTTCTTCGCCGCAGGCTCTTCTTGCTGCCAAAGCCGGTTCCCGCTATCTCAGTCCTTTTGTGGGAAGGCTCGATGACATTTCTCAAGATGGATTGGATCTGGTCGATCAAATTATGACCATCGTGAACAACTATGGATTTGACAGTGAAGTGATTGTGGCCAGCATAAGACATCCCCTTCATTTCATTGATGCTGCGATGATCGGGGCGGATATTGCTACGGTTCCGTTTTCTACTCTGGAAAAAATGGTGAAACATCCTTTGACGGATATTGGGATAGCCACATTTCTGAAGGACTGGAAAAAAGTCAAAAAAAATTGACAATATAACTCGAGTAAAATGACTTTTAAAAAGAAACTCAAAATCTTACAGAGTAAAAGTGGTCTGGCTGAATTAGGGGGAGGGGAAGAACGGATTGAGGTCCAGCATAAGTCCGGGAAACTTACGGCTCGTGAGAGAATCAACCTTCTCCTCGATGAAGCATCGTTTCAAGAAATGGATAAACTTGTTGTCCACCAGTGCCAGGATTTTGAGATGGACAAAAAAAAGTTTTATGGAGACGGGGTTGTCACGGGATATGGAACAATCGACGGCCGAACCGTTTTTTTATTTGCTCAGGATTTTACGGTTTTTGGGGGTTCTTTGAGTGAAGCGTATGGGAAGAAAGTCTGTAAGATTATGGATTTAGCCATGAAGGTAGGCGCCCCAATGATCGGACTCAATGATTCAGGAGGAGCCCGCATACAGGAAGGTGTAGCCAGTTTGGCGGGATATGCTGATATTTTTCTCAGGAATACTCTGGCTTCGGGTGTTATCCCACAAATATCAGCGATTATGGGGCCATGTGCCGGAGGAGCTGTGTACTCTCCGGCCATCACCGACTTTGTCATCATGACTCAGGGGATAAGCCGGATGTTTATCACCGGACCGGAAGTTATCAAGGAAGTGACACAAGAAGATGTTACGATGGAAGAACTCGGAGGGGCCGATACACACAGTACCTTAAGCGGAGTGGCTCATTTTTCTGCAGGAAGTGAAGAGAAAACAATGCTCTTAATCAGAGAGCTCTTGTCTTTTATTCCGGATAACAATATGGAAGATCCCCCATTCAGAGAAACCTCCGATCCCGTGGACAGACTTGATGAAAATTTGAATTCTATTGTTCCGGATGATCCCAACCAGCCCTATGATATTCGCGAGATAATCAAAACTGTGCAAGATGATAATTATTTTTTTGAGGTCCATGAACAATTTGCTAAAAATATTGTTATCGGCTTTGGCCGGATTGGAGGCAAATCTGTGGGCATCGTGGCGAATCAGCCGGATTACTTGGCAGGGGTTTTGGATATAGATTCATCTGATAAGGCTGCCCGATTCGTTCGATTTTGTGATGCGTTCAATATCCCTCTGATCACTCTGGAAGATGTCCCGGGATTTCTCCCCGGTGTTTCACAGGAACATAGGGGCATCATCCGGCATGGAGCAAAACTCCTCTATGCTTTTGCAGAAGCCACGGTGCCAAAAATCACACTTATTACACGGAAGGCCTACGGTGGAGCCTACTGTGTTATGGCTTCCAAACACATAAGGGCCGATATCAATTATGCTTATCCCACAGCGGAAATAGCCGTGATGGGCCCGGAAGGCGCCGTAAAGATTGTGTATAGGAAAGAACTGGAAAAGGCAAAAAATCCTGCACAATTCAAGAAACAAAAAATTGAAGAATTTAGAGAAAAATTTGCCAATCCCTATATCGCCTGTGAAAAAGGGTATCTGGATGAAGTGATCGAGCCTAAGTTCACACGGCCAAAGCTTTTTGCCGCTTTGAAGATGCTCGAGAATAAACGAGACACAAATCCTTCAAAGAAACATGGGAACATCCCACTTTGAGTTTCTTATGCCGAAATTATTTAAAAAAATTCTGATTGTTAATAGAGGAGAGATTGCAGTCAGAATACTCCGCGCTTGCCGGGAGTTGGGGATAATCCCTGCTGTTGTCTATTCTCAAGTTGACAGGAAAGCCCTTCATGTCAAACTGGCCGATGAAGCCTATTTTATTGGAGAAGCCAAGCCCTCGTCGAGTTACCTCAACATAGATAAAATTATCAAAGCAGCACTTGGGTGTAATGCACAGGCAATCCATCCCGGTTATGGTTTCTTATCTGAAAATCCCGAGATCGTCAGGCGTTGTGAAAAAGAGGGAATTGTCTTTATCGGGCCTCCTCAAAATCCCATGAGTCTGATGGGAAACAAGGTGGCTTCACGCCGGAAAATGGCCGAAGCCGGGGTCCCGATTATTCCCGGCACCCTTGAACCCGTGAAGAATAGGAAAGAGCTTGAAACCGTCGCCGAAACAATCGGTTTTCCCGTGTTGGTAAAAGCTGCGGCTGGGGGTGGAGGGAAGGGTTTACGGAGAGTACAGGGAAAGGCGGAGCTTTTGTCGGCTATCGAGCTTGCCCAATCAGAAGCGTTATCGAGTTTCAATGATTCTTCTGTCTATATCGAAAAATACATTCAGGAACCCCATCATATAGAGATTCAAATCTTGGCCGACCATTCGGGAAACATCGTCCATCTTGGAGAAAGAGAGTGTTCGATTCAAAGACGTTATCAGAAGGTGCTTGAAGAAACGCCGTCCCCATTTCTCGATGAAAACAAACGAAATGAAATGGGACAGATCGCCGTACAGGCTGCGGCCGCTGTCGGATACAGGAATGCAGGAACGGTCGAGTTTATCGTGGATAAAGATAAGAATATATACTTCCTGGAAATGAATACGCGCCTCCAGGTGGAGCATCCTATCACGGAAATGGTGACGGGAATCGATATAGTGAAAAGCCAGATTAAAATCGCAGCCGGTTGGCCGTTGGAGTTTTCTCAGGAAGAGATTCAACCAAGAGGTCATTCTATTGAATGCCGAATCTATGCAGAAGATCCTGACCAAGAATTCATGCCTTCGCCAGGAATAATTAAACATTTGAGGGTTCCTTCAGGAGGTTTGGGTGTCCGTTTGGATTCAGGAATCTATGAAGGATACTGTGTTCCTCTGGAATATGATCCGCTTCTCTCTAAGTTGATTTCCTGGGGCCGTTCAAGAGACGAGGCTGTAGAGAGAATGAAAAGAGCACTTTCGGAATACCAAATCTACGGAATCAAAACCACCATTCCTTTTTTCAAGCGGATTTTCCAGCATCCAAAATTTATTTCAGGAGATTACAATACACATTTTATTGCCGATCTTGAAAAAGTGACAGATGATCGGAGTCCGGAGGAAAAAACGGTCGCTTTGATTGCGGGAGGAATAAAAAGCTACATGGATAATCAAGTCAGACTGACCTCCAGAAAACTAGGAGGAAGTCGAGGGAGCTATTGGAAATATCAGGGACGGATGCAGAACTTCACGGGCAGGCGTTGAGATGAATGTCTCGTTTTGGCTGGAAGATAAAGAATACTTGTTGAATATTGTCAAACAGACGAAAACGGACTTCCAAGTGTCATTTGGGAAAAGGATCCATCATGTATCCTGCGAGTTTTTGAGTGATAGTGAAGTGCTTTTGAGTATTGATGGAAAGATTCACTCGGTCGTATTTCATTCGAATAAAACATATCATTCTGTATATATTAACGGAAAAAGTTTCACGGTTGAAAAGAGGTCGGCTCATAAAATACTGAGAGGCCGGCATGGAGAGCAAAAGAAAAGGGATGTCAGAACATCCATGCCCGGAAAAATCATTAAGGTGTTGGTCCGGGAAGGTGAAAAAGTCCAAGAAGGCCAGGCCGTCTTGATTCTTGAGGCCATGAAAATGCAGAATGAAATCAAATCTCCCCGGAACGGACGGATCATCCACATTGATCCTCAAGCGGGAGAATCTGTGAAGACAGGTGGCCTTCTTTTTTCTGTAGAGTGAGAGAAGGGCTAAAGTCACTGAAATGAATACTCTGATGAAACGAAAAAGAAAATTCAAGTCCCTGATTATTACAGGGATCATTGTTCTTATTATTTTTGGAGCAAGTCTTGTCTTAAAAAATATTTTTCTTCAACAGGTAAAAAAGCAAATTCAATCCGGTTTTGGTTATTCACAGATTCATCTCAATATTTTCCCCCTCCGGCTGATCATCGAGGATGCCAGATCCACTACTCCTTCACCATTTTTTTCGGCCGAAAGAATTTCTGTCAGCATGTCCTTTAAGGCTTTGTTCTCACGAGAAAAACCGTTTCAAGTTTTGATCGAAAAACCCATTATTAGGTTCTATGAGTCATCGGAAACGAGAGAGAGCCAGAAACAGTCGCCCTTTCAGATCAGCCTTCCTTTTTCTTTGGAAATGGGATGGATTAAAGATGGAGAGCTGTATTACTGGGGAAAAGAGGACCGATTCCAGGCTAAGGAAATAAATGCGAGGCTCAGTCAAAGAAGAGATATGTATACTCTGCTGGTGGAAAGCTCCGATGCCGTTTATTACTCCAGTTTGAATCCGAATCCTATTGAGGGAACACTGAGTCTCTTTCTTGAAGGGCGAGGTGAAGACGTCAATATTAAAAAGCTGCGCATCAATAGTCCGTCTGTTATTTTCCGTGCTCATGGGAGCCTGACAAATCCTATGAATCCGGAGTTCAATTTGACAAGTTCTTTTAGCATAAAATCGGATTTGATTGCCCGTCTTCTAAAACTCCCTTTCGAATGGGAGGGAGAGGCACATGGGAAGGGAAATATTGTCCGAAAAAATGGGAACCTCCAATATAATGCGGATTTTTCCAGTCGAACGCTGCACTTAAACAGTGTGGAAATGGGAAGAGTCGATGGAACCATCAACTTCGATAACACGGTTGGTGGCCGGGTGGATGTGAATATCCGGAGGCGCGGACTCGCGGCTGAACAATTGGAAATCCGTTTTAAGGATAAAAAAGTCCAAGGGACGGCCATTGGAGTTCACGTTGATCCTGTAATGAAGTTTCTTTTGCTTCCCTGGCCTGTGCCCTCGCGGACTTGGGGGAGTTTTACTGTAGAAAATAAGACATTGACGGTGGATGCGGAGTTCAGGGGTGATTTCCAAGAGGTGGAGCCAGGTGAATATCCTCTTCAAGGGACTGTGCATGTGGATTGGGATGGACAGAATGATGTATCTATTTATTCCGAAAATATTGGCACTCAATTTGCCGAATTGGAAGTCCGGGGGGATATTCGTATAGGACAAAGTTTGGATATTATTCTCAAGGGAAATGTTCTTGATGCCAAACAGGCCCGTGAGTTTGCTTCTCAAATATTAAATGAAGAATTCGAATTCCCTGAGATAAGGGGATCGGGTGAAACAAATATTTATATTTCCGGAGATATAACATCTCCTGAAATGCGCGGTGATTTTTCATGGTCCCCAGCAGGTTTTGAACAATTTGATATGGGAACGGTTACCGGAGAAGTGGAATTTATCCGAAATGAATTCTATGGCAATTTCGCATTTGCCGATCCTGTTGCCCAAGGACGTGCTCAAATATCTGCGAAAGACAAAAAAATCGAAGGGAATATATATATAGAGAGGGGGGTTTTAGAACTCATTCTTCCAATGCTGAACGTGTCTTTGCCCATTCAAGGGCAGGCCGCAGGGGAATTCAAACTTCTCGGAGAAAACAAAAACATCAATATCCAGGGAAGTTTTTCAAGTCCGTCTGTTGATTTTATCGGTCAACCTTTATCTCAACTACGGGGACGATTAAATTGGAAGGACAACACTCTGTCCTTCTCAGATCTCGAATGCCAGGTTCATGGGGGGTATATACGCGGATCGACTTCGCTGGCATTATCACAAAGAGAATATAAGGTGGATATCGCAACTGAAAACATCAATCTGACTTCAATTTTTCCTTCAATTAAGGGATTCCTCTCGCTGAATCTTAAAGGGGAAGGAATATTTGGTGAGGATTCCTCAGGAAAATTTGTCATCAAATCTCTGTTTCTGAAGCCCTTCCAGGAGACTGAAGTGGAAGGTGAAGTCATGCTGGGATTCACCGAGGAAAAGATCAAAGTGTCACTTAATGGGAACTTTCTCCCGGGAGATAATGAATTTCACGTCTTATTGGATATCCCTCTGACATCAAAACCAATAACGGGTGAAATCAGAGGTTCTTTCAGCAACTTTGATCTTATTATTCCTTGGAAAGGAGCTAAAGGCCGTATCAATTATCTTGGAGAACTGAGAAGTTTTCGTCGTTCTATTGAAGTCAAAGGAGCCATCGATTTTCAAGGCTCTCTATTTCCTTTTCCAAGGTTTGCCTATGCTCTGAGTGATTATTCGGGCCTGATCTTTGTCGAAAATGAAACATTGACCCTCCGTGCTCTACAGGGAAAGATGGGGGGAGGTGATGTCCAGGGTCAGGGTGTCCTCCGGTTGGGGGAAAATGGAGTGGAAACCATCGATTTAAAAATTGAAGGAAAAAATCTTCTCCTTTCTCCTCTGGAAAGGACGCGGGCGGTTGCCGATGGGAGCTTAAATTTAATCAAAGATGCAGACCGTTTTGTTCTAAACGGAGATTTTGATATCCAGAGATTGTCCTGGCAGCGGGAGTTGGATGAAAAATTTGTTTTTTACTCCACTCTTGCTTCACAAATAGATCGTGAAAAAAGCTATTTTGATGATCTCGATTTAAATATTCGCCTGCATGCGGATGACAATGCCTGGATGGAAAATACTTTGGGACGGGTTAGAGGCAGGTTTGATTTAACTGTGTCTGGAAATGTAAGACTGCCGATTGTGCTTGGGGATATCGATGCTTTGGAAGGGCATGTTTTTTTTCAAGACAGAAAATTTGATATTATCAGAGGGAGAGTAAGCTTTTCGAATCCTGTG
>SDBT01011283.1_pt1 | contig 14389 bp, 15 predicted proteins | sample 2277101 | NCBI WGS metagenome assembly SDBT01 (sample SAMN10404973, study PRJNA504765) | marine sediment metagenome | isolation source: marine sediment core GS10_PC15, 103 cmbsf | place: Arctic Ocean: Southern Knipovich Ridge | collected 2010
TTGATCCCGCATCCGTTCATTGGCAACGACCTGACTGGTAAGACAATCGTTATGATCGATCCACGAATGAAGCTGATCGAACGCCTGCATGAAATGATCGAGGCTGGTGAGTCGCCGCTAGAGCTTTTTCACAATGATGATATTAGAATCGGCAACACAGATATCCCAGCAGTTATACGCCCTAGTGGTGTTCTCATTGTTACTGGAACTCTAAAATAATGGTTGACACACAAACACATAACCCACTCCCAGAATCCGATGCAGCGTTCCTAACCAAGGAGCAATCCTTCCTCGCTGAAGAAGACGCCAAGCGTTTCAACGACCTGTTTACACCCTTTACGGTCTCCGGTGGTACGCATGACACCGCTGGGGGTCTGGTAGGTACTCCTAGCGCTCTGCTTGCTTACCCCGGAGGCTTTTACGTTACGGAAACCGGCTCCATTACCTACAACGATAATAAAACAAACATCTGGGTGATCTGTCATAAGGACACGGTGAGCGCGATTACAGATTGGACCCGCGTTGCAGGCACACATTACCTCTTCGAGGATGTGTCCGCCACAGAACCAACGATCCCAGCAGATAGCTTACTCTTAATGCGCGTTGTGACTTCTGGTGGTGCTATAACCACTGTAGAAGACAAGCGCCTTCGTTCTCCGCTCTACCTTCGCACCGGAAACTGGAACGATTATACAAACGATCTATCCCAAGGAAAAGTAGCTGGTGCCAATGTCCCAACATGGTCAACCTTCCGCGACGGCCTTAAAGCCTACGCATTCTCCGCCAGCTCTATGAACGAAGTCTGGGTCACGTTTCACGTTCTCCATGATATTAAAATTGGTGAAGTTATTTTCCCGCACGTCCATTGGAGTCCCGGCTCTTCCACCAACACAGGCACAGTGCGTTGGGGGATAGAGTGTACACATTGCAAAGGACACCAACAACAATCTTTTCCTGCTTCAATAACAATGTTTGTGGAGCAAGCTGCAGATGGAACAGCGTTTAAGCACTACATTGCTGAGGTTGCCGAAGTAGACGTGATCCCAGCACTCAACATTGAACCTGATACGCTCGTGCAAGTTCGAGTCTTTCGCGATGCCGCAGACCCTAACGATACATTCCCGGATGTTGCATTTGGACTTGAAATGGATTTACACTACTTACAAGCACAACTGGGAACCCTGAATAAAGAACCTGACTTTTTCGCTTAAAACTGTGAGCCTCTAAATGCCTAAACGAATCGACGTACACCTTGACGTAGAGCGCTTGAATCCGAAAGCGGACACACTGGCCACCTTTACGCAATTCCTCACAAACGAGATCGAGGATGCGTTTTCTGCACGGCAATCGCAGGAAAGCTTGTGGCGTGAGTGCTTGCGTCAGTATGAGGCAATCCCCACTACCGCTGTCAAGAACAGCCCTATTGAGAATGCTCCCAATCTGGAAGTCCCCATAACCATGATGTCTACGGATATTTTCTACTCCGTTTCGTTGCAAACTATATTCAACGTACAACCACTCGTAACTGTTAGCCATTCCCCAGGCCGCGAAGAATTGAAAGAGCAAGCCAAAATATTCTCCGATTGGAACAACTGGGGTGTGAGGCAGGAGTTCGACGCGCGTGCCGCAGCCGAGCAAGCATTCCTTGATAACATCCAACTTGGCACAGGCATTTTCTATATCCCGTGGGTCGAGAATAGGATTAAAACGAAGACCGCTCGCATAACCACAGCGCATCCCATAGTACTCCCTTGGCCAATTGAAAATTTCATCGTACCCGGTGGCTCATTCCAGAATCCAGAACAACTGCAGTGGATTGCTTTGCGTAGTTATTACACAGAACACGAATTGGAGGAACGACGCAAGTTGTTCAAATGGCAGATTACAGATGCTCGCCCTGTTGCAACACCTGGTTGGGTTCGTAACCGCCGTGAGCAAATGGGTCGCAGTATACAGACTAATAAGTTTGGTCGCTTGTTTGAGGTCCTGGATATTTATGTCCGCTATGATATTGACGATGACGGTTTTGAGGAGGATCTGCTGGTCACTTACGATCGCACGTCCAAGACAATTCTCAAGCTTCGTTTCAACCCTTATGATCATCGCCCAATAGAAGTAATGCGTTATCAGAAGCGTGCTTTTCTTTTTTACGGAATGGGCATCCCAGAAAAACTCAAGAGTCTACAAACCGAGATCTCTGATATTCACAACCAACGAAACTTGAATATGCTCTTAGCCAACACACGCATGTGGAAAGTTAAGAACGGCCTTGCTCTTGAAGATAATTTTAAAATCTGGCCTGGCCGTAAGATTCCTGTGAATGATCCGAGCGATCTAGTTGGTGAACAACTAGGTGACGTTTACCCTTCCATTGGTCAGGGAGAATCGATTAGTATGGGCCTCGCAGATAGGCTCATAGGGCTAAATGAAATGACAGGCCCAAGCCCGTCACAGTTACTCTCAAGTCGTACGCCAGCCACAACAGCTGCGATTGGAAGCCAGCAAGCTTCCTCTCGTTTCGACGCAGCCTTTAATTCCATGCAGATGGGACTCGCAGGTGCAATTAAACAATGTAATTGGCGTTATCAGGAGCGCGTCCTCGCAGGTGACACAACAGTCACTAATCATATGGTCCGCGTGCTAGGTCAAGAACGTGCACAACAAATAATTAAACTATACCAAGATGAAAACTTTGACGAAGGCTTCGACATAGAATTCACGGCTACATCCAGCCGAACAGATAAAAACGTTGAACGTCAAGGCTTGATCCAACTCATGTCGCTCATGCAGAGCTACTACGAACGCATTATGCAACTTGCTACAATTGGCTCCAACCCGCAAGTCCCAGAACCTGTCCGAGCAGTTGCAATGAAAATCGCTACAGCTGCAGGAGAACTCATCGAGCGCACAGCCCGTACCTTCGACTCTATCAAGGACCCCAAAGCATTCATCATCGATATCAATGATCAAATGGACCAGATGCAAGGCCTTGCCGATACGAATGTTCGGCAGCAACTAGGGATCGCTCTACGTGGAATGGACGAAATGGAAGGTCAAAACGGCCAACCACAAGGAGCACAATCTTTCTAGTGCGCTTGACTTTTTAAAATTTAATGGATAACTTTTAACTATGAAGATTATTTGGAACATGGGTATTAGAGCGAATGCAGAAACGCGAGCTGATTTTGAGCAATGGCTTAATGAGCAGAAGAATATCTGTATGCAACAAGCTTTAGCCGCGCACAACATGGAAGTTCTTTCCACAGCGAAAGGTAAATTCCAAGCGTTCGACCTGATCCAACAAATGTTAAACAAACCCGAGATCGAGGAAAATCATGGAGCCTGACTTTAACCTACCCCCCGACCAAACGATACCACCAATAGATCCTGCGGCTGTACCAGGTGAGACACCGCCTGCAGCTACACCTGCACCGCAATATGCCACCTTGGATGCTATGAAGGCGCAGCAGGAAAAACAGGATCAGGTAATGGCCACATTGCAGCAGCAGAATACAGAACTCATGAGCACGTTGAACACGGTTCTCGGCAATCAGGTCCCTGCTCAAACCCCTTTGTCTGCACCTGTATTAACCGGTAAGGATATTGATGAGATGATTACCAACGGTGAAGGTGGGGATAAGATCCTCTCTCACTTTGATCAAATGATGGACAATAAGATAACTGCTTACAACAAAGCTGTTGTTGATCCAATGCGCTCTCAAGGCACAGCATCCATTTCCACCATCGCGAAGCAAAATGCCAAGAACACTCTGCCCTATTACGATATGTTCGCTTCGGAGATTGATGATTACCTTGGCAAGCTTGATCCAAGTTTGCGCGCCAACCCAGAAATTTATAAATTTGCTCACGACACAATTGTCGGCCAGAACGTTGGAAAGGTCATGAAGCTTGAGCAAGAGAAAAAGCTCCGTGCAGATCAGGAGAACGATATCACGCATCAGCAAACTCCTGGTACCAATCGACCAGGCGGTGGGAATGATGAACCGGGTAAGGTCCAACCTCCGGAGGAATTCTTCGACGCTCGTGGTTTGCAATTGCTGGCGGATCAAAAAATTACAGCAGAGCAACACGCTCAAAAAATGGGCTTTAAAGATTATGATGCTATGTGGTACTACAGCAAACAAATTGAAGATCCACGAGACGCTGCTGCGCTTGCAGCTAAAGCACAAGGAGCTGCATAATGGAAGAGCCATCAAACGTCTATCAAGGCGAACAAACAAACTTACCCCCAGGTTATGCACATCAAGAGCAAATGAAAGCCAATGCTGACAACTTGGCTGAGAAGGCTGAAACAATAGCCGATGCTCATGGTGTTCATGCGATCAATCCAGACTCGATCAAAGTGGAGCGCGAGATCTTACATATAATCGATGCTTGCGAAGTTACACATCAGCAACCTGGTTATAAGTATAAGTGGGTTCAGGATCAATGGCCTTCTCATGCTAAGAGCCTGGAAGTTCGACGCACTCGCAGCATTCATGTAAAAGTCAACGGTGAAACGCGACCCGCGTGGGAGATTGTCTTGCACGATATGCCGGAATCCCCTGAGCTTAAACAAGCATCAGATGGCACACGTCGTGTAGGTGACTGCATTCTTATGCGTTGCCGAGCTGATATCTATATGCTGCTGCAAATTGAAGAGCAAAAGAAACGCGATCGTCAAATGGGCAGCATAACGGCAAACTTTGACGCGCTTGCTGAACACGCCCGTAACAAGGGTATTCGAGTAGCACATGGAAACGTTGAACGTGCAGAGCTTATGGATCAGCTTCATGCTGGCCAGATCGCTAAAGAAAAACTAAATAACATGGTCCGCGAAGGAAATATTCCGGGTATGAAAATTACCTGATAACAGGAGGTAAGTAAAATGGCTGTCCAGATAATAACCGTAGCAAAGATGTTGGGCCTCACCAGCGTGCCTGTGCTTCGCGGTAATGAAGGAGCTTCTGAAACTTTTGTTGAAGGTTCCCCATTAATCCCCGGAGCCGGTGGTGCTGAGGACAACATTCAGGAAGCAGGAACAGAACCTGTCAACGATATACTGGGGATCGCGAATGAAGCTGCATCGACTGTCACCGACACGGTGATAGAATTCATTCCCGCTCAACCTGGTATACTTTTTGAAGCAAACATCGGTACAAGCATTACAGCCGGAGCTATTGCTGCTGATGATCTTTTCAGTATATATCCACTGCAATTGTCCGGCACAGATTGGTTTATCGACAAAACAGATAATACGAATCCATGCGTGCGTATTGTTGGTTTTAAGGACCCTGTAGGCACAGTCAATGGTCGTGTTTACTTCGTCTTTCTCACCGACACTCTCGCGTGGGCTAACTAATCATAGGAGGATCGACTCATGGCTGGTGCTATCGCAACAGGAGGCTTGGCCGCATTATTGGACCCTGGCCTAAGAAAAGTATATTTGGACACCGGAGAGGATCGTCCGCTTGAATACCCTATCTTCGCCAACATTGAAGGTATGGACTGGAACCCGCAAAAGGATCAGCAGTTTTCCGGTCTGGGTGTGATGCCTCCGAAACCAGAGGGTGAACAGTTCACTCTCGATCGCCCTTTACAGGGTGGTAGCGTAACCTACACCGCCGAGCCTTTTGGCATGGCAATGGAAGTTACGTGGGAAATGTGGCGTGATGATATGTATGGCCTTATGAACGAAATGGCCTCAGAGATGAAACGTGCTTCCAACAACCGACAAGAAGTTGAAGCATGGTCCGTTCTGAACAATGCATTCTCCGCAACGCCTGCGGGTTATGACGGTAGTGGTTTGATCTCTACAAGTCACAGTAACCTGGACGGCACAACGCAATCCAATCGCCCATCCGTTGAGATCTCATTTTCAATGACTGGCCTGCAAGCCGGTATATTGAATTTTGAATCTATGGTAAATGAGCGTGGTCTCCCTCGAATGATGGGACCTTCGATGGTCATCATTGATCCTTCGAATAAATTCGTAGCGCGGGAATTACTCGGTTCTGCCGGTAAACCTTTCACCGCCAACAACGAATTAAACTCTCTCATCGCTGAAGATCTGGCGTGGATGGTTTCTCACTTCCTCACCACGGCAACCAACTGGTTCATGTTGGCTGCTAAGGGTGCACATGACTTATGGTTCATGTGGAGAGATCAACCCATGTTTGATTCCTTTGATGACCCACGGAATAAGAATGCATTGTTCACGAGTTATCAGAGACACACGAAGGGATTCGGTTCTTATAGAGGAACCTATGGATCAACAGGTTGAAACGAGGGCCGTGCAATGAGAGTTCGCGATGTAGCAAGCAGGGCAGTGTCCGAATTGGGCCTGCCCGTTTCGCTTAAAACGATTACTTGGGTTAATAACAGATTCCAGCAATGGGCTACCGAGAAACGCCTCAAGCCTTTTAGGAAACTTCTGGAGCTTACATTGCCAGCCGTTGTGCGTACTGGTGTTGCTACGGCTACGCAGGATTCCAATGTGATCACTGGGGATGCTGATGCGATTGCCGCTTGGTCTAATACACTGGTTGGCAGGTATATCAGGCTTAAGATCAACTGGTATGAGATTGCGTCAGTCGGCACAACCATAATCCTCAAATCCAACTACGTTGAGGACACGGTAACAGCTGGAGCCTACAACATCGTCCAACGCCACACACCTCTCGACAACCGCGTCCGCTGGGTAGGTGCATTTATAAACACCTTCAACGGCAACGTGATCGAGAAGATCTCTTTGGAAACTTTTAACACGCGGGCAATTGAGCAGAGCTTGGTTGCTGGCGGTCCCGTACAAGTAGCCGAAATAGGCTACAACGAATCCGCTGTGTTAGAGATGGAGTTCTATCCTCCCGATATCAAGGACGTGTTTATTCGTTATACAGGCTATGTACAACCTCCGGAGCTTCAGGAGGAGGATGAGATCCCACGCTACCTTGATCCTTATATTCTCATTGAGGCTATAAAGATTGATGCGATGCGGTTTAAGGCAGCGGAAGCAGCTAACAACGGCAATGCCGAAATCGCCCAATTCTGGCGCAACGATTACCGCGCTCAGGAAACACGCTGGGAAAAAATGAAGAATGCCTCACAACGATCCGCTGAATCTATCGATGATGGTTCATTCATTCTCAAGAGTTTGACTGGAGTTCACAACCGAGATCGTGGTCGAGGCGGAGTCACCGATGCACGCTCGCACCTTTTCGCTAGCTGGGAACCTTTAAGCTGAGATGATTTATGGCGAATATAGCAGGAGTAGTAATTACGAAAGTACTACAACGAGTGCGAGACCCACAGGGCTCGGCACATACGCGGACGTTTGTTCTGAAAATCCTGAGCCATGCGCAGAGAGTCGTCAATGCAATATTCGGGGAAGTCAAAATTACCGATACCTTCAACACGGAAGCAGACCGCATCGCTTATCCTGTGCGCCCTACTCTCGACAAGACGCTCCGAGTTGTCAGCGTCACCCAGGACGGCAGCGAGCTTGCCACGGAAACTCTAGAAGGGCTTAGAGGATTCGATCCTAGCTGGCCTCGCACACGAGCGGATAAGATGCTCGCTTTTGCGCCGGTTGGCCGAGACTTGCTCTTCCTTTATCCCGCACTCCCACGCACATCCTCTGTGCAGATAACCTCAATTAAAGATACTGGTATAATCGTTGGTGAAGCCAGCGAGTTGGAGATCCCCGATAACCGAGCAAAGATCGCATTGGATTTCACGGAAGTTGTGTTGTTGCTTAGACAGCGTGATCTGGACGAGGCTGAAGCACTGCTCAAGGAACTCACTGAACGTATCCAAAAGAGGCAAGTATAATGGCTAAGGTAAACGTTATACAGTTGGTGAATGATATCTCGTTGAACCAGGCCGACACGACAATCATTGAGGGGTATTATACGGACGCTGTATTAGAGTTAGCCCGTTTGGGTTTCTTTGCGACGTTCACATTGGTGGAGGTTACGAAGGATATTGGGGTCTATCCATTTCCCGCAAAGGCTACTCGCGTTCTGGATGCCTTCTATGACGATGACGTGCTATCTCGGGAAACTGTTAATGCTCTGCAGGCAGAGTCTGTAGTGTGGCGTGATGCGAGAGGACGGCCACGAGCTTATACTGAAGAATCGGAGAACGCTCGCAACTTGCGACTATTCCCTGTCCCTGATGTCTCAAGTAAAGATTTTAGTTTTCTATTCGGTGCTCCAATGGGTGTAGACTTTCCGGAGTACTCGCTGGGCTTGCTTATCAATGAGACGCGCCTCGATGTGCAGGACTACCTGGATCTCACATTGGCCTTCATGATATTGTCCAAGGAGTATCTACGCGAGAGTGACCACACGGATTTCCGCTTTGCAGGTCTATGCAAGCAAATGGCTGAGTTTTTAATAGGGGTAATTTGATGGCCAATATCAACCTGCGTATCAACGAAACCGAGGACATCAAGAACCTCATCCAACAATTAAACAGTAAGTTTCGTGAGTTGCAGTTAACGCTTCAGCAGATCCAGGGGCTTGATGGCACCACCCCGGAAATTTTCAACGATATTGATATGAATGATAAGACATTGCAGAACCTTAACCCGCACACGGTGCCTCGCATCTTGAACGGTGAGACACAGGTACAACCTCCGGTGAAAGCTGATGCCTAGAGTCCGCTTTGTAGATTTCTCCCAAGGCCTGTTCACTGAAGGCCGAGATGAGTCCATCCCTGCTGGAGCTATGCGCCGCTTTAAAGGGATGCACCCGCTATCCACCACATTCGCACGCTCTCGCTTTGGCTCCACCGAAATCGAAAACCTGGCTTCGCATTCCTTGTTTCGTTTCGACAACAAACGCTACCAAGGCGTAACCACGACGCTCCGGGAAAATGGAGTATCGATTAAGACAGGGCTTGACGGCACGCGCTTGGCGTTCGCTCGTATGCCCTCTACGGTTGGAGTAGTGGACAGCTTGTTCTGTGCTGGTGGTGGCGACCTGTTCAAAGTGGACACAGCAAGCACATCCACCAAGTGGGGCATCGATGCACCTGCAGACGGAATATTTACCGCCGCTGTGGGAGCCGCTGGAAATCTAACTGGCGTATATAAGTACTTGATCACATTTAGAAATTCTACAACAGGGCATAGGTCTAACGCACACCCAACGGCGCAAACTGTAACTCTTGCTGCGCAGAAAGGTAGTTTAGGGGATATTCAAACTTCATCTGATGCGCAGGTTGACGCACGGGAAGTCTGGCGCACTGTGTCCGGAGGCACGGTGTTCTTCCTGCTCACCACGATCAACGACAACACCACTGTGGTTTTCATTGATGATATCATTGACAGCCTGCTCGCAGGCACTGAACTCCCCTTCGACAACGATCCCCCAGCAGCTACCTATGAGGACTGCGAAGGTCCGCACGATGGACGTATGTGGTGGGGAAGGGATACAACTGCAGGTGCGAGAGGTAATATTTATCACTCACCTGCAGGACGTGCAGAGGCTGTGCAATCCAGCATTGTCATAACCAATGATGATGACCCGGTGCAGAAAATCGTGAGCTGGTCGGGCTCACTTTACGTGTTTACCGAGGAGCAGATTTTCGAGATTATTGGTGGCGCAGATGAGGTCTTCACCGTGCGTAGTGTTGGCTCCACAGTTGGCACCACGCAACCGCACACCGTACAGAAAACTTCTGAGGGAATTATCTATCAAGCCAATGATGGCATTCGCATATTCAACGGTATCCGCTCGAACATCCTAGCCGACAGGCGCGTGACCAGCATCTTTCGAGGTGACACCATTAGCGGTATCGCAGACTTTGATGGCATTGTGGCTACGTTTGGTAATGAGGAATATATCGTCTCCAATACAGTGACCACTCTCGCTGTTAACATCAACACAGAACGCTGGCGTGAAATTGGCGTCCCGGCTACTGCTTTATTCTTCGAAGACGAAACGGGTCAACTACAATCCTCATTTAGTTCCAAGACATTTATATTGGAAGCGGAAAACACAGTTGCAGATGGCACCGCTACTATTCCTTTCGAACTTGAAACTCCGGCTGTCACGTCGGAGACAGAACAAGGGATCATTCGCAGGGTCCTGATCGATATGGATTCTAGCAATGAAACCATTACACCTACCCTGATCTTGGATGGCGTGGAAACGACGTTGCCTACATTTAGAAATGACGGTCGAAAAGTACAATCTTTTGCGATTGCCAAGAGTGGGCGCTCAGTCGCGCTTCGGCTCACGGCCAGTCTCATAAAGAAGGCTACCGTCTATGGCATCACGTTTGAGCCCTACATCCCGAGGATCGCATCCCAACAGGAACAATCATGATTAAATTAGATCTGGATAATAACGCGCACTCGATGTTGTTGCAACAAATGTGGGCTACGATGGAACAGGCTGGAGATATCGAAGCAGGCTTCATGTCTGATAGTCACATCATCACAAGGTTCTTTGAAATCTTCAGACCACCTACGCAATGTTTTATTGATATCGATGATGACGGGATTTTCTTTGCGATGTGGTTTGCTCCTTTCCTCTCAACCATGTGGCAAGGTTTGTGGTTTCGTGAAGATAAACGCCGGTCGAAGGCCGTTTTAAAAAATATGACTGAAGTGCTCAATGAAATATTTATCCATATACCCGTTATCATAGCAATTACTAAGAAACCTGATCTGCTTGAGCTACTACGTAATCTAGGCTACGATATAAGCATGGCCATCCCCGAGATCTACGAGGGCAACACAGGCTGGCTTGTGCAATTACATCGCAACCGCTTTAAATACTTAAAGACAGGAGCCTAGACCAATGGGTGACAAACCAGCAACAAGCCAATCAGGACCTCCACCGCAACAGGACATTGCTCGCACGCGTGATGTTGGCGCTGAGAACATCATCCTCGACACGCAATCGAATTTTCTCAACCGCATCCTGGAAGGTACAGGTGAGCAGCGTGGCCAAGTACAAGATATCTTCACGAATATTGGCCAACCAATTCAGGACATACTTTCTAAGTTGTTACAAGGAGAGTTAGGCGCTGCACAGCTCCCTGGAGTACAGCGTGAGACGGAAAGTAGCTTGCGTCAGGAATCCCGCGTCTCAGATGCTATACGTGAAATGATCAGCCGGACTACACCAAGAGGTTCGTTTGCCGGCGATCGATTGCTTGCACAGAATCAAAGAGAGTTTGGTGTCGCAAGAGGTGGGATTGTGCCCCGTGCTATTGAAACTGGTATCGATCGCTTTGCGCCATTGGCCTCAGATCAAGCACGTTTACTCTTAGCTAATTTAGGCTTTCAAACTGGCTTGCAGCAGGAGGAGTTAGGCCGCTCGGTAGCATTCAACCCGCAAGGTGAGAGTCGTTTCAATCAGAGCCGTGAGTTGATACGTCAGGGGAACCAGGAGAGCACACAGCAAGGTGCGAAGTCAGGAGCTGCTGGGCAGATATTGCAAGCAGGTGCGTTTCTTGGTGGATCGGCACTTGGTGCTGGAGCGGGTGGAGCTGCCGGAGCTGGTGGAGGTGGTGGGGTGGTTTAACCAGCTTTCAATCAGGGAACTTAGCTGCACTCTCACGATAGGAGCATAGAAAATGGCACAGACAGGCGACATCATAGGACCAGCAATTCAAGCATTCCTGCAAGGGCAGCAACTACGCACCGGGCAGAGATCAGAGAAGCTTGCTGAACGTAAGCTTGAGCTGCAGGAGGAACAACTACGTTTTAAAACAGGTGCTGCGCGGAAGAAATCTGAACGCGAGACAGCTGATTCAAGTTTAATCGAGCAAATCTTGCAGGGAATTCTCCCAGCGCTTCAGGGCGGTGGTGCGCCACAACCACAACAGCAAGCAGCTCCACCTACACCCACACGCGCTCTTACACCCACACCCTCAACAACGCAAGCCCAGGTATCCATAGGGCCTTCAGTACCTCTAACCGAGGATATTGCTCAGAGACAACAATCACGCGGCTTGGAATTGCAACAATTGCAGCAACAAAATTTAGAAGCCTCACAACGCACGGGCATTCCTTTACCGGCTGGACCACCGGCTGTACCTGAAGTTGGCATCGAAGGTCCAGTGACTCCGGCCCCTGCAGCGGCTCCACCACCAGGACTTTCTGCCGTTGCGCAAGAACAGGCACGTCAACAGGTAGATCTTAATACTCCTGACACTAGTTTTAATCTCACAGTCGGTGGACGCTCCGTTCAGGTTAGTAATCTCAAAGGTACTCCGGAGCAGAAATTTAAACGCTTGCTCGCAGCCGCTAAGAAGGATGCTAGAGCCCAAGGCATAGGCTTCGACATCGCAGAGTTTAAGAGAATATTTGGTGACTCTGTATTGCCTGAAGCGGGCAAGAAGCTATTTAAGCGTGCGTTTCGCGACGAGACTACCAAGGCAATCGCACAACGTCGGAAGGATGCGCGTGCGGCTCAGGTGAAAGGTGAGAAGCGCCCATTGAATGTTGAAGAGGATCTACAAATTAAGCGTGAAGTTTTCGACGATGCCATTGTCCGCTTCGGTGGACTGCCGGAAGGTGTAGATGCGCCTAAAGGTTTGGAGTCCCTGGAACGCACGGCACAAGAAGCAGAAGCTGCCGCATTTGGTAAGGAGATTGGCACGGGAGCTGCGAAGGCTGAAGGGCCTATACCACTCACCAGCGAACTGACAAAACTGGAGGCTCAAACTAATGGCTTCCCACAAGATATTCGTAAGCTATCCTCACTGCAGGCACGTACTTTACTCGAAGCTGCAAAGAATGATCAACGCACATCCGTTTCAGATAAATTTTTCTTTGCCGCACGCGCTGCCGGGTTGGGTGAAGACGTACTCGCCAAGATCCGGAACCGAGACTTTGCCAACATTGCACAGACAGACATCCAAGCTCTCATGTCCGAGCTGGTGAAAACTGATAGCCTCACCGCTCTTATTACACAGATCCTTGGTTCACCTGCAGGTGGTGGTGTTGCTCCGACAGCTCAAGGTAGAACTCCTGACGAAATAGAACAGCGGCGCCAAGAACTCATCCGCAAACGAGATGCTAAATAATCATGCCACTTACACCCGAGGAAGCCACAGAACTTGCCGCGATTGAAGAAAGTTTACCCACAGGTGTGCCACCCGTTGCCCCTGTTGCGCCTACACCTGCCCCAATCAGCAAGCTCACTGTCGCAGAACAGCTTGAATTAGAAGACATTACGCGTGCGCAGAAGACTTCAGCTGTCGAAGCTGGCAAGCAGATCCTCGGTGACGCTATCGCTCCGATCACCACACCGATCGTAAATACAGCCACCCAAGCCTCTGAGGGCTTCAATCGCCTTCTAAGAGGTCTTTCCGGTGGTGAAGGCACTGAGCTGGGTATTGAAGCAATCGTGGACTCGCTAGGACCAGACGCTACCCCAGCAGACTTCTTTGAGGAATTGAAGAAGCGTACTGCAGATCGCGGTGGTGATATCCTCTTTGGCCTCATGCAGAATGTATTTGCTCCGATCACCGGACCGGCCTCAGCAATCGGTGAGGGAGCCCAAAAATTCGGCGAAGCATTCTCCCGTGATATTGGCCAACGATTACCTGTCGAGGTGCAGGCCGGGATCAATGCACTCTTTGGAGATCCTGAGACCTTCGGCACTGCGGCTGAGCTGACATCCAACTTCCTGCTCCCCACAAAGGCTGTAACCAGCATAGCAAATAAGGTTCTCGGTTTCGGCAAACCAATAGGTGTTGATCCGACAGCATTTCAAGGTCCTGCTGTGCAACGCATGAGTAAAACGCTTGACGGTTTTAAGAGAAATCCAGAGGTGCCGCCTACTCTCGATGATGTGAAGAACTTAGCCGGTGACATTCCACCAACTATCACACGCGAATTAGGTAAGATCGAACCTGGCTTTCAACGCGCTCTTAATACTGAGGTCATCGGCCAAATCACAGAAGGAGCTACGCAGGCTTTGCGTGGCAACCTGGACGACTCTCAGAAGCTATTCAAGAATGTAGCCCAGGCTCTCAAGGTGGGTGAGATTCAAGCCGCTGACCTTCCGGATATTCTACGCAAGTGGAATTTGACCCCTGCAGAATTTGCCGGGGAATTCTCAGCCACAGTATCAAAAGCCGGTCGAGATCTACAAAAGCTCTCCGCACTGCGCAAGGAACTAGGTGGCATGTTTAAAGGTGATAAGCAGGTTGAAGAAATTCTTAACGTCATCGATGACCTAGCCGCACAGCTACCCGTAAACCCGCTCCTCTCAATGGTACAACGAGGCGAAAACTTTCGCCGTGCCGCACTTGTCTCCCAGCCTATGACCGCCGTGCGTAATGCTGTTTCACAAACCGGGCGCATGGCTATTGGACAAATTGATGAAGCACTACAAGCTCAAATCCGACGCGCCACTGTGCC
>SDBT01011284.1_pt1 | contig 14389 bp, 18 predicted proteins | sample 2277101 | NCBI WGS metagenome assembly SDBT01 (sample SAMN10404973, study PRJNA504765) | marine sediment metagenome | isolation source: marine sediment core GS10_PC15, 103 cmbsf | place: Arctic Ocean: Southern Knipovich Ridge | collected 2010
CTTTATAGGCAAGTCACTAGTTAGTCCAAGCCTTCTACCATCTCAACTACCCTAGCCATGCCCTCCTCATCATAGACAGCACGTACCTGTTCACCCTCCTGTAATCTAGAACTTACTGCCGACTACTAGGGCTATTAGTCCAGAATAGCGTAGGCTACCTGAACGGTGAGACTAATCTCCATCTCACCGGGACTGATTGGCGGCATCTCAATCACTGGAGCTGGTGCTGGCGCTGGCGCTGGCGCCATACCGAATTCAGCCCGTGGGTATATGGAAGGTGGCATCTGAATGCCCTCAGAGATATAGGTTGGTTTACCCAGCTCGACCCCGGCTAGCTCGGCTAGTTGCTCAGCCTTAGCCTCAGCATCCGCCGTCGCCTTTTCCCTCGCCTCTTCGTGGTAGATTGATGGGTCATCAATAGAGAAGCTTATGCTATCGATACGGGTAAGGTCGCCTCCCGCCACGGCGACAGCATCAATGATGGCACCAACCTCCTCTATATCCCTTATCTTGGCATTCACCGTATTAGTTACTCTATAGCCAATGACAATCTCCTGCTCTTTTTCCTCATCCCATCTTCTTACCTGACGGATTCTGAAGTATTGGGTTTGAATATCCGGCTCAGCTACGCCGTTATCAACCAGAGCCGTCATCACCTCCCCCATAGCCGCTGCCGCCTCGGCCTGAGCCTCAGCTACTGTGGTCTCTTGAGCTTCAATGCCAAGTCGAAGCAGGGCAATATCGGGAACTGCGGTTACCTTACCCTCTCCGGTGACCCAGATTCCTACCTGCTGACTGTCCAAGCGAATCGACTCTACAGTCGTTAGACCGCCGGTACAGCCCCACAAAGCAACTATTGGTGTTACCAACACCAGACCGATAACCCACAACCACTTCTTTTTCATCTCCTACCTCCTACTAAGAAACTTCCTTTCAGTAAAATATAAACTGACTAATCTAGCTCTACTTGTGTTGCGCTATTTAACAACCACAGTTAAGAGGAATGTCCACTCTGCTTTCTCACCACCCTCCCAGGGCCGGCTGTATGCCATAGATATGGTGCTCGTGCCTTTCTTGAGTGCCTGGAAAGTCCATACTTCTTTACCAGGAGAACCAGGGGGCGGTGGCGGCTCACTTTCGGGCATCACCAATTTGTGGTCTGTCTGATTTAATACGGTTTGGTCACTAATTTGTGCCGTTTCTGACCACAGGAAGCCGGTTGTCGGGTTAGAGCACAGAGTTACTGTAAATGAATCGCCAACATCAACATTCACTTCTTTGCTTATATTACGCTCTCCTGGTTGTAGCTCAATGAAGTCATCACAGGAAACCTCTACAGATACCTGCTTTGGGGCCGGAGAACAAGCAGAGAGGTAGAGCGAGATGGCAGCCACAGTACCCACTAGGATTAGCTTTGATTTCATTTTTACTCTTAACTAAATAACAACGTAAAAGTTGCCATTTAGTTAGCTAAAAATTAATCCATGGCAGCCAGGGTTTTTCTATAGCCAGCTTCCGATACGACAATCGCTCGGAGCAGGGCCGGCCTTACCGATGCCGGGGCTTTCCTCAGCACAGCACGAAGAGCATCCGGGTTCTCAACCGCATAATGTGCCACTATCATCCTTAGTTCAGCCTGGTCATTACCCTCAAAAAAGGCGCCCTCATCATCCTCCGGCTCCTCAGATGGCGCTGGTGCTGGCACGGGTGCTGGTGCCAGTGCCGGCGATGGTTTATCAGATGGAGCCGATGGTAGTGGTGCCGCTGCTGACTCCTCCGTCGGCACCCTCGGGGCAGTCTCTACTGCCGGAACCTCTACTTTCTCGGCAGAAACTAATATCGCCAGCGTTGCCAAACGCTCATCCAGACGCTGGGTGATGACCTCTACCCGCTGGACATCCCCCTTATCGACCATATAGATTATTTCGGTTACTCTCCTATCGGCTAGCATGGCACTCAGCCTCGCCTTACCCATATCAGAGGGGGTTAGCGCTAGCTGCACCTGCTCAGTAGCCAGCTTGACTGGATATAGAGGGCTATCGGGCATGCTATTACTAGCCGCCAACGCGGCGCCTCCCCCAGATACCAAGAGAATGCTGACTACCATTAACACCATCACCCACCCCCGCCTCAAACTAAATAAGGGTAGCTTCGTCTTACTCGCCTTTGCCTGGAGTGCCGAGCGGAACTCGTACCTGGCTCTGGCTTTAAACCCAGCACGGGGCAGGATAGCTGACGCCTCCCTGGCAAGCTGAGACGTCTGAAGCAGGGGCCTAAGCTGGGCCGCCTGCTCAGGGTAGCTCTCCAGACACTGCTCTACAGTCTCGCCTCTAGCCAGCCGCTCCAGGCAGTCATCCAAGATGTTTTCAAACTCATTACTCTTCTTCATTATTTATCCTATGCTACCGATAAGTACTTCACGCAGGGCTACTATGGCACTATGCTGTAACGCCTTTACCGCCCCTTCACTCCTACCCATAACCTTAGCCACCTGGGCAACCGACATCTCACCGGCAAAACGCAGAGAAACTACTTCCTGTTGTGCCAGCGTCAGTTTTCTGGTGGCTGAAGCTAGCTGCTCAATATTTAACTTACGCTCTAATATTAGCTGCGGGTCATCATCACTGGCTACCAGAGACTCCTCAAGAGGAATAGAAACCCGCTTCTTTTTCTTCCTCAGGTAGTCGACGACCTGGTTGTGGGCAATACGAAATAGCCAGGCAGAAAAGGGAACACCCTTCCACCTGAAAGAAGAAATAGCCTTGATGGCATTGAGGAAGACCTGCTGGGTTAAATCCTCCGCTTCCATCCGGTCACCTATTCTAAGTGCTACATAGCGGTAAATCTTATCGAAATACTCCTCATACAACTGGGCGAAAGCCTCCTCATCATGCTGCTTTGCTCGTTGGACGAGTTGCTCCTCATCTTGCACCTGATAACTCCCCATTTCTAACCGGTAATTTGGGCATTACCCTGTGCATAAATTATAACGAAAGAAACGATAAAAAGATAGGCTACTTATTAACCCGAATTAAGCAAGCGGGAGATTACTACCATCACCCCGCTCTCTCGGCGCCAAACCAAAAACTAAAATCCTGGCGGGGGTATTTTAATATGCGGGCCTCGATTATAGCAGCTATGTCATCGCTAAATGGAATGTGTTACAATAATTCCAAAACATAATTTTTCCCAAGGGGACAAAAAGTTGTCTTACTACGTGCGTCTGATGCATAAGGAGGACACTGCCCAGGTCACTGAGATTGACCACGAAGCCTTCCCCACCATGTGGCCCCCGGCGAACTACGAGCGTGAGCTACAAACCCGGCTGGCTCACTATATTGTCGCCCATGAGAAGAGTAGAGCCGTCGAGAAGACTGAGGTAACAGTGGCTCCGGGAAAGAGCTTCCCTCACCTGGCGTACCGAGTGCGGCAGCTTTTTAACCAAGACCGTACCCTGAGTACTAAGGAACCACCTCTAACCGATAGACAATACATTGTTGGCTTTGCTGGTTTTTGGATGATGGCTGACGAGGCTCACATAACCAATATTGCGGTGCGGCACAGCCTCCGTTGTCAGGGAATAGGCGAGCTCCTACTTATATCCATGATAGACCTGGCTATGGAGCTAAACGTCCGTATACTTACCCTAGAAGTAAGGGCTTCTAATACTGCGGCTCGGAGTCTATATCACAAGTATGGTTTTAGTCAGGTAAATGTACGCCGGGGCTATTACACCGATAATAAAGAAGATGCTTTGGTGATGGCCACCGAAGATATCACCTCAGCTGCCTTTCAGACACACCTAAACCAGTTAAAGAAAGCTCACTCTCGAAGGTGGGGGATAGCCCTCTACTACACTGCCCGATAGTTACCGCTACCACCTAATACGGTGATAGAACTAAGCGGAGTAACAAGGCAAACTCCGGAGTAATAAGCTCCAGAGCCACTTGACATCCAGGCGGGATATAGTTTATAGTTACAAGAAAATTTAGACTGGGTGGTATCTGTCCCTAGGAAGCTTCACTTCAACTCGCCAGGACTTGTGGATGAAGAAAGAAAACAGCTCGCCTCCGAGCTTTAAGCAACTACCAATAGGTTATGAGTTTCCACCGTCCAGCTATGAGCTGAGTGCGTCAGTTATTGGTAAGTATCTGGAGGCGGTGGGCGAGTCGCCAGATTTCCTAAAATCGGGGGTGGTTCCTCCCCTAGCTATAGCAGCATGCGCCATGGCTGCACTGTCGCAGTCATTTACGGTACCTCCAGGCTCGATACATGCCTCCCAGGAGCTTGAATTCCTCAAGCTGGTATCTATTGGAGCTACTATAAGCTGTGGTGGCAAGATAGCCCAGAAGCTGGAGCGGGGTAGACTGAACCTCGTTGTGCTTGAAATCAACGCCCTAAATCAAGATGGCGAGAAGGTTTTGACCGGAAAGGCTACCATTGCCGCGTCAAACTAGGAATTTAGGAGAGGAATACCGACTTTGAAAGAGAACCCAAAGCTCTCAGATATCCACCAGGGTGACAGCTTACCCCCAGTGGTAAAGCACGTTACCCAGCATGATATTAATCTGTATGCCGAGGCCAGTGGTGATTTTAACCCCATCCACATCGATGAAGCCTTTGCCGCTAAAACGCCACTGGGTGGTACTATTGCCCACGGTATGCTCATTCTAGCCTACACCTCAGAGATGATGACCCAGGCCTTTGGCAACAGCTGGCTAGAGGGGGGCAAGCTTTCGGTACGTTTTAAAGCACCTGCCCGCCCCCAGGATACCATAACCGTAACTGGTAAGATTGATTCCATTGAGTCCCAAGAGGGTATCTCATATGTGAACTGTAGCCTCGAGTGCTGCAATCAAAATGGAGAGGTAGTAATTACGGGTGGCGCCGTAGTTAAACTTCAGTAACCTGGCCCGGGAGGAAGAGAAGGGAACAGTGTATGACAGAGACTAAGCAGCGAGTAAGAATTGCCATAGATGCCATGGGTGGTGATTATGCTCCTGAGGAGATAGTTAGCGGTGCCGTAGCCGCTGCGGAAAAGGGGGATGTAGAACCGATATTGGTTGGTCCCCTTAGTATCCTGGAAGCAGCGTTAGCCAAATATGATGTCTCCAGTTTACCAATTCGCAGTGTCAATGCTGAAGACTTCCTTAAGGAAGAGGAGAACCCGGCGCTGGCTGTCCGCCGAAAGCCTAACTCTTCAATAGCTATCGCCACCAAGATGGTGAAGTCGGGCGAGGCAGATGCCATAATCGGGGCAACTGCCACCGGCTCACTGGTTACCAGCGCCATGCAGTATCTGGGTATGATAGAGGGCATAGACCGTCCCGTAATTGGCGGGGTTCTTTCTAGTTTAGCCCCCAAGACAGCAATATTTGACCTCGGGGTAAACATGGACTGCAAACCTCACCACCTATTAACCTTTGCTGTTATCGGGACTGTTTATGCTAGAATGTTCCTTAATATTCCTAATCCTACGGTGGCTCTGCTCAATGTTGGCGTAGAAGAGGGAAAGGGTAACCGATTAGCTCGCGAAGCTTATTCCTTGCTGAAAGGGAGCGGCCTAAACTTTATCGGTAATGTAGAAGGCCATGCAATTCTCACCGGTGTGGCTAACGTCATTGTCTGTGACGCCTTTGTGGGTAACTGCATCTTCAAACTCAGCGAGAGTGGGGGCCAAATCGTCGCTAATTACTTCCTGGATAAGATGAAAAAGTACCCAGTAATAAACCAATTACTAAAGGGTAAGGTCAAGGGTGCGGTAGCATCCCTGGCTTCACCTAATAGTGTCGGAGGGGGCCTCATCTGGGGAATTGATGGCGTTGTTATGAAGCTACATGGTCATAGCCGAGCCCCAGATATAACTAATAAACTAGACCAGGCCCGGATGGCGGTAGAGCAAGATGTGGTGAGTTGTTTGAAGGCTGAGTTAAACAAGATTAGAGAATATATCAATTTGTGAAAGGAGCTATTATGCCAACTACTGAAGAAACCATCAAAGATATTGTGGTCAAAATTGTGCATTGTGACCGGGAAGTTCTTACTCCCGATGCCACCTTCCAGGATATGAAAGCCGATTCCCTGGACATGGTTCAGGTGCTGGTAGCCCTGGAGGACGAATTCGGCATTGAAATTCCTGATGAAGATGCCCAGAAATTTAAGAGCTTCGGTGATTTTGTTAGCTACGTCGAAAGCCGTCTAGCTGAGAAAAGCTAAGAAAAAGGTAATGCTTAAAGGCAAGGTAGCTCTGGTAACGGGTAGTTCTCGTGGCATCGGTAGAGCCATAGCCCTAAAACTGGCTGGAGAGGGAGCCGATGTCATCGTAAATTTCTTTCGTCGGCGTGAAGCTGCCGAGCAAACGGCTAAGGAAATTGAAAAGCTAGGGGTAACCAGTAAGGTTATCAAAGCCAATGTCGGCGACCCGGAAAAGATTAACGAAATGTTTGATATAATTACCAGCAGCTTCGGTCGGTTAGATATATTCATAAATAACGCTGCCTCCGGTCTGCCTCGCTCAGCCCTGGAGCTGGATACTAAAGCCTGGCAATGGACGATGGACATAAATGCCCGGGCACTCCTCCTCTGCGCTCAACGTGCCGTTAAGCTCATGGAAGGGAGGGGGGGTAAGATAGTGGCGGTCTCCAGTCTGGGTTCGTCTCTGGTATTGCCCGGTTATGTCGCCATTGGCGTATCCAAGGCTACCCTTGAAGCCTTAACTCGCTACCTGGCAATAGAGCTAGCCCCCAAGAACATTTGTGTTAACACGGTAGCCGCCTCACTGGTTCCAACCGAAACCGGCATGCTTTACGCCAGAGGGGGACAACAAGGAGGCGATTCTCCGTTACCGACAACACCGGCGGGTAGACTGGTAAGCGCCGAAGATATTGCCAATGTGGTTGCCTTTTTGTGCTGTGAGGAGGCTTTCATGATACGAGGACAGACAATTGTTGTTGATGGAGGCACCTCGCTAGCACCTTTCAGTCTTATGAATAAAGGAGAGGATAACTAACATGAAGCGAGTCGTAGTTACCGGAATGGGTGTCATTTGCCCTCTGGGCCTAAACATGGAGGAGTTTTGGACAAACCTGGTGGCGGGTAAATCAGGCATTAGTCGGATTAGCTGTTTTGATGCCAGTAACTATCCAGTAAAAGTGGCCGGTGAGGTAAGGGGCTTTGACCCAACAAAATATATGAACCTAAAAACGATTCAACGCACGCGGCGGGGGGTTCACTTCGCTATCCCGGCTACCAATGAAGCCGTGGCTCGAGCCAACCTAGATATGAGCAAAGAGCAGCCAGAAAGGGTGGGCATTATCTCCTCTAATATGATGGAACATAGATTTATCGCCGAGGGGTGGAGTCTGCTCAAGGGAGGGCGAAGAGCTGACCCACTGTTTTTTACTAAGGCGTCCCCCAGTGTCATATCCCTACAAGTAGGTATGTTACTCAAGGCGAGAGGCCCCAACACCAGTGTCAACAGCCTCTGTGCCAGTGGCACGGATACTATCGGGACCGCCCTGAATTTCATCCGCTTAGGCTATGCCGATGTCATGATAGCCGCCGCCTCTGATGCCTCGCTGGATGAAATGACCATATCCGCTTTAAGCGTACTGGGTGCCCTGACTAAAGAGCCAGACCCAGATAAGGCAAGCCGACCCTTTGACCTCAACCGCAATGGCTTCATCTACGGGGAAGGGTGTGGAGTGCTGGTACTAGAGAGTCTGGAGCATGCCCAGAAGCGAGGAGCACCAATTCTGGCTGAGGTGGCTGGAGCCGGCTGGACATTTGATGCTTATGACGCAACCGCTCCCCAGCCGGAAACCGAAGCGCTAGCCATGAAAATCGCTCTCCAGAATGCCGGCGTAAAACCGGAAGAGGTTGATTACATCAACGCCCACGGCACCAGCACCAAACTGAATGATGTCAGTGAAACTAGAGCCATCAAGATGGTTTTCGGAGATAAGGCTTATAAAATTCCCATAAGCGCCCATAAGTCTATGTTTGGTCACATGGTAACCGCCGGTGGTGCCGTTGAGTCTATTGGTGCCATATTAGCCATGAACAACGGGATTATTCCACCCACCATACACTACGAAACCCCCGACCCAGACTGCGACCTAGACTATGTGCCCAATGTAGCTCGTAAAGCGGAGATAAATATCTGCCTGAAGGACAGCTTTGGTCTTGGTGGGCAAAATTGCTGTCTCATTCTCAAAAAATTTAAGGAGACTTAGGGATGAGTAATAAAGCATCTTTAGAATTAGAGGGCAAGGTATCACTGGTAACCGGGGCTTCCCGCGGTATCGGCAGAGCCATAGCCCTTAAGCTTGCCGGTCTGGGGGCTAGAGTGGTCATTAGTGACATAGCCAAAGATGCTGCCGATAGGGTGGTTGATACCATAATAGGTCAGGGCGGAGACGCCTTTGCCATGGAAGCCGATGTCAGAGATAGCGAAGCCGTAAAGGCTATGGTAGGCAAGATAACTGACCGCTGGGACAAGATTGATATCCTGGTAAATAACGCCGGTATTAACCGAGATACCCTGTTACTCAAGATGTCCGACGAAGCCTGGGATGATGTCATAAATACCAATCTAAGGGGAACCTATACCTGTACTAAATTTGCCTTACGCTCGATGATGAGACAGCGCTGGGGACGGATAATAAGCATGGCCTCGATTGCGGGCATCATCGGTAACGCAGGGCAAACCAATTATGCTGCTTCTAAAGCGGGGATTATCGCCTTCACCAAGAGCATCGCTAGAGAGGTAGGCTCACTTAATATAACCGCCAACGCTATCGCTCCGGGATTTATTACCACCGAGATGACAGATAAATTACCCCAAGAGAGGAAAGAAGCCATTCTGCCCATGATTTCACTAAGGCGCTACGGTAAGCCGGAAGAGGTAGCTGAGCTGGTAGCCTTCTTAGCCAGTGAACGGGCGAGTTATATCACCGGGCAGGTTATTGGTATAGATGGGGGGATGTTTGCCTAGACAACCGGTAGTAAACCCAACTCCTCACCATAGAGCTATGGTGAGGAACTCCTTCTCAGAGGGGCTGTTTATCTCTTTAAATTACAGGCTACCGCCCTAACCATCTCAGTCTTCATGCCACCAGCTGAAGGTACGAGTCCCTACTCCAGTATGAAGGGTTACTAGCGGCCCAAGCTGGTTAATAAAAACCTCAACACACTCAAACTGGGATAAGACCTTTTCTTTAAGCTCTTCAGCTTCCGCAGGGGCATCAGCGTGCTCGATGGCAACGTGCAGCTTCTTACCCCCACTCCTCTCTCTCACGATATCAAACAGGGTTTTAAGTGTTTGTCCCTTAGTCTTACACCTAGCCAGGGGCCTGTGCTCTCCTCCGGTAGCAGCACTAGCCTCTAGAAGTACCGTGTTAGTAATTTTAGAACCTGCCCAGGGACGGGCTTTGTGTATTCTGCCTCCCTTAACTAGATAATAAAGGTCATCAGATAGGAGAATATAGTTAATCCTTTTTATCATATTATTCGTCACCTCAACTACCTCGGAAAGGCTCTTGCCAGCACCAGCCGCCCGGGCCGCTTCCAAGACAATAAGCATCTCAGCCCCACAAACGGTGCCACAATCAATCACCTCAATAGGAGTGTTGGGCAGCTCATCCTTGACCTTCGCTCTAACCTGCCTCGCTGTATCTGGTGACGGGCTAAACTTTGCGCTTTGACCGATATATAAAATAGCCTCTGCCTTCCGGCTTAGCTGGCGGTATGCCTCAAGGAAACTCCTCACAGGGATAGCCGTAGTCGTAGGCATATTCCCCTCCCGCTTCCACCCAGGTAATTTTTCATAAAACTCGGCTAGATTTACCTCGTTTTCAGGATATGTCTTGCCTTCCCTGATAATACATGGAGCTAGTAGTGTGACCCCGTATTTATCGGCCAGTTCTCTAGGCATATGGCTCACGGTATCAGTAATAATAGCTACTTTATTCATTATTACCTCCTTTGTGACTTGTTAGCATACCCCCTTTAACCCTTGAATACGGTGTTAATTAAATTACGGCTACGGCGATAGACTCATGAAAACGAGAATAAGAGTCAGTTATCCAGAGAGGCTAATTCCTAGATAATTATGCCAGGAGCTTATAACGCTAATTAGGTTGACAGTAGCAGGTATATAGCTCAGCCGCCACCCAAGCCACCGCCCAGGCAGCCCTGGCGCCCGGCACCAGGCCCCATCTGCTCTATATTTGCCTTGAGCCATTCCTCAAGCCCCTCTCTACTCTTGGCCAGCGGCTCCTGTAGCCGGTCCACACCAATACCAAAGAGGTAGCTGTCTGACTTATACATTTTGGCAGAATCTATCCGCATGTTAAAATCTTCAGCCTGCCTAAAGGCATTAGACAGGTTTTTGCGCAGTGACTCATCCAGAAAATCAATCTTCTCGCTGTTTCTCTGCCAGCTACTTGCTTGAAGCTTCTTGCGCCGATTCTGGGAGCTGAACTGTTCCACAATCTTCTGGTTAGCCATCACATCAAGGAGCAGACTGGACGCTATATCCTGAGGCGTCTTCTCCGTTGGTCGGCGGCGCCGCATAACAAAACTCAATACGATAACAATAATTAATGGTATTAACCACGATAGTTGCTCAGATGAAGTATCAAACGCACACGACTCAAACATATATTATCCCCCCTACCTCAACGGTATAATTACCTAATTAAACCAGATTATGGGTAATATGTCTAGTTCGTTAAACTGAACTTCATTCCTATGACAGACCGGCATATTGCCGGCAGAAGACTATCAGAAACAGCACTGCCTCAGAGCCTGTAGTACGTCAGTTATCCAGACGGCTTACCGCTCCCGGCGGGGAGGACGTAGCATCGCCGTAATACAACTTGACGTGAGGCTAGAGCCCAGATATTAACCCCCACCTGGCCAAGAATGAGAAGGGTAGCCAGTGTCCCCAAGCCTATGCCTGAGACAGTGGTAACGACCCGAACCAGGGTCTGTACCCTCTTTTCACGCTCCGCCTTGCGCTTACCCTTCATCTGACGCTTTACTGCTCTCCTTATGGCTATGGGGGCAAGGCGGCGTATGATGAAGAAAGCACCCAAACAAATACCAAGAATGGTAAAGACCTTCCATCCCGTTTGGTAAAGCCAGTTGGTCCAGAGCTCCACTTTAGCGCTCCTCTGAAATTTTTATAGCAGCTGCATTATATTCCCACCAGGGCAGACCTTTCAAGACAATCCCCGCAAAATCTCTAATCACTGCTTGCTCTTCCTCACCAGCAGACATATATTCCGGGAGAAGAACTTAAGCGGGCCGTGATAGGAGCTTTCGGGAAAGGACTCTAGTACCTCAAAGCCGGCCTTTTTTACTAACCTCTCCAGCTCAGGATAAGAAAACAGGTAGTAGTAGCGCTCCAGCGTCCTATCTCCGGTCTGCCAGGGTACAGCTACCTCTTTGGGTTTAAACCAGAAACGACGTTGCCAGCGGTTCCACACGGTAATAAAGGCTTCACCGCCCGGCTTTAGCACCCGCCTTAACTCATCTAGAGCCATCTCCTGCTTCTCCCTACCCTTTATATGATGGTAGGTAGCGACGGCGATTACCCAGTCAAAGGTCTGGTCAGAGAAGGGGAGACAGGTAACATCAGCCAGCGACAGGTTCACCGCAAAACTAAACTTCTGGGAGTATTTCCGGGCAAGTTCCAGCATCTTAAGAGAAAAGTCCACACCGTATAGCTTAAAGCCCTCCCGAAAAGGCAGAAAGTCAGGACCGTGAGCACAGCCCAGGTTGAGCAGCCGGCCCGGCTGCCACCGCTCTGCCAGGGCTTCCAGCTCGCTGCGGAAGATAGACCAGTGCCGAAAGTTATACCAGCCCGGAGCTATCCGGTTAAATACATCCATATTTGTTACCATAAGCCTAAATTTGCTAAACTAGTTATGAGTATACTATGAAAAAATTAGCCAGGACAATATCCGGGGTGACCCCGGTAGCCGTGATGACCCAGCCGATAAAGTGCCCGGGGCAGTGCATCTACTGCCCTACCTACTCAGCCACACCCCAGAGCTATACTCCGGAGTCGCCAGCCGTATTGCGAGCCAGGGGATGTGATTACGATACCCAGAGACAGGTGGCGCTAAGGCTAAAAGCCCTCTCCGAGATGGGACACCCCACCGATAAGATTGAGCTGATAGTAATGGGGGGCACCTTCCTCGCCCAGCCTAAGGATTACCAATATCAGTTTATCAAGGACTGCTTTGATGCCTTAAATGGCAGGGTCTCAGCCACCCTGGAGGAAGCCAAGCAGCTTAACGAAACCACACACCATCGCTGTACCGGGCTGTGCATTGAGACCCGACCCGACTGGTGTGGGCAAGAAGAGATAGACAGCATGCTGGAGTTTGGCACCACCCGGGTGGAACTCGGTGTCCAGACCCTGGACGATGATGTCTACCGCCTAGTAAGACGAGGACATCGGGTAGAAGATGTAGTCAGGGCCACCACATTACTCAAGGAGCGTGGCTTTAAGGTACACTACCACTGGATGCCAGGGCTACCCGGCTCGACCCCAGAATTAGACCTGGAGCTATCCAAAAGGCTATTTAGCGACTCCCGCTTTAAACCAGATGGCCTAAAACTATACCCCACCATGGTGGTTAAGGGCACCAAGCTGGAGCAGTGGTATCGGGATGGTCGCTACCAACCCTACGCTGCTGAGGTGATGATTAACCTGGTTACCGAGATTAAGTCCATTGTGCCCAAATATGTCAGAATCTCAAGGGTGCTGCGTGACATCCCGGCCAAATTCATTGTCGGCGGCCTAAAGGATTCGCTGCGGGATGTGGTCAAGCAACGTATGAAGCAGCAGGGTACTACCTGCCGGTGCATCCGGTGCCGGGAGTGCGGTCACCGGGCACGGGATAACTGGGAAATAGGCGAACCCCGGCTGGTGAGGATGGACTATGAGGCTTCAGGCGGGAGAGAAATTTTTCTATCCTTTGAGGACAAAAACGAAACGCTGTTTGGCCTATTACGGCTCAGGATTGAGTCTCAGCCGCTAGCTAAACTGGGACAGATGGATAAAGGCAATGTTGCCCTGATAAGAGAACTACACGTATATGGGCCTGAGGTTTCCCTTAGCCAGCGAGACCCGAACTCAGCTCAGCATAAGGGACTCGGTAAGGCGCTCCTAAAAGAAGCCGAGCGAATCGCTGGTGAGGAATTCCAGGCGCCGCAGATGGTAGTTTTGAGTGGCGTCGGCGCTAAAGAATACTATCGCGCCGGGTTTGGCTATTCTTCACGGGGAGATTACATGATTAAGAGCCTGTAGGTTAAGGACGCTGAATTTTCCCCCTTAACTTCAAACCGGTTTTTAACTACGTTAAAAGTCAAGCCGTTAACCTTTCCGACACAAGGGTAAAATTTAAAGGAGGTAGAGAATAGTGAAAAATACACTTAAAGAGAAAGTAAAGAAAGGGGAGGTTGTTATTGGGACCTTTGTCGGGCTGGGTCACCCGGATGTTACCGAGATGCTCTCCCGGCTCGGATTCGACTGGCTCCTGCTGGATGCCGAACACAGTCCCTTGAGCCTCGAGACCATGCAGCAAATGATGCAATCTATGAACGGGACTGACTGTACCCCCATTGTGAGGCCACAGTGGAATGATCCGGTTCAGATAAAGCGTATTCTGGACATCGGTGCTTATGGTGTCCTCATCCCCTGGGTCAACTCGAAAGAGGAAGCGGAAAACGCAGTGAAGGCATGTAAATATCCCCCCGAGGGAATCAGAGGTTTTGGCCCCAGACGAGCCGGTATGTTTGACCCAAAGTACTTTGAGACCGCCAATGAAGAGATTCTCATCGCCGTTCAGATAGAGACTGAGACGGCACTTAGGAATCTGGATGAGATTCTATCCGTGCCGGGGGTAGATGCCTGTTACATCGGACCCTATGACCTATCATGTAGCCTGGGCTTCGGCGTGCCCCCGAAGTGGGATAACCCCCAATACCTAGCCGCCTTTGACCGAACTCTGGAGGCAGCTGAGAAACACGGAAAGCCGGCTGGCATGTTCGCCACCCTGGACACCATTGAGTGGGCACTAAACAAGGGGTTTAGGTTTAACACGGTAGGTAACGCCGATAGCTTTCTTAGGCAGGGTGCCAAGATGGCCCTGGCTAAAGCTGGCCGCGGCGCTGCGTAATATGCCCTGAGACTCAATATCTCAACTGGGGAACCGAATATAGGTTTGGAGTGCAGATCTTAAAAATCAGTCCTCACCCCGCTCAAGCTGTCTTAGTCTTCCCTCCCCAATACCAAAGTGATGGGCTATCTCATGCCTCACCACCCGGTGTATCTCGGCAGTAATCTCAGCCTCATATCTACATTTAGCCTCAA
>SDBT01011285.1_pt1 | contig 14387 bp, 10 predicted proteins | sample 2277101 | NCBI WGS metagenome assembly SDBT01 (sample SAMN10404973, study PRJNA504765) | marine sediment metagenome | isolation source: marine sediment core GS10_PC15, 103 cmbsf | place: Arctic Ocean: Southern Knipovich Ridge | collected 2010
CCTGACCAACTCTTAAACCATGAACTCCCGCATCTATCAATATTTTAGCTTGGAATTCATTTACTACATTACCACCTATAATATCTACATTTGGATAATATGTTTTGATGTAATTTATCATATCTATTTGATATCGAGAACAACCTTGGGCAGAATCTATAACTAAAACATCCACTCCCACATTAACTAATGCATCTATACGTTTTGTTGATCCTAATTGAGTACTAACTGCCGCACCTACTAATAAATGCTGTGTTTTCGAATTAAGTGATGCTAAAGGATAATTCTTCTTATTGTGAATATCTTTACGGCAAATTAAAGAAACTAATTCATAATTCTTATTGACAATTGGTAATCTCTTTTTCTTACTATCTTTTAAAATATTATATGCTCTATCTAATGTACAACCTTGATCACCTGTAATAATATTTTTAGTCATCATTTCTTCTATTGGTGTGTCTAGTGCATCATTAAATAAATCAATATCACGATGAGTAATAATTCCTAATAATTTAGAACCATTTTTTCCATTTTCTGTAACTGGATAACCTGTATATTTATAATTCTCAATATATTTTAAAACTTTTTTAATTGTATCATGAGGATGTAATACTATCGGATCTTGAATAAATCCATTATTAAATCTTTTTACCTTCTTAACTTCATTAACCTGTTCTTCAATTGTATTATTACAATGTATTATCCCAATTCCACCTTGCAATGCTAATGCTATGGCCATTTCCGATTCTGTAACTGTATCCATAGGTGAACTAACAATAGGAGTTTTTAATTCAATATTTGTTGTTAACATTGACTTAAGATTAATCTCATTGACAGAAAAATTTATATATCCTGGCATCAATATGATATCATCATAACTATAACCTGTTACACCTCCAAATATTTTCGATGGACTACTCATGCTTATCTGTTTTAATTAAATCTTCTTTAAGTAGATCTTCTTTAAGTAGATTTTTTTATTATTCATAAAGAATTATTTAAATAATTTCAAAATATCCCACATTACTTTGCAATCTATTTCATTATATTTTATTATCTCATTTATCTCTTTAAACTCTATCAACTTTTTATTAATATGATTTAAACATTTTTTCTCACAATTCCATGCAGCTAACATTGCTGATGTTCCATCTAATGATGTATCTGCCCATCTAGTTTTTATCATCTTATGTTTATAAAGAGAATTTGCAACTGCTTTTAATCCAAAATTATATACACCTTTGATAGTAATATAATTATCTTTAAAATAATCTAATAAATCATTCCAATTTATTGAAATATCTTTAATATTATGTCTCTTAAATGCTTTCTTCGATTCTATAACTTCTGCTTTACTCCAATGATATACCTTCACATTTTTATTAATATTAAATTGTCTCTTTACTTCTATCATATATTTAATCCATTCTAATAATATTTCTTTCTCACATTTAGCATTTAATCTATTCACCGTATATGATGCAAATTGCCATTGCTTTGTTACAGGATGTTCCCATCCTATACCAATCATATAAATTATTCCATGATTGGATAAATTGTGTGTATAAAGTTTATTATAATTAATTATATCATTAAAATCTATATCTAAACTATTAACTGTTTCAAAATCTACAAAGAACTCTAATTTCTCTTTTTTAATTTTTTTAGCATCATCTTTAATAATAATTTTATCAGATGTATTAACTCTAATGATATTATCAATTATATTTTTCTTCTTATTCTTAAATGATAATAAATCACTATTTAAATCTTCCCATCTATAAATATTATTCATATGAGCCATATTTCTTTCTTTAATTCCACAATTCCATAACAATGTAATCTCTCCAATATTTTTTGCAATTTGCTTCTTTAAATTATGCCATGGATAATCAAACATATTAGACATATTTGGATATAATTCATTGCGATGTGGTCTATATATATCCCAATTTTCACCATTTTCTTTCAAATCTTTTAACCATGCAATCGATTCATATGTCTTGCAAACTATATCATAATCATAACTCATTATATCTATCATACCTATATTCTCAAATGGTCCAGTAATATTTTTACTCTTATATTTTCTTCCAATCATATAAATCTTATCAGGAACATATCCAAGAATAGACATTAATGCATTATTACATACAATAAGTTCAGATTTATGACTCATAATATTACCAGTATTTACTATTAATCCATTTTTTAATGTTAATGAAATATATTTAATATTAATTATACAATATTTATAATCAATATGCGATTTATTATTATCTATCTCATTATCATAATCTTTAATTATATTATTTAAATAATCTTTACGTAAAATAATATCTGGCATTCCATATGTATTATTACTCCGATTATGTAAAATACCATTCAAGATTATTGGAATACCTTTTATCATCGCATTAACAGTAATCTGATGTTTATTTACAGAAAATTTCTCATTTCTATGAGCAATACTGACTATATCTTTTGGAAATCTTTTATACAGATTTTGTATTACTGCATCTTGAAATTCTAATTCTTTACTTATAATATATCTATTAAAATCATCATTGTTATCTTTCTGATATTTATGAGTCTGATTCTGACCATATATATTTAACCAATCTAATAATGGATCTTTCATTATATAATTTTTTATATCTGATGCATTTATCCATTGACTCCAATCTTCTTGAATATATTTTTGTTTCTTTAAAATAGTTTGTGAAATTTCTATAGTACGTTTACGTTTCTTATCTATAGTATTATCAGAATAAGATTGAATTTTTAATTTTTCATATCCTACTTTTCTATAATGTATAATATCTTTCCAATATTTATATAATGTTGATGAAACCTTATTAAACCATTTTTTATCACGATATATAGTATTTAATGAATATTTATCTAATTTCCAGTAATAAGTTTTACCTTGATAGTCAAAAATACCTTTTTTAAATGCAAGTTTATCATTTTTATATTCAGTTTTATTTTTATATTCTATAAATTTACATTGAAATAAATCACATTCTTCTAAATTACATACTTCTAATTGTATTTGTACTTGCATCCAATAATATAAAGGAATATCTTCGGTTAGTTTTCTTTTCCATACACATTTAATTTCAACTAATTTACCAGATTCACGTAAACCATCGGGACTTGCACCTAACCATTTTAAATTATCATGAATGAATAGACCAACTGGAAATACTTTTTCAAGTCGAATATTTTCATAAATTTTGATAGCAATTGGTTCATATTTAATTCCCCATTGAGTTGCAGGATTATCTATAATTTGCACTAATTCAAAAGGTTGACATTTTTGAATTAGAAGATCTAATTTACTTAAATAAGGATTTGCATCTAAGACTGATGCAATGTTACTAGCAGTTAAAATATTATAACGATTTTTATACCAATCATCAGATCTTTGATCATATTGTTTATTATTTAAAAGTCTTTCAACATCGTTATTAAACATTAATATATAATTTAATAAATATTTTTAATAATATATTTTATCAATTTTTTATAATTTTTTAATCTTAATTTTACGAGTTTTTATAATATTTTTATTTGGATTTTTCTTACTAATTTTAATTTTAGTTTTTTTTATTGACTCTTTTTTAACTTTGATCTTAATTTTAACATTTTTTTTATTTTTTTTTGTAACATTAAGTCGTTCTATTACTTTTTTATCTTCAATTTCATTTATTAATTCTCTAAATCTATCAGATAAATCATATTTTTCAAATATATATTTACCACGATGTTCAACTATATTATATAAATATTTATCTCTACTATAATGAGAATATAATATCATATAATATTTTGATTCTGGTTGATGTATTAATGTTATTCCCATATTATTTCCTTTAATTCTTTTATCTAAAATTATAATATTTATTTCATACAATAATGACAATATATAAATATCTACCAATGATCCTTCATAAGTTTTTCTCAATATATATGATTCTAATTCAGTAACTGATTCAATATTTTTATATAAATGTGGATTATAAGTCTTGTATAATTTTAATATTAAATCTTTTTCATCATTATTTTCTACATTTTCATCTAAATTTATATTCATTTTTTTACTAATATTAAATATTATATCTTGTGGTATATCATAATCAATAATTCTTTGTCTGAGTTTTAAAGGTGTTATCTTTTCTTCATCATTTTTATTTAAATAATTTAATCCTCTAGAAAATGCTTCAAATAGAATGCTATCTTTTGTTCTAAATATCATATAATTTTCACCCAAAATTTTATTCCAATATATTGATAATGGCTCCAAATTAACTGCAACATCAGCTGCTGTGTCAACTTCTATATATTCTTTATTAATTCCATAAAATTTAGGTTCAAGTGTATCAAATGGTTCAATATTATTAATATAAATATGTTGTTCTTTATGATAAAGTTCATTTAATTTTTCAAAGTCATCTTTATATTTTCCAAAAAATATTATTTCATCATCTTGTTCTATTAATTTTTGTTTATCTATAATATCACTTATCTTATCATCTAATATATCTTCACGTTTCATCATATTTCTAACTAATTCTTCAGATATTATCTCAGTATATATTTGTAAATTATTCTTACCTGTTATTAAATTTTTACTAAATATATGTAATTTACATTTATTTCCTTCTTTAATACAATGTGGATCATTTATACATTTTTTATTTTCAAAACAAACTGTTCTTACATTAGGTGTCCGATATGTCATAAAATCTATATGACGATCTTTAATACTAACTAATTCTTTAAAAACAGATAACAAAATTTTATAAATAGATTTTCTCTTAATTTCAATTTTTATATCACTATTTATAATATTCTTGATATCCTTCAAAACTGAATTGTGTTTCTTTAAATATTTACTTAATTCAAAACGCATTCGATTATATGATTCTGCTTCATATTCCATGTGATTAACAGTTTCCATTCTTTTATTTGAGACTTGTGTTCCATCATGTATAACTTTATTCGCATTACTAAAATATGATATATCTTTTATTGGTAAATTATCTTTAATAATAGGTGAAGATTTAACGGGAATAATTCTTCCAGTATTTAATATAATGGCAATAATATTTTTATTATCTTTAGAAAGAATTTTATATATTGGTTTGCAATTTATTTTAGTTTTTTTCTGAATATCATCAAGATTTTTTTTCAAAATTGTATAAGATAATAAAGATATATCATCTATTAATATTATATCATATTCTACAAGAACAGCACTTGGTAAAACAGGTAAATAAGTTTCATTATGTAATAAAATAGCTACACATTTATTATAATAATCAATAATTTGTGATTTTATTTTATAAACTGGAAAAGTATTTAAAATTTTTAGAGTTTGTTTCAAAGAAATTTCTTTTTCTAAATCAATATCATATTCAATCTTATATTTTTGTTCATTATCTTTAAGAATTCTTTTCCAATTAATAGAAGATGTTTCTAAACAATTATTCTGTAATATCATTAAAATATTTAAAACTATTGGATTTATTGTTGAGAAAAATCTTTGAATAGAAATTTCTCCATCATCATATTTAATATAATAAATAGGAGTGTAATGTTTTAAATATTTAATTATAAATATAGTTCTTTTACTTAAACTATAAAATTCTTTAACATTAAAACCTAATGGACAAATTAAGGTTTCTTCAGTGAATATAACAATATTTACACCTTCTGGATATAAAATACCAGGACGAGATAAATAATCCCATAAATATTTTTCATCAATTCTCTCATCTGATAATAAGAATTCTTTAAAATTTTCTAAAGAAGTTAATTTTCTTCTTTTACCTTTACTATTATTATTATTATTTTTTGAAATATTAGGATTAAATAATATTTCTAATACACCACCATTTAGACTTTTAAATAATTTTTGTGTTATATTTTCTGCTAAATAATCTTTTAATTCCATTATATCTATTTGTCTATCTTCTGATATTATATCAGCAATACATGTCAAAAATCCTTGAGTATCTTTATATTCTACTCCTTTTCTTAAAAAACATGAATATTCTATAATACCTTGTTTACATGGTTCTCCAAAAAATTTAACGACTTCATGTGGTAATAAAGCAAATCTCCCTTCTGATACAAATCTACTGTCACCAAGAACATATTTAATATTTTCTTCACTACTTTTATCTTTAATTTCCTCACCTAAACATTTTTGAAAATCTATATATCTTGCGGATGATTGTATATTATGTGGTTTTGCGAAACAACAGGGCAAACATAAACCATCTGGATGTACTGATCTTACAAATCCTGGATATAAACCACCTTTATTAAATTTACCACCAGCATAATATTTTTTTGTCATTATAAATACTTCATGATCACCATTTGGACATGTTCCAATAACACATATACCTTCTACAGTCATTCTTTTTCTAATATTTTTGACTTTACTATACAAAATTGGTTTTTGACAATATGGACACCAAACTGTAGGACAAATATAATAATTTTGATTACTAGTTGTTGAACCATATTTCAATACATATGTGAATGATTCTCTATCTATTGTTGGATCATCTTCTGGATTATGTCTCATAACAATAGGTTGTAAATCATCACTAGCTTGACATGCTTTAGAGTATCTTTTATATTTTTCAAATGGTGTAATATATTCAAATAATTTAGGATCATGTCTTTGTAATCTTCTTAAAAAATAACTACGATCATTACAAAGATCACGACAGGTATCTAATTCAGGAATAGCATCTTCACATGTTAATTGTACATCTTTACCAATTTCTTCATTAGATGCTAAACCACTCATATATTGAGATATAATTGTTTCTTCTTTTTCTATTTCATCTAAATTCTTATTAATATCTATATTTTCTAAATATTTATTTACATTTATATTAGTAAAATCTATATCTTCCATATTTTCTAAATTTTCTAAATCTTCAATATTTTCTATATCCAAATTTACATCTATGTTTTCATCAATATTTAAATTTTCTTCAATATTTTTTAATTCCTTCTCATGTAATTTAATATATTCATTACTTGTCATAATTAATTGACGAAAAATTTTATCTTTTTTATATAATACCCTATTTTCATATATAGATACCATCGCTATCATAAATTTATTAGCATTTACTAACAAAAAATATGTACCTGCACCATTTATTGTAATTCTATTTGTATTAAAATTTATACATGATGGTATTCCTGTTTGTTTCATTAAATTATAAGAACTATAACCACCATATCTTTTTCTAAAATCACTTAGTAAATATGTCGCCTGTTTTACTGTTTTATCAAAATTTTCAACTATTTCTTTTATAATATTTATTTCACTACGACCATAATTGATTTGTTCATTTATATATTTATAAATATCGATCATATTAATATAATTACTAACTCTTTTGTAAATTAATGTTAAACGTATATCAGTTTGTGGTTTATCTAATTTATAACTAATAAATGGTGTAAATAATTTAGAAAAATTATATAGATCATTGTAATTTATTTTACCTTTTGGAATAAAATCTGAAATAGTACTTAGAGAAACTATTTTAGTATTATCTTTCATTTTAAGTATATTATTTTTTAAATCAATATGTGGTGTATCTATTTTTCCTTCTATTAAAACATCAGTCTTATTGATATTTTCAATTAATTTAGCTACAGTTTCAATATTTTTAATTGTATCATAAATAGTAGCACCATATTCTGTAATATAACTTGGACTAAATTCTAATCTAGAATCATTATAAATGATTAAAGTTCCATATTTTGGTTTATTTTGATATTCATAAATTTTTATTTTAATAGATACACCTTTTATACTTTTTACTTCTATAGAATTTTTATATTTTTTACCATATAACCATTTTAATAGAGTACCTTCATCAATTAATTTTTCTTTAACTGCTTTATCAAATATAACTGAATATGGTTTATCCCAATTAGGATCTTTATATTTAATAAAAGGTATATTGATACTTAAATTTTTTCTAAGATAATTAAATAATTTTAATAAATCTATTTTACTATCTTTATGACCATAATTAATATGGATTCGAGAATGTATTAAATTACATGAAGAGAATTGATTTTTATCAATAGTTGCATTATTAATAAGATCAATAATTTTATTATTTCTTTCAATCTGTATTTTAGTATCTTTATAATGTTTTAGATTTTCATTATTAGTCAATGTAATATTAACTTCAGGCCAATGTTTTTTAATATATCCATTTAATAATTTATCAGTAATGGTAGTAATATTATGTTTTTCTAATCTTTTAACAAAATCATTAAAATTAGATATATAAATTTCATGTTCTCTTTCATTAGAAATATCAATTACATCATATAATATTAAATCTTCATCTATTAGATCATATTCTTCTTTAGATAAACCATTTTTATCAACAAAATGATAATCAATTTCTAATTTACTATAAATAGAAGGATTAATTTTAATTTCTTCACCAGTATCTTTATTAATATAATGATTGCCTAAAATTCGATAATGTTTAGGAGATGGTTCGATCCATAATTCTTGATTTTTTTCAGGAATATAATAATTAATAGATGGATTACTTAGATAGATAAATATTTTTTTTTTAATAATAGTAATAGAATCATCTAATCTAATATAATCATAAATAAATTTAATATCATTTTTTAACCATTTATTATAATGTTTATTTAATATTTTTAATGAATCTTCTTCTGATTTAGAAATACTCTTTTTATTTTCGATTTTAATTAATATTTTCTTAATATCTTCATTTAACTCATTTCCAACACAAATAAATAATTTTATTTTATCTTTAGTAATCAAATTAAGAGTTATAATTATATTTTTTAATGGATTATCACAAGACATAACTATATAATAATTATATATTATTTTATTTTTTATATAAAACTTATTTATGTTCAAAACAACATATTTTTTATCTTCAAAACTTAATATAGATAAAATTTATTATGCATGTAGGTTTAATTCCAGATGGTAATAGACGATATGCAATATCCAATCAAATAGATCTCAAATATTGTTATAAATTGGGATTTAATAATATTAAACTTATTATTAATGAAATTTATTATGATAATATTATTGAAATTAATAAATATAATATCAATCAATTAACAATATTTGTTTGTTCAGAAGATAATTTAATAAAAAGGAGTAAAGATGAAATAAAGATGATATATGGGATGATAAAAAGATTTATAAGATATTGTAAAAAATATATATATAAATATGATATAAAAATTAATATTATTGGAAATTTAAAATTAATTCCTCAAAATATAAAAAATAATTTACGTAAATTAATAATTGAAACTAAATATAAAAATAAATATATATTAAATTTAGCAATTGCTTATGATGGTCGTAAAGAAATTATTAAAGCATGTAAAAAATCTTTATATAATAAATCATTATATAAAAATGATAAAAATATATATAAATATCTAGGTGTAAAATCTGATATTGATATTGTAATCCGAACAGGATATGAAAAGAGAATGTCAGGATTTTTTCCATATCAAACTGTATATTCAGAATGGTTCTTTATTGATAAATATTGGCCAGAATTTGTTCTCAACGATTTTATCCAAGTTATTGATGAATATTTACAAAGATCGAGACGTTATGGTAAATAAAAGTTTATACTAAATAAAAGATTATGAAATATTATAATGAATTGTCATTCAAAGGTGTATCTGTAATTACTATTCCACAGTATTTTTGTGGATGATTATTATAATCAATATGTTTATATAAACCAAGTGAGATAGCATTCTGTAATAAAAATTTAAAATTTTGCCAAAATTCTTTCTTATGTCCTATTGATTTTGTCATAATGTGTGCTATTTCATGTAAACACACGAACATTAGTGTATTTTGATCTATTAATTTCTCATCATCATCTCTGGCACGTAAACATAATACTATCTTTTCTCCTTTATTGACAGAATATGAAGTATATTTACTTCCTTTACCAGTTTCCGAAATATTATCAGCATTAAATCTTGTAATTAATCTTTGTATTGCATCATTATTATATTTAGATTTAAGATTATCACATAATGATTCAATATTTTTTCTAATTTTGGCTAATAAATTTGCTGCATCTTTTTTATCATCTAAATTTCTAACAAGATAACTTCTATTATCAAAAGATGCTATTTCATAATCTACATCATTATTTTTATTTTCAATATAAATATATAAGATAAATATTATAAATATCCCAATCACAATATTATGAAATTCTATCATATATATTATATCTATATAAATTTTTTAATGTTCTTTAAGAAAAAATATTTATATCATAATCATTCTTGAAATAAGTGCCATCAATTGTAAATAAGAATCACCTCCTTGTATTAAACATATTTGTGTATTACCTATTTCGCTCAACATTTTTAATTTTATTTCAGTATCTAAATTATTATCTTTAACCATTAAAAATATTAATTGTATAATATCTAATGAAGAATATCCTTCAGTAATTAATTTACTAATAATTTGATGTGCTTCATCAAATTTTTTCTCAAAACATAATTTTAATAATTTTTGAATGACCAAATAATTCGGTTTATCTATTATCTTTTCTACCATATTGGGATTAACTTTTCCATATGTTATATATACCGATTGTAAATTATTAACTGCACGTCTCATATCCCCATTTGATGCTATTATGATCGATTCCAAACCTTCTTGGGTATATTCTATATTTTCTATTTTACATATATATATTAATCTACTTTTCATTGATACATCATCTATTCTTGAAAATCTTATAATAGAACATCTACTTTGAATAGGTTCTATAATTCGTGTAGATGTATTACATGCCATGGCAAATCGAGTAGTTGTTGTATGTAATTCTATAATTCGTCGTAATGCTTGTTGTGCAGCAGATGTCATACTATCTACTTCATCAAGAAATATAATTTTATGTCTATTTTGTGGTAAAGAAATTTTTTTCTTACAAAACATTGTAATCTTACTTCTAATAACATCAATACCTCTTTCATCAGATGCATTTAATTCTAAAAATGCATTTTGATATTCATTTTCTAACAATATTTTAGCTAAACATATAATACTTGTAGTTTTACCAGTTCCAGGAGATCCAGATAAAATCATGTGAGGAATATTTCCATTTGTTGCAATAATTTTAAATTGTTGAATTGCACCAATATTACCTACAATATTATCTAAATTTTTGGGACGATATTTTTCAACCCACGGCAAATCTATCTTTTGATCCATTATATTTTTTATAATTTTTTTCCTTTATATACATTTTTATAAAAATAAAATATTTTCTTATCCATTGAAGTTTATCTCATCCATTGTCTTGAATTTTGATAACAATTCTACTACTTCTATATAACCATTTTTATGTGCTTCATTCAGTGCCATTTTGATAGAATTATTATTTAGATTTGAAGTCATATCATTACAAAGTAATGTCAATACGTTATCATCTTCTAATAATAACTTGACTACTTCTATATGACCATTTGCGCTTGCATTTTTAATAGCTTCATGATCTTCAGCTGAAGGATCTACTCTATTATCTTCTAATAATAATTTAACAACTTCTATGTGACCATTTGCACAAGCTGATATAATGGCATCATTATCTAGATCTGAAGGGTCTACCTGATCATCTTCAAATTGTCCACCTGGCAATTGTTTTGGAAATCTTCTCCAATTTAATAATATTTTTACTATTTCTGGATGACCATTTTTAATAGCTGATATGATGGCACGATTATTTTGAATGCAAGGATTTATATGATGAATCAAGCATTATACTTCAATTAATTTTATCGTATTTGCAAGCTAATATAAATAAAATATGTTGATCTTTTTTATTGAGTTCTACGAGATAGATATTATTTTCAATCATATTTTTAAATTGATTATTAAGTAACATTAATTTCATTCGTCTTTCTGATCGACATTTAGCTAATATTTTATAATTTTTTCCTTTAAATACCTTTTAATAATTAAAAAGTTATTCATCAATTTTTATTTTTTTTAATATTTCTTCATGTATTTCTTCAAATTTACGTTTATTTTCATTTATATTTGACATATTTTTTTTAAATACTGATATAAAATTAACAATATTTATATGTTTTTTTTGTACTGCTAACTCACTCAGTTTATCTAAATATGATACATCTATCTTAATATTTCGTAATAATAGTTTGACAGTTTCTAAATGACCAAAATCAATTGCTATTCTAATTGCTAAATTATCTCTAGATGAACTGTCAACATTTTGACATTGCAATAGAAATTCAACAATTTTTATATGTCCAAAACGGCTAGAAACAATAAGACAATAACCATTATTAGATGAAGGATCTACATTAATAGATTCTAATAGTAATTTAACGATCTCGAAATGACCATTTTTACATGCAGATCTTATTGCCCTATTACTTTGAGCTGAAACATCCACTCGTTTATCTTTAATCAAATATTTAACAATATCTGTATGACCATTTTGACATGCTAATATGATGGCTAAATTTTTGATATCAGAAGGATCAACACCTTTTAATGTTAATAAATATTTAACAATTTCCGTACTGCCAGCCTGGCATGCAAACATAAATGGAGAATTATTGAATATAGAATAATTTACATTATATCGTTCTATTAACCATTTAAGAGCAATTTCAAATCCTCGCATAATCACAGATATCATTGAATATTCATGGATATTTTTAAAATTGTGGTCTCCTCCTTCAACACAACATAATAATTGCATATGTAATCCTTGTGGTGAATTATTATCATGAAGTAATATTTTCATATTCTATTTATAAATATTTTATATTAAATATTTTGCTGTCAATTTTTTTATCTAATAGTCATATTCACTATATTCATTTGCATCATTATATTCATTTGCATCATTATATTCTTCACAATATTTTTCACAATATTCACCATATTCATCATATTCTGCGATATTATATTTATCTCGTAAAGTCATTTCTAAACAACAACGATTAAAAGGTTTCTTCCATTGATCACATCCAAAACACCATGCATAACATCTAAAGTCTTTGCATTGGGATTTTAAATGTTTACCATTGATTGGACACTTTGGAATCTTGGCATAAATTTTATTAAAAGCCACAATACATCCTTTATTCCAATCTTGACAGACTTGACGCATATTTAGTGTTAGTTGAGGCATAATTCGAGTCACAATTTTAGCAAAATGTATTTGATATTCCATTAATATTTTTACCATTTTACTAACAATTATTTTTTTTCAATTTTTTTCATAAAATGCCCACATGCTAAAACATGGTCCTCGATGGCATTGGATAATTTATTACCATTATTATTGCCATTCAATTTTCTATCTAATGCATATAAACAAAAATAATATCTATGTTTTCCAGTTCCTTCTGGTGGTGCTGGTCCACCATATCCATATTCATTCCAACTATTTTTACCTTGTATAATATTATATTCCTTACCATCAATAGTTATTTTCCAGATCATATCTTTAGATATTTCTGAAGCAGGTAGATGTGTTAAATCTGCTGGAATATTAAGTAAAACCCAATGCTTCCAATCTCCATTCACAGCGTCAGGATCAATGCATATGAGGGCATAACTTTCGGCATTTTCAACAGAATTCCATTCTAAATCAGGGGTCATATTACCATTTTTAAGATATATATTAGTAAAACCATTTTTAAGTGCATTACTGCTCAATTTGATAGTGTTCTTATTGCTTACACATTTAGGGCATGTAAAGACATCATTTTTATTATTATTTTTGTTATTATTTTTGTTATTATTTTTCATATTATTTTTATTATTTTTGTTATTATTTTTCATATTATTTTTATTATTTTTGTTATTATTTGGTTTTACATTTTTATTTGGAGACATGCTTGATAGATCGATATTCATATTTATAATTTAATACAATAAAAAAAATAAACCTAATTTAGATAAATATACTCTAATAATTTGACTCTTATATATGAATTCTATAATTTACTTTATATAACCACTCGAGTTTCTATGTAATTATTAAATTAAATAAAAAAATTGAATAAAATAAATGATAATTATAATATCTCGATAAACATCAAATGGTAAAACACATCTTGTATATAATGGCATATAATTTATCATTAAAATGTCATTTTCAGACACAATTAATGCTAAAACAATGTAATCAATACTTGTATAAAATGATAAAGATACAGAGTATACCTCGAAATTTGATGAAAAATCTAACGGATAATATATTACAAAGTTTTATCGATCTCACAAAATTAGATTT
>SDBT01011286.1_pt1 | contig 14386 bp, 15 predicted proteins | sample 2277101 | NCBI WGS metagenome assembly SDBT01 (sample SAMN10404973, study PRJNA504765) | marine sediment metagenome | isolation source: marine sediment core GS10_PC15, 103 cmbsf | place: Arctic Ocean: Southern Knipovich Ridge | collected 2010
CAATAAATGAAAGTACTAATTGGATTCCTGTTTGGAGTTTTGAGTTTATGCTATACATTGGTTCTTTTCATGTGTTAACTACAAACTTAGGTATATATTTCATTTGGAAAAAGATTAATAGTATAGATATTGAAGAAAAAAATATTAAAAAAGGATGGGAAGTATTTTTTGCCGGAGTAATTTTGCTTTTTTTTGGACATACTTTGTTTATGATTACTAGATACTTCTTTCCAGGTATCATTTTCTTAATTTTTTCGGTGATCAATATAATAGCATCAATAACAGGACCTTTAATGATGTATTATGGACTAAGACATCAATTTAAATTCGAAGTATAATTTTTTTTACATGTTTAAATACTTTTTTTTAGATTTTTCTTATGTTTGAATAAACATTTAAAAATGACTAAGTATAATTATTTACATTAGTATTTTATATTTTTTAATGAAAGCTATTTGAGGTCATAAATTATGTCTTATTATAATAATGAAGATTTTAATAGGAAAAAAGATATTCAGTTTTCGGATTTTGAAGGTTTTTGTGTAGGAAATTGTGGTGAGCTTTCTCGACCAGTTTTTGAAGAAAGAAATCGTCAAACACTCATTAATCAAGATTTTAATATACAATCTCTTATCACTGAAGGATTGGAAAAAGAGGTGGAATATGAATCTAAGATTTTTGATTATAAAAGTTTTCTTGATAATAAAGGAATAATGTTAAATTTAAAACCGAACTTAGGTTTTAACGATATAGACATTATATGTAAATATTACCGAGACTCTATAAAAAAACTATTAGATTATTTAAGTTTAGGTACGAATATTCCTATTTACGAAAGTTTTTACAAGTATATGATGTATAATTTTTATTTTTTTAATGCAAAATCCATAATTCTTCTCGAAGGTAAAAATATTATCGGGCATGCTTTAATATATTATGACAATATGGATATTCTTTTTTATGGTTTCTTTGGAGTAAAAATGGAATATCCAAAAGTTTTTCATGATCCGGATTTAATTAAAGCACTATTCAAAAAAATAGTGAGATATGGTAAAGAAAATAAATTTAAGATCTTACGTGGACCTATAAATATCCCTACTTTTATTTTTGGGTGGGGATTCATGGACTCAGCAACCAAGCTTCAAACTCTATTTGTATCAAAACCAATAAATCCACCTGTGTATCAAGAAACATTAGTAAATATGGGTAACATTGTTACGCATACGACAGAAACTATAGAACGAGGGACTATATCCAAAAAAGAACGTGAAGCTTTAAAAAAAAATAAAGGGGGAGAATGGGTTAACTTTGAATATTTTATACCCAATATAAAAAATTTCGATAGAGATGTTATTTACTACAATCATTTTGGGCGATTCATGACTTATCAAGAAATCTTTCTAGATTTACAAAGGAGATTATTACCCCCAAACTCGACAATTAATCCTAATGTTATAGATGTTTTTGACAGTTGGGTTGGGTTTATTACTGAATTTGGATATGACTTTATGTTGTCTTTTGTTAGACATATTCCCTCTGGGGATATTGCTAGTTGTTTTATTTGTCTTCCTAATCCTTTTGATAATAAATCTATGGTTATATATAGTTGGGTTGTTTCTAAAAAGTATCGAGGAAAAGGCCTTTCTTGGTTGATGCTTTATGAAACTGCAATAAGAGCAGAAAATGTAGGGATCGTGTTTGGCTCTGCACTTTTTGAAAAAACACATGAGATTACTCCAAAAATGGGTAAAAGACTACATGCAAATGTGACCAGAGTTCACTTAGTTTTGGAATATCACCTTTAAATTTTACTAAATAATTTTTAATTTATTCTTTATAAGAAAATCTCTTAGTTAAAAAAGTTTTAAATATGTTATTGATAATTAATCTCATAGCATAGAAGAAATTTTTTTGAAACTGGCTTTAAATGAAAAAAGAATACATTAAGATACTTACAGGTGGAGATGGAGGAGTCGGTAAAACAACTTTACTTAATAGATATATCAAGGGTAAGTTCTCTTTAGCTACAAAAATGACTGAAGGAGTACAATTTTTTATTAAAGAGATTCCAGTTGATAAAAATAATGTTGTTATTTTGCAATTCTGGGATATGGGTGGTGAACGTCAGTTTCGCCATAAAGTTAGGGAATTTGTGGACAAGCATATTTCTGAGGCAAATGCTGCTTTGTTAATGTTTGATTTAAGTAGATTCCCTACAATAAGTAATTTGCATGAGTGGATTGAAATGTATAGGCAAGAAAATCCAAAATTGCCAATTTTGTTTTTAGGAACTAAGCTTGATAAAGTCAAAAAAGATTCAATTCCTTATGAAGTTATTGCTCCAATTGTGGATAAACATAGATTAGCTGGATTTTTATCTACATCATCTTTGACAGGTGAAAATGTGGAATATTCTGTTGAAATTCTAATAAACAGAATTCTTAATTTTTTTACACTATTCTCTGAGCATGGAAAGAAAAAGAAAAATTCTGGATTTAAGCTTTATAGATGCCCTAACTGTAAAAATGATAATATAATCGATAAAGGAAATCTTATTTTTTGTTCTAAATGCGATCTTTCCTTTAAAAAAAGTGATTTTGGATTAGTAAGTGAAGAAAGTATGCTGGATTATGAAACTCAAGATGCTATATTAAAAGGGTTTGATGAGTTTCTTCCAATTAGCGATCCTGAAAAATTTTTTAAGACATAAATTTCAATATTTTTATGTTTGAAATAAATGGTAAGAAGGCGTAATCTTTTGGCTTAGAATAGATTTATATTTTAGTATGCTTGAACCAGAATATACAAGTGTTCCAGCAGAGCACAGATTCATTTTTTTACTTGAACAATTAAAATGGAAAGAAGAAATAAAATTGTTTTTTTCTTTATTAATGTACGCTAATTCATATAGTCATTATGAGTATAGCTGTTAAAAAAAGTATAGAAAAGTTTTCTGAAGATCATTATCAAGATAAGATAACTTTCTTTATTATAGATACGTTTAATTTCTTAGTAACAAAGTATAATGAGCTTAATAACGATTTCATACAAGAAAAGATATTTTATATTTATTATATTCTACAAAAACTGATTAATATTCAAAATTATGAATCCTATCAAGTTTCAAAAGAAGATTACCAAGATATCACTAAGTTTATTCAAGTTATTATTAAGAAAGCTCTTAGTTGAAAAAAATTCCTGGCTCTAGACGAATCTATATAAGTATCAAAATATAATTAATTTTAAATTTATACACATTATATAGAGGATTTTATTATGGAAAAATTAAACGGAGTTTATATTTTTACGAATGAAGGAAAGTATTTTATTAATTATGCAAACCATGATAGCATGAGTATATTAACCAATAAAGAGAATTTTATAGATTTATTCTCTGAATTAATCTCTCATGGAGGATTCTTAAATGTAGTATTTAGAAATAGAAAACTATCTGTTAGGCAGTATGAGAACTATATATTTATTTTGGATACTTCAAGAAACTTTAGTCATAAAAAAGCTAAAAAATTACTTGGGCAAATTACTTTAGGATTCTGTTCATCACTTTCAGAGGATTTTTACAGTAAAGCTAAATTCGCCCATTTTTTGGAAAAAATTATACATTAAACCATTCCACCCATATGCTTTTCTATATAGTCTCCAAGAATATCTTTTTTAATACGAATTGAAACATTGAAATAATTTTTTACGATAGTTATTAAATGACGTAATTCTGAACTTTTTATTTTTATTTTATATTTGTTGTTTAGGTATTTTTTTATCTCTTTTGTAAAGTAATATTTTTTTTCTTCAATATAGTATAATTTTTTAATTGATTCTGAAAAATTGTAAATTTTTTTAATTTCGTTTCTTGATGTTTCAAGAAAAGCCTCCGGAGATTCGTGTACAAAGAATTTCTGTACGATTTTGCGCTCACTTTTTACTTCATATAGATTCAAATTTTTTGGCCTAATGATTTTACTTCTTTCCAATATTATATAATTCTTGTAATTTTTCTTATTTTGTTTATATTCTTCTAGTGTCATTATTTTGATGTCAAAATCAAATGAATCTTTGAATACATATGTAAAAAACTTTAGAATGTCTGGTTTTAATTCTTTTAAGTAATAGTCGATTATAAGCACTAACCCTCGATCTCGAAAGCATCCATAAAATATGGTAGAAAGTGATAAAATGCTAATGCTCTGCTTGAATTTTACAAAGTTGATCTCGTTGCTCACGGATTTCAATTCATCTTTAGGTTGTGGTACTGTAAATTCGAAGTCCACACGGGAATAACCTCTAATCTTAAAGTTCGGATCTACAAATGCTTGAAAGGTGTGTTCACATATGAGAAATCGAGGAATTGATATATGACTAAGCTTTTCTTCTTTTATTACAGCAATAGGAATAGATATTTCTTTTATTGTATTACATTCAGGACATACACAAGTAATTTTTTTTTGAGGGTTGATGTTTTGATCTATATCTTGCTGACCCATTTTTAATTAACACCTATAATTTAAATGATAACAAATCAAATATTTAAAGACTAATAATTTATTTTTCTCGGTAAATAATTAGTTAAAATTTAAAAATATTATTGGTCCTCTTCTTTAAATAAAACGTATTTATTTAAATCATATCATAAGAGGTAATATAATCAAAGATGGCGAATAATCATAGTCAAAGTTTTTTCGGACAAACAAATGGAATAATTTTAAGTAGCCCTTCCAAAACGGACCCCTTTATTTTCTTAAGGTGTATTAAAAAGAAGCCAGATGGGATTTGGGAAAAACCTTCATTAGGAGAAGGGAAAACGATCAGATGTTCCTTGGAAGAGATCGTTATGATACTTCAAGTGCTTGAGGGTAAAACTCCTTCTTGGAGCGGTTACCATAAATATAAAGAGAAAAATACACAGATTTCCGTTAATTGGGAAGGCAACAGCCAAGATAAGTTATGGATCCGTGTAGGAGACTACTCAAAAATGTTTGGCTTTTCTCAAGTTGAAATCTTACGTTTGCTTTTGATACATATTTTAAAGGAAAAGATTGAGTTTGCGACCAGCTCGAAGAAATTTCAACCAAATATTAATAATAATAATAATAAGAGTGTTAATATTAAGCCAGATGAACTTGTAATCGTTGAGGAGATCAAAACTCCCCCAGTGGGAAATGATATGGAAATGTTGTTTATAGAGGAAACGATAAAAAGTTCGAGTAGTAGTGGTAATAACGGAAATGAAAAACGTAAGTTGAGAGGCTCGATTAAGACTGAGACCGCTAAAGCCTTGCTAATAATGTTGCCTTCTGGTCGTGAACAATGGTTTCCTAAAACTACAGTTAGCGCCCAATATAATCCCGAAAAAGAAATTGAACAGATTTTTTTAATTGACAAATGGATTTTGGAAAAGAATAAAATAGTCTAAATTCCTGAAATTATATTATATATTTTATTTCTCATTTTTTTATGGCTTTGAAACTTTTTTTAAGTTGTTGGATGAATCTTTATAAGGAACGAAATATAAATAATAACAAATAAAATAAAATAAGCTTTGATCAAAATTTAAACAACTTACTAAAGCTGTGAGATTAAAATGTCAGATAATAATAAGTATAAAGACTATTTAAAATATTTAGATAAAGAAGAACCCGAAACAAGTATACCTGAAAATATTATTGCTTCGGAAGAGGTTTCAACATATGGAAATACAATTACATCTACAGGAGAAACATGCTTTACGTGTCCCGATGAATTTACTCATGCAAAAGTAGGAAGCGACTCTTTTACTTGTATAAAGGTTACTAACAATAATAAATTTGATACATTTCTTGGTAAAAAAAAGAAAAAGAGGGAAGAGCTACTTTTTGATGCTAAAGAAAAGTATAACTCTCAAATAAGAACAAAAGAAGCAAAAATAGATGAATATCAAAATGAAAAACTGCGAATTAATGAACAGATTAATAATATAAAAAATCAGATTAACGAATTGAAAAATATCCTCGGGCAAGTAAAAGGAATGAGTTCAAGAGAGTTTTTAAAATGGAAAAAAAGGATTGATAAAGATAAGAAGAAAAAAGAAAAACTTGAATCACTAGAAGAATCTTTTGTTAGAGAAAATGAAGAGAGAAAAAAGAGACGCTTAGACCGTAATAAACTGAAATTAGATGAATTAGAGAAAAACATCGCAGGCGGAGCTGATTATTTTGGAAATAATTTTGCAGATGTATATTTTTTCGAAGAAAGAAAAGAACTAAGACGTAAGAAAAAGACTCGCAATGAATTAATTAATGAATTAAAATCTCAGATAGCTATGAAAGAAATTCAATGTAAGAATGAAAGAAATGAGTGTAAGATTGATATAACTGCTAAAAAAAATGAATTAGGAAAACTTTCGGCAATGAAGAAAAAGGGATTATATTAAAAATCAATTCTTAAGTTTTTCGTTAATATCTTTTAGTAATTTTTGAGAATGAGTAAAATTATTATCTTCTTTTAGAGATTTTTCACACATTTTTTTAGCATTTGAAAAATCCCCTTTTTTAAAATATGCGAAGGCCACTTGATAAAGTGTTTCCTTAGTTTGCCTTAGCAAATATATTCTATGCATTTTTATTGCGTTATCATAATCTCCTTTTTTAGTATATAGCGTCAACATTTTTCCATAGACATATCTATTATTCTCATTTATATGCAACGCTCTTAAGCAAGCATTTATCCCTTTATCATATTTTTCTGAGACTATATAACAAGTTGCTAAATCGGCCCATAGTAGACCGCTCTCAGAATATATCTGAAGAACTCGCTTAATTACATTTTTGGCAGTTTCGTATTCTTCTCTTGTCTGGAACGTGAAATTTTCAAGTTCGCCTAATCGGATTTTAATTGTTGGATCATAGGGTAAGATATCTTTCCATGCATTTAGCGTCATTATCTTATTATTTAATTTGAGCATTTCTCCGACACTCTTTGGTTCTATTTTAGCTATTAATTTTTTAAAATCCTTTTTTAACTCTGGAGTTATTAAATCTTTAAATTCTTTGGCTTTCAATTATGTAAACCTCCTTAATTTATTAATTATATATTTATTAATATTGATTTAATATTTAAAAAGTAGTTTTTTAATATTTATAAATTATTTTAGAAAAAATTGAATGAATATTTATAAATGGCGAAATATAATTAGTATTAATTTTTAATTATTTTAAGAAAATATTAAATTTGAGAATTGAAAAAATATGTCTGATTGGGATGAAGATTTTGATTCTTTTTGTTTAGATGAAGAAAAAGAGGAAGAAAAAGTTTTTTTTACTCGTCCAGATTCATTTTATTCACCTGGAAATGAAGTAAAAATTTTCAAAAATTTTTTAATGTCAAAAGATCCTGACGCTCAAGTTTTTTGTAATTGTATAGATGGGGAGCATCATCATATTGAAGGTACTGGCATACATTCTTGCAAAATAACTTCCTCTAATGTTCCCCTTGCTGAATTCTATGGAACTAAGTTAGATTATTTAAAAAGGGGAATACAAAGTGGAGTAAAAAAAGGAATACCTCTAATGAAAACAAGTATAGGCAAAGTGTATAGGGGATGGCAAAATGTTGGAAACATAGTATCTGGTTCAGGAATATACAAAAAAGAATATAAGAATTTGCAAACACCTAGAATTGAGTGGTCTGTTGAAAAATTAAACAAAGTTACAGAACAAATTAGTGCAAAACTTAGAAGAAAAGATATTAGTCATGAAATAGGAGAAACATTGGTTACAAATCAAAGAGAAATCGAAATCTTTTGGGAAAAACCTAGAAATTTTAGAAAATGGAATTTTGATGGATCTATTTTTATCTCTATAGTTTCACAGAATATTATTAGTATAGAAATCGAACTAAGATTTAATAACACTCATACTGCTGGAGAATATGTTAGAAATAGAATCGTAAAACCGTTGTTAGATGTAATAGAGATAACAATTAAATCTTTAACACTTAAAATTTAAATTTCATTAATTCTTTTTTTGAATTTTTAAAAAACTACTATTTTTAATTAATTTAAGGGCAATTTAAAAAAGTAGGATCTGACAAAAAATAAGGTATATAAAAATAATTTTAAGAAATTAAATGAGTTTTTACCTAATACTTACGGGTTAACAATAACTTATATACCAACCGAAAATAATAGTATGAAGATATACGAGTTTGATTTTCTCGATTCTGAAGGTTTAATATTATGGAATTGTATTTCAAAATATAACAGTTACCAAGACTTTATGGTTGATGTTATAAAAATTAAAAGTGACTGTAAAAATAATTTAGTTATCTTTAACTTTGGAGCGGAGAAATTTGACAATATTGATAAGCTTCTTGATGATACTTATAAAGAAGGATATGAGGAAGGATATAGCGACGGATTCCAAGATGATATGGCTTGGATAAGATTTGCTACGTCAAAATTAATTGAAGGCGGCGAGATTAAAGAATTAGATATTCTAAATAAAATAAAAAATATAATAATTAAAACTGATTGGGAAGAAAGAGAAGAGTGGCTTAAAGGAGAGAATACTAAAATTATAGATGAGCTACTAACCGAAGAGGAATACAGAAAGAAATTAAAAGAAAAAAAGAAATCTAAATTAGAAAGAGAAAATATTTAACGTTGTATTAGAAGTGAATAGAATTATTTATTTCAAAATGTTATCAACTTTTTTTCTTACTGATAATATGAAATCATTCTCGTTTTCTAAAATTGCACCAGGAATGTTTAAATTAAAAATAAATTTTTCTCCACAGTGTTCTAAATAATTTTTTCTTAATAGTTCTTCCTGGACAGAATTAAGAGTAAAAACAATTTCACACCAATTTAGATTTTCTTCGACTTTTTTGTTATAGCTATCTGAAATTAGGATATATTTAGTTTTATGTTCTCCTGAAAATAAATCTGCTGCGGTTTTAACTCTGTCAAGATTATTTTTTGAGACAAATAATAACTGTTTTGCCGGCTGAATCGGAGGGCATTTATGAGTATGAAGTATATGTATTTTATTTATATCCCCTCTTAAATCATCGTTAACTGTCATTTCGAACTCGATACTAACTTTTTCACTTTCTTTTATGTTTTGCTCACATTTTAAACATTTTTCAATTATTTGAAACTGAAGTTTCTTTAAGTCATTTAGTTTAACACTTTTAGTATCGGAAATATTGACCAAAATCAGTTTATCTCTTATTATTTTTATGTACATAATTAAAATTATACATGATGTTAATGCTATATCTAACGGTAAATTGCTTAAGAATAATATCAAATACTCGAAATCCCCAGGGGATTTATTATGCAGTAAATTTATAGAAATTGTAATATGAATAAAAGAAATTAAACTATAAAAAAATGTAAACCAAAAAATGAAATACTTGAGATTTTTGTTATATGTTTTTTCTGACATAACCGACTTCCATATACCTTTTATAAGCTATTCTATATTTAAAACTTCCTTAACAAATCTTGACTGATGGAATTATTGTTTTTATTGTAAACAATCATTTTTTTATTCTTAGATACTCTAAATACGTTTATAATATTCATTATTTCTAACTTAAAAATAATCTCGTCTAATAATAAAGAATTGATGTATGCGAAATCTTTTTTAAGTAACTCTTCCATTCGTTTATCAGGCATTTCACCTTTATTTTCCAATAGAACATTGATAAACATATTTAGAATTGGAGTTACATTCCACCGATTCGACTCCATAAAATTAACCTTAGATATCTAGTGAAAAAATTTAAAAAATTACTCTTATAACAATTAAATATTGTATATGATTTTAATATTTTAGGCTACGAACAATATAATAAATTGCTTTTAGGCTTAAAAAAAAAAAATAAAAAAAAAAATAAAAGTTTAACGTTTAAATTTCTCCTTTGATTTTACCTTATATTTGTGAGATAACCCAATTACACATGATGGAACTGCAACTAGAGATACAGCAATGGGAATAGATATTAAGAATTGACTTGAACTTAGACCTTCATCTTCACCAACATCGTCATCATTTTCATCATCACTAGGAACCCCTGAAACACTATCAACCTCATAGGAATATGATTCACTAAATAAAAGTGATTGTCCTCCTTGCTGATAATTATCTTCAACATAAACATCAAAGCTAAAAACACCATGAGAAGGGAGAGTATAAGAAAGATAGTAAATAGTACTCTCAAATCCATCTTGATCTGTAAAGTATATTTTCTCAATAAATTGACCGTCTTTATAGATATCAACCATGACATCTGACTCAAAGCACGGTTGGGGGCCTTGACCTGTAATGAAAGAAATCTCTACCTCAAAATCTAGCATATTTGAATTCTTAACAACGGAGTTATTAATAATTAACTGATAACTTGTCTGAAAGGATATTGAAAAGTCTGTTATTTGTTTCACTCCCTCATATACACAAATTTTTCCATCAATAGTAGGAAAGTTGTTTGGATCAACGGAAATAAAGATGTCCTTTAAAAAAGTATTATCTGACTGTTTAGTTAATGAAATAGCTCCAAGTTGATTACTCTCCAATTTAACAACCGAATTAGGACCAAAATCTTCCAATATGATATTCCATAAAGAAACATTAAATGTATTATAGCTCCCGAGCATTACAGTTGATTGATAGGTAGGATTAACTCTAACACCATCATTTCTAGCCATATCACTAACCCATAAGAATATCTCCTGATCCAACTTACTTCTATTTGTTGTTAAGTAAAACTCATTATACTCTTTGGAGTATATTGACTGAATTAGATCATGAGTTTGAACAACGTCAAAAATTATGCTAAGATTTAGATATTCATTAATTTTCCACGAATAATAAATGTTCTTTATATTGCCGTAATCTATGTTCTGCTCAATATAATTCTTTATTTTCTGACCATCTAAGTTATATAAACCAATCTCCTCTAAAACATAGACCATATAATAGGTGTTTTCTAAATTATCCTCTATGTTATCAGTATACTCGGACTCATAATACAAAACTGAAGGTGTCTCAATAATACTTTCGAAAATATAAGAATAAAGCGACTGCGTATCAATTCCCATAGAATCATAATCTCCTAAACCTTTATAGTCAGAAATTAACTCTAGAGACTTTATGGCCCAATAAGAATGTTCAAATTGAACGTCATTATTCCTAGCTTCTTCAACAACAGATAATGGATTCAAATAAGACCCGGACATAAAACCGCCATAATTATCCTGAAGATCATTGAGGTATTGACTATCAATGATCTCTAAAATTGTATCACTTAGGTTGTAAGAGATATCAAAATCATCGAGCTTATATATCTTCTCAAGGGCATCTAAAGCCATATATAATGTATTTAAAGATCGATGTTTATTTGGATAAGAATATTCAATGGGAAAAATCCTAAAACCGCCCCTGATTATGCTATTTGAAGTAGTCAAAGGTTCAGTTTGAGTTACATACGTACCGAACTCATGACCTATATAAGTATCCTTAGATATAAGTGAATCTATAAAACTGTATATATAACCTATGTCTAAATCATTAATCCTATCATACAAATAAAAAGAGTTAACAACTGTATATAGCTGACTTAAACTAGAATAATCTTCTGAAAGAGTTGAATATCCATCACCGGAAGCGTACATATTCATAGCATTTGTTATATCGCTGATATCGTTTGAAGTCAGTTGGGAAATTTCTCTGGCACCAACTAAACTTCTTATTACTTGATATGAATCGATGAGTTCGTGATACCCATAACCATTTATCTGATCCCAACTACCTATACTGTTTCTACCACTTAGTATAAAAGCTAAGACATCGCTCCTACTTATACTTGGAAATGACACAATATCTGAAAGCTCTAACCCAATGGCAGTGGAAGGAATATTGAGCATTTCATCTGGGGGCTCTCCTACTGCTGTTTTAAAATTCTGGAACCAATCAACTTCTTCCCTATAAATATCATCTAAATACGTTAAGAAATCGTCAATTCGAACTGAATCTAAGACACCAAAAAGTTCTAAGCTCTTGATACAATAATAAGAAGATAAAATGTTGATATCCCAACCTAAGCTACCGAAATTCATAAGTTCAAGATCGTTATGAAAAGCCCCAAACGAGGATCCTGTAGACTGAAGAGAGTTTATGAAACCAATGGTGCTTGCCTCTTCTAAGGCATAACCTACCCAATTACCCTCCATAAGAAAATCCAAAGTGATTAACGCAAAATAGGTGTTATCCATTGTAGAGACTTTAAACTCATTTGAAAGTCCTACATCATAAGGTCTTCCAATAAATCCCCCTGTAATTGGATTATAGCAGCTCCAAATAAAATCAATCGCACCTTGTTTGTCTATAAGACTTAAATTCCCTAACATATCGAGAGTTAAAATAGTATAACAATTTACTTCAAGTAAAGTGGTAAAAGGAAAATAAGAATAAAATTCACTGCTGAAATCGATATCTAAATATCTCTGAGCGTACTCATCAACAAAAAAACCGGAACTCTCATTGTAATATGACATTATAAAATTAACAATTTTAGTACTATTAATACTATCAAGTTCGTCAGTAGCGTTTAATATATACACCGCATAATATGTACCAGCCAAAGACGGATCATAAGTCTCCGGAAAATAACCCTTACCGCTAAAATCATCCAGTTTATTTGAGAACATCTCCCCTATATTTTCATAATTCTGATCCGATGATAAAGCTGGTGAACGCTCAAGAACTGAAGAGATATTATCTCCATCTGAGCTAAGCTTCAAGTTAGAATATGGACTATCACCACGAATAACCGCAAAATACCCACAAAGCAAAGATAAAATTGTAAGTAATACTAAATATTTTCTAACAATGCGCATTATAATCCTTTTTAAAAAAATAAATTTAGGTTAATTACAAGAACTTACAGAATTATTTAAAGAAAAAAAATTTTACAAAAAAATAAATTTAAATTTTTTCAAGATCTCTTCAATTAAATTTTTTGAAAACTGTTAGTTTTATATTGGCATAAATAAACATTAAAGTAACAATTCGTTATAGAGCTTTCATATAAAAGTTATATCTTTATATTCGCCTTCATCTAAGGCTTTTTTAGCAACACCTAATTCTCTTACTTGTTCATTAAGTTTAAATATTGCTTCATGAACCATTTCTTTAGTCTTACATCCCGTACAAACTATTTTTCCAGTGGAAAAAATAAGGAAAACCGACTTTGGTTCTTGCATTCTATATATTAACCCCGGAAAGACTTCAGGTTCGTACATCGCATACTCCATAACAATAGCGGCCATTTAACTCTAAGTGGTATTTCCACAGAGATTATTTAGGTCTATCGAAATATGGAGATTGCCACTACTGACAATATTTTGAATTGTGATTACAGGGTTAGATACTTTAATTCCCGTTTTTTTTATATTTTTTACAACTTGGCTTGCTATTTGGGGTGCTTCTTCAGCCTTCCTCATTCCAGTCAACACCATCTTACCTGTAGAAAAAATTAAAATAGTTGCTCTAGGTTTTTCAATTCTCATAACTAGTCCTGGAAAGCGCTCTGGATTATATTCGACATCTGCGTACTTTCGAGCAATTTTATGAAGATCTATCTTTTCAAGAATCTCAACTATAACTGTGGCAACCACATATTCGATGTAAGACGTAGATCGGCTAACATTTTCAATTTTATAATCGAGACCTTTAGTGTAATCATAATCCTCCCCTTCTTCATTATTATTTTCTTTTCTTTTAGACATTTTTTACATCTGATTTTTTTTATTTATAAAGTATTTATAAGAATTTAAATAAATGTTTTTAAGTATCAAAATATAACTAAATTAAATGATTAGTAGCAAAATAATTGAATATAATGAGTTAACAAAAGAAATTAATATTACCTGCCCTCAGTGTAACACAATTAACAAGGTTAATATTCCTGAAAAAATTATAGAAAAAACAAAACAATTAACTACTGTATCTATTCCTTCTGGTTATATGTGTCAACATACTTTTCAATTATTTATAGATAAAGATTTTAAAATAAGGGGATATCAAAAGGTTGATTATTCTATATCTCAAATTGAATTTCTTGGGAGTGGAAATAATCAAAAGAGTGCTCTTATCTCTACTCCCCTTTTTCAAGATATAATAAATCTTTTAAGAGATTCTTTAGATTGGGAATTATTAGGAGTTGGACTTTTTACTATAGATGGGATGGTTTTATATTCAAGTTTACCTCAAAGAGCTTTATTTAATACAATTAGAGAATTTGAAATTAGAGATGAAAAAAACCTTTTTAGTATTAAAAAGCTATTTCTTCATTTAGAAAATGATCAGAAAATTTGCTCGCAATATATGAA
>SDBT01011287.1_pt1 | contig 14386 bp, 17 predicted proteins | sample 2277101 | NCBI WGS metagenome assembly SDBT01 (sample SAMN10404973, study PRJNA504765) | marine sediment metagenome | isolation source: marine sediment core GS10_PC15, 103 cmbsf | place: Arctic Ocean: Southern Knipovich Ridge | collected 2010
ATGAGCGTTCGTAGAGTAGACATGCCTGCCAACACTGGCGGGGGGATGCGATGTGGCTCATGTCTCAAGGAGTTCAAGTCCTTTCTTAGGCTAAAGAAGCACATGGCTGATTACCATGGTGCTGACAATGAGTTCAGTAGAGGCTTGGATTTGTCCCTAACAAACAGAAAGTCTATTCAGAAGGAAAATCTCACAATAAACGAGGAGGCTCTAAAGGCTGAAATATCCAAGCTACGAGCACGCAGTTAGTTCCTTTTTATTTATGGAAATAATTTGAGACATGGCACTAGTTCCATATTATGATCAAACAAAGGTAAAACTAGATTTACGAATAACAGACACGGCTCTAGACACCCAACTGGATCATTGGGGTCAAGAAGCCGAGGCAGAGATAGACGATTTTCTCTGGGCAATAGCCCATCAAAGCAGGCTAGTATCTAAGCTTCCAGTCTTGCCGTTTGTAACAGGCTCAGTACCTGAATCAATACAGGGAGCCGCAGATCACTATGTCCAGCAAAAGTATTATGAATTTACAAAAAACAATGATCTCCAAGTAATGCATTCCAAGGAATGGAAGGAAAAAACACAGCGTTACTGGGACAGGCTAGACTTTAACAAGGCGATTTATGGGAGGATAGCCCGATGAATAAAAAGGCTGGCGGTGCCATTATACTCGCTATAATTGCTGCACTTGCTGGAGGCGGCTGGGCATTGAATCTTGATTTTTCACAGACAACTACCATTGGCGATACGACTACCATTGGAGATACTATTACCACAACCATTGTTAATGAGTTAATGAGCAATGAAGAACTTCGTGATATAGGGACAGACATTGCCAAGAGTCTATTGTGTGAGAGAATGCCTGAAGATCCCTTATGTGAGGGATAATGGCCACAGAGCTTAATCATGATACAATAAAGGATGCGATAGTTACTATTCTGAAGGCTAATGCATCCCTGTTTACCTCAACGGCTGAGGCCAATAAGATCAGGGCTATCACTACAGGCAAGCCTGAAATATTACGGCAGGATGCCATGTTTCCTTACATCATAGTTACTAATGGAAATCCCCTGGAGAGAATAGAGGGAGAGAAGTTTGTCCTATCAGACTCCGTACGATATGTGGAGCATATTATACGCTATCAAATAATTACAATAGTTAACGAGAAGGACTCCAGGCAGGCAGAGAATGACCTCGATGATTACCAGAAGCTTATCTTTGAATCCCTAGAGGGTAACAGAGATCTTACAAGTAACGTTGACACGCATGATCTAGTATCTGTCAGCGACCTTGAAACTATCACTCAAGAGACACATGGGGTACGTGGCCGTGTCATTATCATGGAGGCCGTAAAGGCCACAGGAGCATAGCATGGCAGCGTTAGGTGTTATCGGGGAGTTTATGAACTCAAAGGAGTTCCATCTAGATTTTAACGGTAACCAATACACCGGGCTTCAAGACATCGTAGTGCATGCTGATAGGAGGGAGTTTCGAAGGGAGCCTATCGATGTGGGTCCAATGTACAGATACGGCTTTGGAGATAACTGGGTATCAGGAACTATCAAGTTATCAGGTCCCGAATGGGGAGATGGTGCGACATCTATCAACAAACTCTCCCAGATTGATTCAGAAGGAGATATGACAATAACGACCACGTATAGTATCAAAGGGATACAGACTGACGGAACTGTTAAGACACTGGCTATTGCAAACGGTGTCATGAGAACATGGGAGGCAAGGAGGACAGACAGAAAAGTTACCTTAGATTTTTTTATCAGAATTTTAGATGATACGGTGACGATTACATGAGCAAGCTACAAGACCAGATCCGTTCTATGATAGAGGATGCCCTCAATAATTCCACTTGGACATCGGCTAGTCCAGGACATACCAATACCATTAAAAAAGTAACGTTCTCTTTTGAGTCTCCATTGGATGACGGCATTAACGAAATAATACCTGAGACTGATGTTGGTAGGGAAACTCAAGACTCCAATGAAACGGTGGCCAGATACAAGGATAGTGGCGTGGAAGATGTCAGCAGATTCTCACAAGAACAGATAGGCAATCTCAACGCATTTGTAAGGAGTCCGTTTCAGTTTGTCTTAGGTGTATTCTCACGAGGCCTTGTTCGTGGTGTGGGTGTCGCAGCCTTATTCATTGCAATTGGCAAGCTAATCGAGGCAGTAATCAATGAAATGTTCGCCCCTGGCAGACCCTTTGAAGTTCAGTTCAGGCAAGTAGCCCAGCAGGAGATCCTAAAGTTTACCGAAGCCAGGGAACAGGCTGAGATAAGGCAGGGCTTTAGACAGATCATAGTAACTACCATTGGAGGGCTTCGAGGATCATCGGCAGCAGGACAGATAGGAGGTAACTTCTACAGGGATGCAATACCTGACAATAGGATAGATCCACAACTACCTTTATCCGTATCTGCACCAAACTTACCTTCTCAGGGGATAAAGAAGGCGACTAACTTTACACAGACAGGCCAAGCAAACGCCAGAGCAAGGCAGAAGGGACCATAATGGCTGGAGAAAAAATCCTCTTCTGGCAGGTACAATCGGCGGCGGCCAACGGCACACAGGCTACAGCAGGCGATGCCAATACCGTCAAGTTCAATCCAACGCCAATCCTCCAGGCTGGCAACTATATCTACAAAACGCAGGTCAGCATGCGAAAGGCCACACCAGAGAATCCCGCCGTTAATGAAGACAACAACGAGATCCAAGACATGGGTGCCGAGGGAATTGATTATATTATTACAGGTGAGATATCCGATGCAAAAGACTCAGGGGATATTCCCAAGCTGATCAACTGGTATCAGGCTCTAAACACAACAACAGGCTTTACAAAGGGACGCTTCGGTCTAAGCCACGCCACGCTTAGCTTCTGGGATGTTGTCCCAACTTCATCTTATGGATATCATTTAAACGGACTCCAGTTTATCCTATTGGGCGAGCCAAAGGGAGTGCTAGGGGTGGTTCTTACTTTAAGACTTGGTGGCGATTTAGACAATGCCATCTAGTTTTGATAATCTAGTCGTCACTTGGTTTGATGAATCTGATAGTTATGTGACATCCGCAAATATTACGCCCGATGTTTCAAGGATCCCCCAGTTTACCGAGACTGGCTCGGGAGAGGTAACTGAGGCAATATTTGTCCTCCGAGCCTTGGAAGGCAGGTATATCACGTCCACCAGCCCCAAGGAGATCGAGCAGTTTGATAGGATAAAAATCGCACTTGATGACAAGGCAGGAAAAAGTTATGCCAGGCATTACGAAATAATCAGTATTATTCCCTCCATTACAAAGGGCGAGGGTGTCCTGCTTACACTGAAATGCCTGGGCATAGAGTATCATGCCCAGAACATCAACATGGCCTTTCCGTTCTGGTTTAGCAATGCCAGAGATGTGGGTGAAAAAATAGGCCTATTCTATCAAAGGAACAGGGGCTCTACCAAACAGCCTCTGCTAAATGCCTTTGATGCTGATTATAACACAACCACAAAAATAGGTAATGCCCTCCCCGAATTTACTAATAACCACTACGAGTATGCAATGTCCGAAGATACCTGCTATAATCGCTGGATGGATGTAATCGACAAGCTAGGTGCCTCAGTAGCAAACGGTGGTGTTTTAGACTTCTTTGAGCTAGGCTTTAACAGCCCAGCCGTTCAGCAAATAGATCTTCGAATTTTTTCAAGTGGAGCGGGACCCGAGGATGATGGTGGATCAGTTGTCACAATAAAGCCAGACCTTACAGTGGGGGATACAATAAACCCTGTTGAGAAGGAGGGCGACATTGAAAACGAATCGGGAACGGTAGTCGTAGCTTATGGTGATCCAACACACGGCTCCCTATTCACAGGCTTTTCAATATACACGTCTGGGGTCTTCCAGTTTGTTTTCAGGCCTGAATGGGAGAGCACAGTCTCCTATCTTACTGAGGCCAGAGTACTCTATCAAGGCCAACACTACAAGTCACTAGTTGACAGCAATCTAAACAACACGCCTCCGGGACCCACGGCAGGCTCGGCAGACGTTGATGCAAACTGGTCTCAAATAGACATGAGCGATGAGTTTGGAGACTCTGTGCAGTATTCGGAAATGACTGACGGCCTGATAGAAGAGTGGATTGACTGTGGCTGTGACTCTGGCTCGCATACAGGTCCCACAGCTGGAGTCTATACTGGAACAGGTGCGGCCTTTATGGACTCAAACATGGTCGTTGATAATGACGGCTTTTTTAGAACATGGGTACATTCAAAGGCAAAAACAACTGCCGACTTTTCAGCCTTGAGTAACACAGGACAGGACTGGGCTCTTGTAACAAACTCCTCAACAACACTCCCGAGAGGCTTTAGAATCCTCGTTGATGGTGTCGGCACTGGATTATTCGGAGGAACTGTCAGGCAAGGAAATATTTATGATTTTAACATCGTTGAGGTGGATTGTCCTACAGCTAGTGGGGGTGTTCGCTTAGATGTCAAGTATGTCATTGACTCTACAGACGCCAATTTTGATGGGATGCAGGTTCTTGTAATAGACGAAGGCAAGATCTATGAATGGGATGATACAACAAATGCGTGGATAGATAAGACCGCCACGGATCTAGTAAACGACTGTGTTCACCCTTGGAGTACCATGCAACAGCAGGCCTCCTTTGATTTTGCTCCAGCCTATACGGCAAACGACAGGCCAGATATCACCAAGGACGGCTCACCCTTTTCAACAAACATCGACTCTGCTATTGAAATCGTCTATGACTTCAACATAGCCTTTACCGATAGGGTTACTGATCAGGCTGAGTACTTCAGGCATGGGGCTTGGGTTACTTGGCAGGTTCCTTTCCCTCCTAATGATATCACGAACTCTAGCAAGTGTGGCAAGATATACGGTGGCCGTGACAACACCACTGATAATCCGAGGGAGCCCGCCACGCTTGATACCACCAACTTCGGATATACACCAACGGGATTATTGGGATTCAATCAGACCGATACTGAGCAACTTGGAGCCCTAAGCGGTATTGGCTTATTTTTATCTCTCCTACTAGAAGCCAGGCTTCCAACTAGTGCATCCTTGGTTACCGTAGACGGAGTCGGAAAATTTAGAGCCTGGATGATTGATGTTAACGATAACACGGTGATTCAAGACTTCGAGATCACCAGTACGGATGCCCAGTGGTACAGGGTAAATCTTCCATTCTCAGCCTTCAAAAACTACAAGGCTCACAAGCCACGTTTCGTAGTAAAGGATTCTGTTCAGACAACTAATCCAAAGCGTAATGATATGAACAAGAACATCTTCGAATTCCGAAACATCAAGTTCATAGGGATACAGATGCAGGATAGCTATGACGAATTTGGTCGCTTCGCACCTGAATTCAACACCCTTGATTTTGATAATACAGGCCTAACTGCGGCTTTTGGAGGGAAGGCCACACTGAAGATTGACGGCTTCCATTTCGATAAGGTTCTACTGGTAACCTCAGGACAGGACACTACAAGGGATCTTGAGGTTGACTTTCTACAGAGGCCTCACATCATGGTATATGACCAGCTAAAGCAGGATGTTCGAGCCCAACTAGAGATTGAAAAATTCCGACACAAGGAGTACGATATAGAGACAACAGGGGATAATATTTTCGACATTGACTTTGGAGATTCTTTTTATCTCCTAGACTCCAACATAGTATCTGATGCTGATAACTCAACAAGTAACAATATCAAACTCGTGGCAAAGAGGATTGAGTATTCAATCACAAAGACTCCGGGCGGCCCTGGAGGATTGCGTAGGAGAATCAGAGGAGTCAAGAGGTTTACATAATGGGTAAGGCACGTGGTGTAACAAGTTTTGAGGCTCAGGTAAGCAGAGAGCAGAAGCTGTTAAGGTCTGTGCAGATATCCCAGCCAGATTACTTTGGGGGCACGTTTAACAATTTTCCTGAGCCCCTTCCATCGGTACCGAGATCCATTACAATAGACGGTGGCTGTCTAAAGGGACCCCTAGCATTCAAGGATTCCATTGAAGGTATAGTAGCAGGGGTAATAGATGTCGGCAGGACAAAGTCAGGCTTTTCAGGCTTTGTTACTGTGCAGGCCGAGACCGGTACAAGTGATGATCTAACAGACATCAATAATTTCGCCTTTCCTGGACAGCAGATCCAGATTCAAGCCGACACTGGCGATACTATTACTATAAAAAATTCAGGTAACATTGACACGGCTGACGGCAGTGATTTCGTTCTTGGTTCAAATGAGGTCACATATTTGGTCTATACCATCAAGTCCGCCTCTTGGGTACAAATGAATCAAGGTGCAGGGGGAGGCGGAATATCCTTTCCAGTTACCCCCACGATCCTAGATAACTCGGATACTTGGACGAGCCCTGTTGATATCGACCTATCACTTAGCACGGCACACGTGACAAAATTCACTTTAGATGGTGACCTTACGCTTACTTTCTCAAGCCCCCCTAGCTCTGGCACCCAGATAGAGTTCGAAATAGAGTTTGTCCAGGACGGCACAGGCGGGCACACAGTTACTTTTCCAGCGACTGTAGTCGAAACTGTGTCAGTAGATGAAACAGCAAGCACGACTACCATTATCACATTCAGAACCAATGACGGAGGCACAAACTACAATGCCATCGTAACTGTGGCAGGAACTATCGCAGGAGGTGGTGGTGGCTCACAGACTCCATGGCTGACAGAAATAGACGCTGATGGCTTTGAACTCGTTGACATGGGCGGGATAATTTTCAGGGATGGAGGAGACGCCATTGATTCTACAGTATCACAGATTTTTTCTGATGCAAGTGGTGACATGACATTCAATGTGGCAACAACGGATCAGTATCTCTGGTTCATTGCTGGTGGCACTGCACGTTTGGAAATGGATGTTGATAGCTTCAAACTCAACAATCCCACTGATGATATGAACAACATTGATTTTGTTCTCACCGATACATCTCCTCTCAATAATGACATTCCTGGAAGACTGCGATGGAGAGGATTTGACGATGCGGCAGGTGGTGTGTTTACTTATGCCAACATATACGCTCAGATGGAAGATGTAAGTGCTGGAACGAAAGACGGCTCCCTTATCTTTGCAGGTGCTTCTGCTGGGGGTGGTGCTGATGCTGAAAAGAACTGGATGAAGATGAACGCTGTAAATGACTCCGAAACTTGGTGTTATCAGAATTTTAATCCTAACACTTCAGGACTGGATTTAGGTTCAGGAACTTTAGAATGGGATAACCTCTTTGTTAATACAATCAATCCTGCGACAGGAGGAACCATTGGAATCGTTGGTGGTAATATGGTTTTCAATGCAAATGAAATCACAGATATCGCAAATATTACAATGTCATTAGATGGCGACATTCAAGATGTAAGGGACATTTATCTTGATAAAGTAAGATTTGATGCTGATCCTACTGTTGTAAGAATGGAATTATCGGCAACTGGATTTGTCTTTGATATCGCTGCCAGTGGCGATGTATATGATTTTGATATTGGTGGTGCTAACAAGGTCAAGATTCAGGATAACGCTGTAACATTACAGACAGGTATGCCATTGATAGTAAATGACACAGTGACTATACAACACGCCACTAATGCCTTTCTTGAAATGGCAGACATTGTAGATCCTGCCACTCCAAGTGCAGGATTCGCCAAAATATTCCTAGATTCAGCAGATGATGTTTACAAAATAATTCATTCAGATGCCACTGTTGTATCTCTTGAAGCTGGAGGAGGTGGTGCTACTACTGAATTGGATAATCTTGGCACAGTGGCAATCAATGCAGACCTTGAAGTTGATACAGATGATACATACGATTTGGGAAAATCAGGCATGCAATGGGACGATTTATGGATTGACGGAACCGCAAATATTGACACATTAAATCTTGATTCTTCTGCTGGTCTTGGAATGGCGAGTTCATTGATGCCAACAACTGATTTAACTTTTGATATAGGTTCTCAAACTCAAAGATGGACTGTTATGCACGCATCTGTTTATCGACTTCCCATAACAACAGGCGACACCACAACCAGAATTTTATCCAATACAGGTGGTGTTGACTATCATTGCTTAACTAATGATAGACATGATTTCTTTGTAAATAACGCTAGAAATCTCTCTGTTTTGGGTTCAGGCATTCAGATTGGTGACAGTGGAACTTGTCTAATTGATGGCAGTACTGTTCAAATGACTTTAACAGTAGCGGCAGGCGACCAGTTTGTTTTCAATGTATCAGGAACAGGTGGAGTTTTTACAATTCAAGATGCTATTATTGCATTAGGTGATCCAATGAATATTCTTCTAGGCACTACAACTGGAACGAAGCTTGGATCTGGAACCTCAGAAAAATTAGCATTTTGGGGATCCACTCCAGTCGTACAACAAAGTGTCGGTTCTGATACCTTGGCAAACCTCTATACTCTGTTAAGAGCCATCGGGATCCTAGCATGAAGGAAAGAACTTGAAATCCTTAAATGATCATGGTATGGTAGGTTGATATGATTGATATTTCCTGTAATTCAGTTTGCATTTCCTGCTTCTACTGGACTAAATATAGAGGAGGAGTTTGACGTGGGTGATATTGAATATTTATCTGAACAGAATAAACAGGGAAATCTAACTGTTGGTGATGGCACTTTATCAGCTACTGGTGATCTAGTCAAAATTACAGCAGGGAGTGGAGATATGTATCTAGCAACAGCATCAGTTAATGCCTCAATAGAACTAGCAACTGCTTTTTCAAGAACTGGAGTAATAATACTTGAGGCAGGTGCAGACGGTTCTGAAACTGAAATTGGGAGATGGCGTGTTGAGTTCAAAAATGCAACTGGTGGTGGTCAGACTGAATCTAGTTATGAATTTAGGATGAGTGGATTTAAAGTTACAACAGGTCAGGTCATTCAATTAAGGGTATTAACAGATGATACCGAGATTTCGTTTAATGGAACATTACAGTGTATAGAAGTGGCGACAGGAGCAACTCCTAGACTGGCAGCCCAGTCAGTAGGAACCGTAAATGTCACAGGTGGAATAGGTGGAGACCTTGCATTTTTGGCTAATAAGGAATTTGATGGAAAGATATTCAAAGAGATTTCTGGAGAGTTCACAAACAATGCTGTCCAGATTACTCATATTGTGCCAAGCGGTAAGACGTTCTATTTGGCTGAGGTACGACTCTATCCAGTAGTCAATACCGTAGTGGCTGCAATTAATGGTGCGGCAGGAACATCAGCAGTAAATCGAAGGGCAGATGTGGAAGTAAAATTTGACGGAACAATTATTGATGTCTTAACACATGACCAAGAGACAGGTCAGGATGATGCCAACCATCAGGGAGCGGCAGGAGGCTCAGGCAATTACTGGGGAGCCATGAAAGGTCTGTCACTAGATGGGGATGGAGTCAAAGTCGTAGAATTAACATCAACAAATACATCAGGAACGTATAGAGTCTCAATAATCGGATTTGAAGAAACTACTGCGGATGATCCGAGAAACTAGGGTGGTGATATTATGAGTCAACATGAATTAAATCCTCAAAAGGTAATGAACGAAATCAACGACTGGAAAACACAGTTTGATATGGTACAGGGTAGGGCAAACGGCATCCTAAACAATGGAGCCACAATGATGCTCCAAAGGTGTGCCGATAAGATAAACATCCTACTCGGTGAGAATCAGAGGCTAAAAAAACAGCTAGAAGACGCCTTAGCTAAGATCCCAAAGGCAAAAGAACTTCCTAAAGCAGAGATGCCAGAAAAGAAAAAGTAATGGAACCTGCCGAACTAATCACCTATCTGATTCTGCCAGCGATAGCAGGACTGTATCTCCAACAATACAGGACTCATGGATGCCTAAAGAAGCTTGAAGGCTTTGTCAAAGGCAAGCATGATTGATGTTAAGATTATTTGATACTCTAGAATAAGAAGAGGGGCAGAAAGAAGAGCCCAATGACTAAGAAAACATGCAAAAAATGCGGATACCAACAGAATCTTAGAGACGATAGAAAGGCAAAACACCGATGGCGATGTGCCGACTGTGGCTTTTATAACAAGCTGGCCATACTGGCAACAATAGCCATTTTGATGTTCCTCCCTGGCATAGCTTATGCCGAAGAGGTAAACTTGCCCTTATCAGAACCATACGATGATACGTTTTGTGCCTTCCTAAAAGAAGGGAATCATGTTAAATTCTCATGCCATTGGCGATGGTTTCTGCCTGACTATATCTTGCAGGGAATAGAAAACGATACCACTGTTCCAGGATTGATATCAGAAATGCCACAGCACAACCTTGATTTAGCAGACAAGATAAGACTACTCCTTGAACGTGGAGATAGTAGCGAGCCTGAGATATCACCCGATGACATTCTATTACCCGACCCCGAGCCACTCACCAAAGAAGAACGAGAAATCGAAGCAGCAGTAAAAACACTAGCAGAGTGTAGAACTGGACTTGGAGCATGGGCAGCATATCAAGAAACTGAATTGATAGAGCATTATTCTGACCAAACTAGATGGGAATTTGCAATAAGGGACAACCTTTCACAATCTCCTATCATTGGTAAAATGCTCAAAGCAATCGAGGAGTGTAGAATAATGAAACGCTATGCTGACATGAATCTAATCGGTGCATACGAACTAAACAAAGTCTTGGCAGATCAAGCAGGATTAGACTATCTTGGCAGAACAGCAGAACATCCATTAGCCAAAAAGGTAACTGACCAATCAGATTCTATGGTAGAAACTGACCCAGTAACCGACAAAGACCGTGCTGACGAACTTGCTGACATGGAGGCCATCAGAGATGACTTGATTGAAAAGAGAGTCTTTGAGGATCCAGATGCCGATTTCACAGGCATTAATCGAGGAGGCCAGCCAGCAGGACTCAAGTGTCAGACACTAGGACAGCCAGCACCATTAGGAATACACCCAACAACCAACTGCCCATTATCAATGTATGATGAACATATCCTAAAGAATTGGGATTCAATCACATACACCGACATTCTTGAACTACAATGCACAAACTTCCTATACATCTATCAACACAAAATCGGCACACATGAGTTCCCAGTATGGTTGAATCATTGTGTTCCAAAGGTGGTTAGAGGAGAATGAACGACAACACAATCTACTTAGTGATTATATCGCTAATAGTTGGCATAATTGCTTTCGGTGGGATGGTCTATAACTTCCAAAATTCTGACGACATCGCAGGACATACTCATCCAACGACAGCACACACTGCACCCTTTGACGATTCAGATATTCTCCAAGCACTCGTGAATATTGATCTAAAGTTCATCGACCAACGAAATGAATACACAAGGGAAATCGTACAGACTAGGAAACTGTTAGAGAATGCTCAAGTAGGAACTGGCGACTCTCAGAAAGATAAGCTAGATGAACAAACTGGCTCAGGCACTACTCCCAAACTAACTATCCACCTGGATTCTAACGAGTTCATTCGTGGCGAGATTATTTGGATTAGTGGAACAGCAGAACCTTTGCTTCCAGTTGAGGCAACTATCACAGATGCAATTCTGAATAAGAGATATCCAACTGCCAACGCTGACAAACAAGGAAATTATAAAATCGCATACACAACTAACTTTGATTCACCTTTCGGAACTTACACAGTATATGTGAAGTCCCAAGGCGACTCAAGTCAAATCCTATCATTTGTTTTGAAATGATAGAACTCCTTTTTTTTACTATGCAACTCTGCGTTATAGCAGGCTCAGGATATGACTGTGGCTGGGAACTAATCACAACGAGCCAGGACTCTGTTGATGCCTATTGCCCAAAGGCAACTATTGAGGGCATGACAACACAGGGCTGTGCTGATATTGCCAACAGGAGGGTCGTGGTTCATGACGCCCAAAAGGCAGAATTAGATTATATTGGATGGATCGTTCTATGGCATGAAATTATGCATGCTCATTTGTTCTCAGATTGCTTTGCCAAGCTTAATGACTACTGGGAATGCTATGACTTCGCATACTTCCATGAATAGTTCCTAAATCACCCCGCTAATCCTTAGCTAATTATGTCAGCAACAGAAGCAGACAGAAAGTACAGTGTCTATATTGCACTGATAATGGCTGGAGTAATAAGCATCTATGACCTCATCCAAAACGGCAATATGGAATCTTCAAAGGAAATTGCCCTTGTATTGATAGCCTTCGCAGGCTTGAGACAAGTAGCGAAATCATTCCTTAAAAAATAAATCCTGAGAATCTCTTATATCTCAGGATTACCCCAATTTTTTATGCATGAAGAGGACACTGTGTGCGTCCAGTATGCACACGATAACGTAGTATCTGATTTTAGAGAATTTACACAACAGGAATGGCCGCATAAATGGGAAAAGGACATCGTCACCTATTCTGTAACCCGAGGCACAGACGATATAGACGGTGATGAACGCCTGGCTGCTAATCTAGCCATGACCACATGGGATGCCGAGATCCAGTTAAAATTAAAATGGCTCCCTGGCAATCAGCACTCTGATATTAGGATCGAGTTTCGGCCTGAGGCTGAGGATGAACTCTTCAAGACAAGGCCAGGGGTCCTAGCTTATGCCTACTTCCCTCAGACATCCAAGGAGGGAGAAATTGTATTCAATGATAGATACCACTGGGGCATGAAGGAGGGGATAGTAGATATTACTAACCCAGACGGTTCAGTATCCAGGGTTAAGCAATACAATGTTATCCACACACTCATTCATGAAATCGGACATTCGCTTGGGCTTCGGCATAGTGAGGAAAATACGTGTTCTAAGTGCATCATGCACTGGAGTTATAACGCTCAACTGGAACCCCAAGACCTCGACATTAGTCGTATCCGTCAGAAATATCCCAAGCGGAACTGGCCTGACCACAGGTACCATCGATTCAAACGATGGTTAGCCATAAGGAAAATCAGATTTTAAACCCCCCCACCAATGCTTCCAGTGTAAACTATAATGACAATAGTGTATTGGTATATTGGTAAATCCTAAAAAAATTTTTTTACTAAGTGACTAGAGTGGAAGCTAAGGTGGGGGGGTCTAGGCGTGAACGAGTTTAATATGCCTCTGGATGCTCTCTTGAGTTGGAAATTTACCTCCACATTCATGGCAGGTATAGGGGCAATCCCAGTCATAAGTCAAAGATATACTTGCTCCCTTCTACATGGAGGGCATAACCCATCGTCTTGTCTTTTCTTAAAATTAACGTAGGTCCCGCAGGTACCACATGTCGCTGGCGTCTTCTCAGGGGCAGTATTTTTAGCAGCCAATTCGCTCTCCTCTATGGGACAACAAGCCTCTCCAGCCCAGCAGAATCAAAGACCTCAAGGATCTTTTTGTCCTCGTAGTTAGTCAAGGCCTCCCAGACAATAATCAACTTTACACCAATACTATCATAATCCATCATAACTGACAACTCGGACTTGCTTCCCTCCGTATGCCAGGGGGCATCACCGTGCAGGAGAATAGCTATCTGGGGATGTACTGTCGGGATGAAAAGGTCGGGGTACCTATACCACTTCGTTCTAGGGATCTCGAGAACCTCTCCCGTTAGGGCGTGAAGGCCATACACTTCTCTTAGTAGCTTGATCACTCTAAATTTTTCATTCATGTCCGTCTCCCCTGAGGCATCCTTTATTGCCCTGGCTGCCCACTTTCTATTTTTTGGCTTCATATTCCTTGTTTAACTGCTCTAAAGCTATGTCTCTATCCTCTCTAATTTCCTTAATTATCCGTTTTAACGAATCAATATAATCTAGAATAGGGATCCATTCTCCATCTGCTCTGATACAGAATGCTATTCTATCAGTCATTTCCTAGGCCTCGCTAATCTATCCTTCATGGTATGGCCACACTTCCTGCATGCAGTATTCCAATGCGGGTTTTTAAGATTACAATTATTACAAAAATAATGTTCGAATTTTTTCATCTATGAAACACCTCTCCACAATAAGGACATTTCTTACCGCCCCCCAGAAAAGAAGCCCAATGAACTAAAACTTCCTTTTTGCAATGGGTGCAAGAAACAAAAATTGTTAACGGCTTAGTTGTAATCCAATCTCTCAAAATAACTTCTCCTGCGTATGCTCTACCTTCCGAACTGTCTGTCTCCAGGGCAAAACTATGACCGTTACACCCCCCTTAACTCCCCAATTGCAGTCGTTGTGTTCCATGAAATCCTTGATATGGTCCCAGCTGATCCAGTATTTTACGCCAGCCGATAGGACATTGATTACTAAACGAGATTTTGTTTTGAGTACAAAGTCTATTATCTTCTGATTTATTCCCAAGCCTGGACACTTCTCTTCCCAGCCGAGCTTCTTTCCTGCGGAGAAAAAA
>SDBT01011288.1_pt1 | contig 14385 bp, 9 predicted proteins | sample 2277101 | NCBI WGS metagenome assembly SDBT01 (sample SAMN10404973, study PRJNA504765) | marine sediment metagenome | isolation source: marine sediment core GS10_PC15, 103 cmbsf | place: Arctic Ocean: Southern Knipovich Ridge | collected 2010
TCGTTGACCATCTGCGACATCACTCCATAGATACCGAGGGAGGCGAGCATGATCGCCAGAATGGCGAAAAGAACCAGGAGGAGCATGGTAGTCTTCCGGTCCCCTATTGACTCGGCGATCATCTCCTCCAGCGCCCTGAACCCTGAGATCGGCTGATCGCTGTCGAGTGACAGAACGGTCTGGCGAACTGCTGAAGTCAGGTCCAGGGGATCGCCGGTTGTGCGGATCACCAGGTTGGTCGCCCTGCCACCCACCTGCTGATGGGAGCCATAGACCTGGAGGCGAGGGTCGGCGTCGAGACCTTCGTGCATCGTGTGGCCGACGACTCCGATGACATCAAGAAAAACCGCTTCAGGATCCTCCTGGTCATCAAAGGTGAGCCGCTTGCCGATCGGATCCTCATCACTCCAGAATTGTCTGACCATCTCTTCATCCACCACCACGACGAATCGGGTATCTGAGGTGTCGGTTTCGTTGAAGAACCGGCCCTTGATGAGCCGCAACCCCAGAGCGCGATCGAAACCGGGGCTGACTGTCCTGATGTCTCCCCAGGGTGATGGCTGATCTCCCTCCGGAAAGTATCCCTCGATGCTGAACGTGCCCGTCGACCACGATCCGCCGAAGGGCAGAACAGAAGTGGTGCCGGCGGCCACCACACCCGGCAGGGCTTCGAGTTGTGGAAGGAGCTGCCGGTAGAATGCCTGCTGCGACCCTTCGTCGGGATATTTCGCCTGCGGCAGGGAGAGGCGGGCGGTGAGGACGTTCTCGGGATCGAATCCCGGATCGACCCTCTGCAGTCCGGTGATCGTCTGTATCAGGAGGCCCGCTCCGGTCAGGAGTGCCAGGGAGATCGCGAATTCACCGGCAACCAGCACCCTTCTCAACGTTCTGCCACTTCTGTCGGTCCGGGAGCGATACCCGCCTTCACGCAGGGCGCCCTGAATATCGGTTCGCGATATCTGGAGTGCGGGGATCAGACCGAAGAGCACACCGACCAGAAGTGAAACCACCAGTGTGAAAAGCAGCACTGATATATCAATCGATATCCCCGCAATATCAAATCCAGCAGGTCCGAGCGCGACCACAGCGCGTATCCCCCACACGGCCAGCAGCAAACCCAGAAGGCCGCCTGCCCCTGCCAGAATGACACTCTCGGTAAGCAGCTGATAAAGTAACTGTCCCCGACTGGCTCCGAGGGCTCCCCGGATGGCGATCTCCTTGCGTCGTTCGATCGCCCGCGCCAGCAGGAGGTTGGCGACGTTGACACAGGTGATGAGGAGCACCAGACCGACGGCGCCGGCCAGAATGATAAGAGACATCTTGTAGCCGGCTTTGGCCCGATCGTTGAGTGAGGTGACCATCAGTGTCCAGTCGGCGGGGAAGTTATCGGGTGATGCCTCCTTGAGACCCTCTGCCATGCCAATGAGTTCCTGTCGAACCGTTTCGATCGATGTACCCTCTTCGACCCGGGCTGCGACTGAAAGCCATTCACTGAGATATTCCTGACTGGCCAGCTGTTCTGCGGTGAACGCCAGCGGTGCCCAGATCTCCCGGTCCCGGCTGAAAAAGTCCACAAATCCGGCCGGCATCAGTCCGACGATGGTGTACGTCTCACTGTTGAGAAGCAGCTTGCTGTTGATGACATCAGGGGATCCCCCCAGTCTGCGCTTCCAGAATCCGTCACTGATGATCACGACGCGGTTGTTTCCGAGTGTCTCCTCATCAGGCATGAAGAATCGCCCCTCTATCGGGGTGAAACCGAACGTCTCGAGATAACCGCCGGTCACCCGGCCGGCGGAGAGGCGCTCCGGTGTTCCATCCCCCGTGAGGTTGACCGCCCATCCGGTGGAGACTCCCACCTGCTCGAAATGAGAGGTGTTGTCACGATAATTGAAGAATCCCCTGATCGAGACCGGAGCCACCAGTTCCACCGAGGGGTAGTGATGATTGATGGTCACCAGGCGGTCGGGAGAGGGGTAGGGCAGGGGGCGGAGCAGCATGGCGTTCACCACACTGAAAATAGTGGTGTTGGCCCCGATACCAAGCGCGAGCGTTACCACGATAATGATCGACAGGGCCGGGTTGGAGATGAGTCGTCGAATACCGAATCGGATGTTCTGTGGCATGGTGGTCATGAAGCCTCTCCCGGCATCGAGATGGCGACAGCGCGACATCAATTGCGAACCGTCGATCGAACAACCGACGATTCTACCAGATAATACGCAGCAGAGAAGGGGGGAGTTGCCAGGGGAGACTGATCAGAGCGGGATTGTTTCCGGCTTCAGGCTCTCGATGACCTGATCTTGATCTCTCCTTCAAGTGTTCGGTGCACGGGGCAGCGGCCTGATATCTCCAGCAGGCGATCCCGCTGTTCCCCGGTGAGATCACCTTTGAAGGAAAGTTCTTTTTCGATGATATCCACCTTCGACCCGGGCTCACTCTCACAGTCCTCGCAGTCCCTGGCGTGGATCTTGTGGGTGGTGAGCCTGATCGTGACCTCATCGAGCGGCCATTTCTTCCTCTGGGCGTACATCTTCACCGTCATGACGGTACAGGAGGCAAGAGCGCTGAGAAGCAGGTCGTAGGGATTCGGACCGACATCGGTTCCTCCCCATTCCTGAGGTTCGTCAGCGGTAAAGGAGTGTCCCCCAGCCTCAATGTCTACCTGAACGCCGGTGGAACTGCGGGCGATCACACTCATGATGTTCTCCTTCAGATGGCACCAGATGAATAAATCACAGGTCTCCCCTGATTCAGAGCCAGCCAGCCTGTGAGGGGAGACCTGATACCGGGACCTCAGCGGACTACAGACAGGTCCCTGCCGATACGTGGTCGAAGTCCGTTTTTTCTTACACTCAAATCCACCTGTTGATCAGCGGTCAGGAATCTCCCGGATGGTCTCCTTCACCAGGGAGGTTGATTGCAGCAGCCGGTGGACCGGATAGGTCTGCGGGCCGCCGCCCCACTGGGAAGCGAGATACTTGTCGAAGAAGTTCCAGAAGAGGAGCCCGTCGTCACTCTCCGGCTCCAGCAGATAGGCCGCGACGTTGGCAAGTGGCTGGGCGGTGCTGACGTAGAACGTCCCGGCCGGGAATACCACTTCACCGGTTGCGTACTCCCCTTCGACTGTATTGGTGTAATGCCCCTGGTTCAGCCGTGTCGCGGCCTGCATGCCGGTGACGGTGAACGATTCCACCTCGAGCGTTGCCGGAGCGGTGAGGCGCTCAACGGTGATCCCGTGCTGGAGCAATTTCCCGACGACGGTCATGTCACGGGCGGTGATCAGGTACCCACGGGGGAAGGGGATCGTGCGCTCCGGCGTGTAGAGACCGAAGTAGGGGACATCGGTGTAGGTCCGCTTCACCTCGGTGGGACGCGATCTGGTTCGCCCGCCTGCCGTCTCGACGACCTCCATTTCGTAGCCCTGGATCGTCAGGCGTTCCGGAATCGCTTCCCGACCGTAGGAAATGATGAAGACGTCGTCCCTGGACGGTTCGAGACCGCGCTCGATCGTCCGGCGGTCGGCGTCCCGCAGCAGCGAGACGACTTCATCCCGGTTGTCATAGAGGTAGTCAAGAAAGGTGAGATAGAGGTGGTAACAACCGCGGACCCTCGTCTCGTATGGGGCATAGGGGTAGTTCTCGTTCAGGACCGACAGACGGTTGCGCAGTCCGACGTAATTACTCAGGTAGCGCGGTTGCGGGCCGAGCGGTACCCAGCCCCTGCCGGGGTCGCTCGGGTCGAGGAAATCGCCGTGCAGGGTGCACATGGTGTTGTACTCATCCAGCATGTGGCGGTTGATGGCCGGCATCATCACGTCAGCGGTAAATTCGAGCAGCGCCGTATCCCCGTTCGGATTCAATCCCCATGTCCAGGTGACCGGTTCCTGGTGGTAGGAGCCGTTGTGGGTGTGGCTGTCGAGGAAAAAGATCGGATCCCAGCGGTTCAACACATTCTGGACGAGTCCCAGGGCTTCGTGGCTCTCCAGTTTCAGTCCGTCCCGGTTCAGGTCGAGGTTCTGGCCGTTATACCGGATCCCCACTCCCTGCTCGGGACCGTCCTGGTTCCTCCGGTTGGAGGTGCTGATCTTATCGTTTCCGTCGGGATTGAAATTGGGGACGATGAGGATGACGAGCCGGTCGAAGTAGTCGCGGGTTTTCCCGAGCACAAGGTCGCGCGCGAGCATCAGAGCGGCTTCCTTACCCTCCACTTCACCGGCGTGGATGTTGGCCTGAAAGTAGACTACGGCCCGATCGTCGAAATGGAGATCGGCGGGAGAGGAGGGGAGCGGATCGCCGATGATGATCAGCGGGACCATCTTCCCCTCGGCGGTCCGGCAGAGTTCCTCGACCCTCAGGAGCGGACTTACAGACTGCAGTTCGGCGATGAACTCCAGTACGTCGATGTGCCGGGAAGTGGCCGTAAATCCACTCGATTCGGCCACCGTCAGCGGCCCCTCCTGGGCATGTGATCCGACAGGATGGAAGAGCGGGATGGCAAAGACTATCACGAGTGAGCTGATGAGCAGCTTACGGCACTTCTTCATCGTCTGACCTCCGGCATTTCATCGTCAAGTGATGTGCGGTTCCAGCATACCCTACGCAGGAGACGGGACTTCACACAACCGGAATAATACCGGTCTGATTGCCCTTGACGGTGCCAGCGGCGATCTCTAATCTGAGTATTCGAACGAACGTTCGAACGGATGGCATAATTTCAGGCCCCACAGCCTCTTCTCCGAGAGGGAGGAGTACCCTGCCTCAGCTGCCACACACCCCTCTGGACCCCTTTCAGACCAGCCGATCATCCGATGGGAGGACGCGGACATGATGGAGCAGTTCAAGAAGTGGGCCCACGAGCGCCATTCCTACGCACAGGAGTGGAAGAAGCAGACCGGTGGGAAGGTTATCGGCTACTTCTGCACCTACGTACCGGAGGAGATCCTCTACGCGGCCGACGTCCTGCCGGTACGCATCCTGGGCAGTCACGAACCACAGGATGTGACCGAACCCCACATCTTCGGCATGTTCTGCCCCTTCTGCCGTGACTGTCTGGCACAGGGGCTCAAAGGGCGGTACGATTATCTCGACGGCATCACGATCGCGCAGTCGTGCTTACACATCCGGCAGACGTTCACCAGCTGGGAGATGCACCTGCCGGTCGACTTCAGTTACTACCTTCCCATGCCGAACCATGTGCAGAGTCCCCGGGCCGCACCTTTCCTGCAGGGTGAACTGGAGAAGTTCAAGGGAGCGGTGGAGGAGTGGACCGGCACGACCATCTCTGATGAGCGTCTGAACAACGGCATCGAACTCATGAATACCAACCGTCGGCTCCAGCGGCAGATATATGAACTGCGCCAGGGGAGCGATCCGCCCATCACCGGTCTGGAGGCGATGTACCTGACGGTCTCGAGTCAGACCACGTCGAAGGAAGACCATAACCGCGAGATGGAGCGGGTCGTGTCACAGCTGGCCGACCATTCCACCGGTCGCTCGATCGGCACCCGCCTCATGCTGGTGGGGAGTGAGAACGACGACACCATCTTCGTGGAGATGGTCGAGTCGGTGGGAGCCACGGTGGTGATCGATGACCACTGCACCGGTACCCGCTACTTCTGGAACGAGGCGGAGCCGAACGGCCGCGATCCGCTTGAGACGATCGCCCGGCGTTACATCGAGCGTCCCGCCTGCCCGACCAAGGACTGGCCCGACCGTACGCGCATCCCCCACGTCCTCCAGCTGGCGAAGGAATGGGACGTGGCCGGCGCGATACTCATCCAGCAGAAATTCTGCGATCCCCATGAGCTGGACACCCCGGCACTCACAAAGGCGTTTCACGAGGCCGGGATCAAAACCCTCTTCCTTGAGTTCGACGTCACGGTTCCCCTCGGGCAGTTCCGGGTCCGCGTGGAAGCCTTTCTGGAGATGCTGAGCGAAGAAGACCTGTTCTAGTGCCCTATCACGCGACAACCGTCGCATTCGAGCGGCGCCGAATCCCGACCTGCTGCGTTCCGCCTCCTCGCCATAGCCACTGCTATGCCTCGTCGCCGCGCCTTGCAGGCCGGGCCCGGCATCACTCTCGGTGTCGACGTTTGTCACCTGACATGACACTAGGACCGCCCGGCCCCTCAAGAGGGCGGGTGTGAAGGAGAGAAAGATGGCCAAGACGTTATATCCCACCAGGCCGCTGGAGTGCTGGGCAAAGGCGAAGGAGATCCGGCAGGATTACTACCGGAGCTACGCGGAGGCGCACGACAAGGGCCATCTCCGCTGGGCAGGAGGCGCATGGTCGTTCGACGCGGTGCCGGCCGGGCTGGGAGACGATGTGCGGATGTTGACTTCTGAGCCGTACGGCGCCTCGATCGCCTTCGACCGGGAGTTCTCGGCCAGGTGTCTCGAGGCGGTCGAGAAGGCAGGCTACGCGCGCGATCTCTGTTCTTACATGCGCAACTACTGGGGCTCCATCCTGCTTGACGAGTATGCCTTCGGCGGGAAGTTCCCCAAGCCCGACTTCATCTGGCAGGATCACATCTGCTGCAGTCACGCCAAGTGGTATCAGGTGGTGACCGACATGGAACCGGAGATCCCCCACTTCTGCACCGACGTGGGATCGGGGCCCTACCACGAGCTGGATGAGAACCGTCTCCGGTACGTGGTGGATCAGCTGCACGACGGGATCGAGTGGATGGTGAAGGCAACCGGTCGCGAGTACGACGACGACAAACTGTACGAGGCGATACACAACGAGTGCCGCAGCACGTCCCTCTGGGCCGAGATCTGCACGCTGAACAAGGCCATTCCGGCACCGCTCGATGAGAAGACGATGTACTCGCTTTATGTCCTCGGCACACTGGAGAAGCACAGCAAGGTGGTGGCCGACTTCTACGAGGTACTCCGCGACGAGGTGCAGGACCGGGTGGACAACGGGATCGCCGCAGTGGCGAATGAACGCTGCCGGCTCATCTCGGACACCCAGCCGCCGTGGGGGTTCCTGAAGGTCTTCCGCTACCTGGAGGAATTCGGAGCGGTCTCGGTGGGTTCGCTCTACACCTTCGGTCTCATCGGTATCTGGGAGGTCAAGGAGGACGGCACCTGGGGCCCCCGGACCACCCCCGAGCAACAGGGGATCTCGTTCGAATCGCGCGATCACGCGCTCCGCGTAATGGCCGACTGGAACCTGAGCAAGCCGGAGTGGCAACACTTCTACTCGCCGCAGTACAAGAGTGACATGATGATCCGTATCGCCCGGGAGTGGAACCTCCAGGGTGTCCTCCTCCATTACAACCGCGGTTGCGAGGGGCTGTCGGTGGGTATTGCGGAGAACCGCCTGGCCCTGCAGAAGGAGGGATACCCGGTGATGTCGTTCGAGGGGAATATGGGGGATGAGCGGGAGTTCGACGAGGCGCGGACGATGGACCGGATCGACGCGTTCATGGAGACCCTCGGATTGGACCGGGAGGTCGCGTAGTACACCGTTCCGTAACAACGGTAACCGGAAACATACAGGGAGCAGGGAACCATGGTTTCGATCGGCGTGGACATGGGAGCCAAGAATGTCAAGGTGGTCGTTCTCAAAGACAACGAGGTGATCGGCAAGGCGCTGGTCACCGCGGGTCTCGACACCGCGGGCGCGTTAGCAAAGGCGCTTCAGGCCGCGTCCGAGGCGGCCGGCATCGACTTCACCGGGGTCGAGAACATCACCGCGACAGGAGCGGGCCGCAAGGACGTGCCGATGGCCCGCGATGACCTGACAGAGGTGGGAGCCTCCGTCAGGGGGGCCCACTACTTCTTCAACGATGTGCGCACGGTGATCGACGTGGGCGCCGAAGAGGGACGTGGAATCCGGTGTAACGAGGACGGCAGGGTGGTCGATTTTGTGGTCAACGAGAAGTGCGCCGCGGGAGCGGGCGCTTTCACCGAAGCGATGGCGCGGGCCCTGGAGGTTCCGCTGGAGGAATTCGGACCGCTGTCGCTGAAATCGGACAGGGAAATTCCGATGAACGCGCAGTGCGCCGTTTTCGCCGAATCGGAAGTGGTGAGCCTGGTGCACGCCAAGACGCCGAAACAGGACATCGCCCGTGCGGTTCACGACGCCATCGCAAGCCGGATCAGTTCGATGGTACGCCGGGTCGGCGTGGAGGAGAGGGTGGCACTGGTGGGGGGCCTCGCCTACAACGTCGGTTTCGCCGATTCCCTCCGGCGCGACCTGGACACCGAACTCCTGATCCCCCCCGATCCCGAGTATATAGCGGCGATCGGTGCCGCCATTGTAGCAGCTGAACGAGGATCCGCAGGCGATGGAGGGGGTGAGAACTCGTGACGACCGAATACTGGCGCTGGAAAGAGTACAACTGGAAAAGCCCTGATATCGACTGGAAGGAAGCGAAGGTCGTCTCGGCCGGAGTCGACGTGGGCTCAGTGAGTTCCCAGGTCGTGGTGATGACCGATGGCGAGCTTTTCGCCTACAGCAACATGCGGACCGGTTCGGACAGCCCGGAGAGCGCGCAGAACGCGCTCAACGGGGCCCTGGAGGACACCAGCATGACGCTGGAGGACATCCACTACACCGTGGGGACGGGGTACGGGAGGGTCAACGTCCCCTTTGCCGACCGGGCCATTACCGAGATCGCCTGTCACGGGCGGGGGGCCAATTTCATGTACGGTCCCACCGTGCGCACCATCCTCGACATGGGTGGTCAGGACTGCAAGGTCATCCGGGTTGACGAGAAGGGGAAGGTCCAGGAGTTCCTGATGAACGACAAGTGTGCCGCCGGGACCGGCCGGGGCATGGAAGTCTTCGCCGATCTGCTGGAGATCCCCATCGAGGAGATCGGAGAACTGTCCTTCCAGATCGAAGAGGAACCGGAGCCGGTCAGCAGCACCTGTGTCATCTTCGCCAAGACGGAGGCCACCGGCCTCCTGCGGCAGGGGTGGCCGAAGAACGACGTGCTGGCCGCTTACTGCTCGGCCATGGCCCTGCGCGTGGTGTCACTCATCGAGCGGGTGGGAGTCGAGGAGGACTTTGCCATCACCGGCGGCATCGCCAAGAACGCCGGTGTGGTCAAACGGCTTACCGGCCACTTGAATCTGGAAGCGCTCGAGCCGAAGCATGACACCCAGATAGCCGGCGCGCTCGGCGGGGCCCTCTTCGCGAAGACGCTGGCGGTGAAGGAGGGCAGGGTGCCATCGTAGTGTCATGTCAGGTGACAAACGTCGGCACCGAGAGTGATGCCGGGCCCGGCCTGCAAGGCGTGGCGAGGAGGCGGAACGCAGCCGGTCGGGATTCGGCGCCGCTCGAATGCGACGGTTGTTGCGTGACAGGGCAGTAGGCATCTGCGACCGGATCAAACGGTCCGGTCGGTGATCAGTCGATGAACAGAACACACCGTCGGAGGGATTCGGGTAATGAAGGCCAACTACGGCTACCATGACGGCTCAGGGGACTTCTTCATAACGATCGACAGCAACCTCTGCACCGGCTGCGTTGAGTGCATATCATCCTGTCCGGCGGATGTCCTGGAGATGATCACCGACGACTACGATGACGTGGTGGCAGCGGTGAAGGAAGAGCACCGCAGGAAGATCAAGTACTCGTGCGCCGAATGCAAACCGGTCGACGCGCGACCACCGCTCCCCTGCGTTGCCGCCTGCGAGCCGGGAGCCATCACCCACTCCTGGTAACCGCGGTGGAGGTCGTGACACACCCCCCGGCGAAGTGATGGATATCCGATGAGCATGATACGGCTCACCATCGAAGACACCCCGGTCGAGGTGGCACCCGGCACCTCGCTGCTGCAGGCCGCCCGTGAGGCGGATGTGTATATCCCCTCCCTCTGCGCTCATCCTGATCTGCCTCCCTGGGAGGAACTGGAGGAGTGGCCCGAGGTTTTTCAGGGGGAGGTACGGATCGCGGGTGACTCATCTGCTGTAAGGCCCGAACCGGGATGCGGTCTCTGCATGGTGATGGTGGAGGGTGACGCCGAACCGATCCGGGCGTGTGTGACCGAAGCGGTGGACGGGATGCGGGTCCGGGTTGAAGGGAACGACCTGAGCGCCCTGCGCCGGCAGCGGCTCGGTGAGATATTCAGATATCACCCCCATGCCTGCCTCACCTGCGCTCAGAAAGTCGGGTGCAGCCGGGAACCATGTTCCACCGATGTCCCGGTTGAGGAGCGTTGCTGCCCGCTGCTCGGCAACTGCGAACTGGAGCGGGTGGCTGACCACGTGGGGATCCCCGCCGACGCCGTCCGGTACCATCCGGAGAACCTGTCCCTGATCACCGGCGAACCACTCTTCCAGCGCGACTTCAACCTCTGCATCGCCTGCACGCGCTGTGTACGCGTCTGCCGCGACCTGCGCGGGGTCGACGTCATCGGCCTCACCTTTCACCAGGGGCGATACCGGATCGGAACACGGGCTCCTTCACTGGTGGATTCGGAGTGCCGTTTCTGCACCGCCTGCGTGGAGGTGTGCCCGACCGGCGCCCTGCGTGACCTCAATCTGCCTGCCGGAAACAGGGATGATGCCCTCGTGGCCTGCCGAACCGGCTGCCCCGCCCACACCGACGTTCCTGTCTATGTGGGACTGGCCGCCGAGGGACGCTTCGCGGAATCGGCCGCAGTGGTGCGGGAGCGGGCTCCGCTGGTCCACGTGCTGGGCCATGTCTGCTTCCATCCCTGCGAAGCGGTCTGCCGCCGGGGAGAACTGAACAATCCCGTCGCCATCCGCGCGATCAAGCGGACCGCCGCCGAGCATGATGACGGCCTCTGGAAGGAGGCCTACCCCCGGCCCGATCCCACCGGAAGGAGGGTGGCAGTCGTCGGAGCCGGTCCCGCGGGACTGACAGCCGCTTTCTTCCTGAACGCGGCGGGACACGAGATCACCCTCATGGAACGGGATGAGGGGGTGGGTGGGATGCTCCGGAGCGCCATCCCGGCCTTCCGGCTCCCCCGTGAAGACCTGGAACGTGAGGTTTCCGATATCATCGATCTGGGTATCGAGGTGCGCACCGGGTTCGAACTGGGACGTGACGGCTCGATCGATGACCTCCTCATTGATGGATTTGACGCGCTCCTGCTGGCTGTGGGAGCCGGGAGGAGCAAACAGATTCCGCTGCCCGGCAGTGATCTGGGCGGCGTCTTCCGGGGACTCGAGTTTCTGAGAGAGATCAACCTCGGCCCGCTGCCCGAACTGTCAGGACACTGCGTGGTGGTGGGCGGCGGCAACGTGGCCATGGATGTGGCCCGCTCGGCCTGGCGGCTCGGTGCCGACAGCGTGGACCTCCTCTGTCTTGAATCGGAGGCGGAGATCCCGGCGTATGCATCCGAGATCGCCGAGGCCCGGGATGAGGGTGTGAAGATCCACTACCGGTGGGGACCGGTTCAGGTCACCGGTGAGGAGGGAACGGCCTCAGGGATCGTATTCAGGCGCTGTCTCAGCGTGTTCGATGACGAAGGCCGATTCGCTCCCCGCTTCGATGACAGCGAGACCATCTCGTTCCCGGTGGAGACCGTGATCCTCGCCATCGGGCAGGAAGTGGAAACAATCGAAGGCGATACCGATCGGATCGATGTGTTCAGGGCCGGTGACTTCCTTTCGGGACCCGCCTCGGTGATCGAGGCGATCGCTTCGGGACGTAGCGCCGCCGAAGAAATCGACACCTTCCTCGGCGGATCGGGCGACCTCACCCTGCGTCTCGTCGAGCGTGATCCGGTGCCGACGTACCTGGGCAGGGAGGAGGGATTCGCCGGGCGGAGGAGACTCGACGTGCCCTGTCTCCCGTCCGGTCAGCGACGCTCGTTCGATACCCTGTCTCTCGGCCTCAACGCAGAAGATGCACGAACGGAAGGATCCCGTTGCCTCCGCTGTGACCTGCGCCTGGAGATCGCTCCGGTCGCGCTCCCTCCGCGCCCCTGGCTTGACTTCACCCCGGGACAGGTGGCAGAGGTGCCCCCGGAGCCGGGTGCGTATCAGCTCCTCGATGGCACCGGGAAGGTGCTGGTAGTGGCGGGCGTGCCCGATCTGCGGGAAGCGCTCCTGGATCGGGTGGGGGAGAAGGCGGAGGCGGTCTTTTTCCTCTACCAGGAGGATCCGATGTATACCCGGCTCGAGAGCGAACTCCTCCAGCAGTGTCTCCAGGAACAGGGGGAGATGCCGGGGGGTTCCCTCGATGAGCTGGACGATCTCTTCTGATCCACGAGATCAGCGTCTAACGATGTGTATGTGGGTGCGGCGATCAGTCCGGAAGCAGGAAGTGTTAATACAACTTCTTGATTATCAGATCGTCTATCCAGCCTGTTCCGGACAATGCGGAGATTTCAATTGCATCAAATTCACTTCCTGGAAAGTTCAGCTGTCGATTTGAAATAATGGGAATATCCATGTCATTGACAAAGAGATCGAACAGGTCCTCAACCGGATGAAAGACCAGCTTTATCCGATACCATTGTTCTGTCTCATAGGCTCCGATCGAATCTCCCACGGCGAATCCGAGCGTGCCATCAGAATAGAAACCGAACCCGGTTCCCATGCCTTCAGGGCTCTTTTTCCCCTCCAGCAGGACCGTCATCTGTGTGTTTGTATCCTGTGCACAGATGCTGAATTCAAAACTGAGGCTGTCGCCGTATGCATCGAATCCGATTGAGGCAACGGGACCGGTACTCCTTTTATCATTCACATCCACCATCATCAAACTCTGCCTGCCGCCAGAAGCATTGGTTCTATCTGTTGTCGCACTCTGACCTGCATGGTTTGTGTTTTTCAATGTCCATCGAAGAGGTTCCTGACCATCGGGGTCATTTTCGAAGTCTTCATAGAACAGTACATCATCGGGCTGCATCAGAAAATCATGATGGGCTGTCAAAGTACCGGCGGTCACTGTCACATCGAACTCGAAAAGAGGCTGGTAACCCTCGGCAGATACATGAAGATCGTATTCATCCTCATCCAGGTGATAGAATCCATAGTCTCCAGATTCCGGATCAGGGAAAACCGTACCCAGCGTATCACTCCTCTGCATCAGATATACGGCGGCATTAATTCCAGACGGCTCAACGTCCCCAACAATCGAACCCGTTGTACCGTAAGGCACTACACGTATCTGCGGCGTGAAGAGGTACGTTCCATCCTTCTTCTGCAGGCGGAGTTGTTTTGCACCCATCACCAGCAGCAAGTCGCGCTTCTCCCCCTCCCTGATTTCGAAAGAACGCCTCAAACTGATCACTACACCGCCAGCATGACTCTCCTTGATTTCAACGAGAGCATCAACACCTGCAATTGTTGCACGATGCACGGTGAACAGCAGACGAAGCTTCGAATAGGAATCTGCTGGAAGAAAAGAATCGCTGAAATGGACAGACGTACTGTCTTGAAGAGGGATAAGATCTACTAAGGCATCCTCATGTTGAGCTACAGGGAAACTGAGCTCGAACCATTCCTTTTCTCCGTTCGAATAGACTTCTGCCTTCTCAATGGAAACCACGAATTCATCGACTATCGTGTCGAAGCTGGCTTCGCTGGTAACGTAGAGATGCAGGAGAGTGCCCGAAGACGGAGCCATATTAGTACAACTCAACAGTATGAACGTATGCGTCGAGAAAAAGATCAAAATACAGGCGAACTTTATGCCCGAATTATTCCAAAAATTACTCATGTAACAGGTCTCGGTTTGCGAAAAACTGATTCATACCAGAATATACTGCTCGATGTGAATTCCCTTCGCCGCGCCGCTTGTCGTTCAGCAATGATCCAGTTGAGCGTAGTACACTTGTAAAAGGATTACAAGCGGAGAGCGACGTAGGGCTTCACCCGAATACTGAAAAGGTCACATCGGTGGGATTGACCGGAATTCAAGCGATATATCACGCCTGGGTCGAAATTGAGTGTCCTGTCTTCAATTCTGCAGTCAAAATATCTGTTACGCTGAAGTGTTCATTCTCCCTCTGGCTTGTTCCTGAACCACACATCTCTCTGTGGGAAGGGGATCTCAATGTTGTTCTCCCTGAATGTGCGCCACAGAGCCATCCGTATCTCCTCCCCGGTGGCCCACTGTTTTTTGTAGTCGGCAGTTCGACCCACAAATCTCAGGTTCAGAGAGGAATCCCCGAATTCCAGAAAATCCACTTTCGGCTCGGGGTCTTCCAGTATCAGAGGGTGATCGTGGGCGACACTCAGCACCAGTTCTTTAACCCGATCAAGGTCAGAGTCATACGATACTCCGAATTCGATAAGTACTCTGATTTTCGGGTCGGGATAACTGAGGTTCGTGATTTTCTCCTGCACGATCTGGGAGTTGGGGACCACCATGATGGTGTTGTCGAAGGTGAGGATCTTGGTACTCCTCAAACCGATTTCAACAACATCCCCCTTTGTGCCATTCTCCAGA
>SDBT01011289.1_pt1 | contig 14384 bp, 23 predicted proteins | sample 2277101 | NCBI WGS metagenome assembly SDBT01 (sample SAMN10404973, study PRJNA504765) | marine sediment metagenome | isolation source: marine sediment core GS10_PC15, 103 cmbsf | place: Arctic Ocean: Southern Knipovich Ridge | collected 2010
TGAAGAATCTACTGAAGAATCTACTGAAGAAGTTCCAGAAGATGAGGAACAAAAAGAAGTCAAACATACTGAAGAACAATGTTGGGACTTAAACAAATCTCAACAGACTGAATTATTAAAAGCATTAGGTGCTGATAAAGCCCCCCATTATGAGAAAGATAGAGTTGCATTAATTTTGGAACTACAAGGAGATAAATAAACATTATGGTAAACATACATCATTGTGGATCTGTAATTAATTCTTCTAGCACAGGTTCTGTTGATACCACTTCTGCTACAATTCTTAGTTCAAATCCCAATAGAATGTCTGCTCATCTAGTTAATGATGGGACACAACCAGTATATTTATCTTTAAATTTTGATTCAGGAACAGCCGCAGTAGGAAAAGGAATTAGACTTAATGCTGCTGGATCTGCTGATAGTACTTATAGAATAGATTCAACAAATCTTTTTTCTGGAACTGTAAATGCTATTACTGGAAGTGGAACTAGTAGTGTAACTGTTTTAGAAATGGCCACAGAGTAAGCACACAGAGGTATTTACATTGTCTTATGCTACAACTAAACAGTTTTCAGAACGAAGCGGACTTGGAACAAGAATTCTAGATGAAAGTGTAGGTACTAGTTCTGGTAGTGGAACTCAAAGTTTTGATTTAGACAACGATAATGTTATTTCTGATACATATGTAATTTCTAGTGGAACTTCCACAACCTCATTAAGTAATCAATTAACTCCACTTACTGAAACTACACATTACACACTAGATAAAGAAAGCGGGAGATTATTAATTACTCCTACTGGTTCCACATTTATCAACGCAGATATAATTTATGCTAATTACACTTACATTGATGATTTTTCTGATGCTGTTATAAATGATTTGTTGGCTAATGCTGATAATCAAGTAGATAAAATAACGGGGAGAAATTGGGGTACAGGAACAACTAGAACGGAGTACCAAGATGGAAGGAGAGATATGAATAGAGAATATCCCACTACCGACAGACCATTTGCTGCAGATTGGGATCAACCAGACCAAATAATACTTAACAGATGGCCAGTAATTAAAATAGATCAATTATTCTTTTTAACTCATCCCTTAATAGTTTCACAATTTAATAACTTCTCAGGAACTGCATCTGCATTTACTGATAAAACGGATGAAGTTAATAGCAGTACAGAAGCACCATTTACTTTATTTGATGCTAATCCCTCAACAGGAGACATAGTTTATATTGGGAGTTCTCTACCCTTTTTAGGTTTGGATATTAACTTATCAACAAATGGCTCTGGAACATCAACTGTTGATTGGGAATACCACAATGGTACAGATTGGGCAGATATAACCGAAACTGAAATAGATACTGGAGCATCTACTTTCACAGCTAGTGGTAAATTTACCTGGATTTATCCTTATGGTTGGACTCAGAATTCAGTTAACAGTAAAACATTATATTGGCTTAGAGGAACGTTAAGTGATGGTTATACTACAGACCCTCAAGTAGCTACTGTATCAATTCAAGACGGAGTTAATAAAACTTTAGAACCAAGACAGATTTCATTTAAGGATAACGGAATAGTTAACATTTTGGGAGCCAAAATTCAAGATGGTCAAAAGAATATTAGAATTGATTATACTTATGGACTAGCAGAAACACCTAGTTATATCACTGAATTATCCATCTTACTAGCAGCAGAACAGGCCTTTTTAGACATTACTGGCTCAAGTTTTGATGAATCTACAGGATTCCACATTGGTTCTAAGCAAATTCAAATCGGAGAGGCATGGGTAAACGTTAAACAGGTATTACAAGAAATGCGTATTAAGATTAAATCAATACTGGATATGATTGGAAGTAGAGGAGATATCAAAGTGATTTAAGATGGTAAAAACTAGGGATAAAAAATTAGCAAAAATAAATAAAAGAATAACTAAAAAGTTTATTGCAGACTTCTTTGGCAAAAATACATTAATTCTCAGACGTGTTGTTAGAACTCTAGATGATCGAGGACAGTTAAAGAGCATTACTAATTCAGACACTACTTTTACTGGAGACTTACAATTTGGCCTAGACTTAGATAAAAGATATATTTCTACAGGTATTGTTGAAGTAGGGGATGCAGTATTGTATATTGAACCAGATGCTTTGAGTCCTTTGCCAGAACCAGGGGATAAAGTTATTGATGGAACTTCTGTATGGAGTTTTGAAGATATTGTAGAAAAAGCTGAACTTCAGGGAACGGTTACCCATTATTCTTATCGATGTAAGAGGGAGATTAACAGTAATGATAATTAACTTTAAAGGTCAGAAGATAGACGTGGTCAACTGGGATGAGTTTAGTTCTAAATTGTTAAATGCTATTGGCTTTCAAGTAGAGGCAGAAGTATTACATGAGATTGATAGGATGAAGTTAGTAGATACGGGTTCATTGAGAACTAGTTTAACCACAAATGTCAAAGGTAATGAATTAGAAATATCTTCTTCAGTTCCTTATGCCGCAACATTAGAATATGGGACTTTGGATTACTTTAGTAGATTTGGATTAGGTAAATTCCCAGACCCTGGTTATCCAGCAATACCTAAGAAGAAGGAGTTAAGTGCTAAGGAGAGGAGGAAGTTGCCTAAAGGTGGACAGCCATTCGCAATGTTTCGTAGGGTATTATGGAACCAGAATAAAATGGCTAAGATTATTGATAAGGGAGTTAGAGCAGCAACAAGATAATATTATTTATATACCTTAACATCTTCTACTTATAAGACCAAGTGGTCGTTTTAAATCCAAGAGGTACTTAAAATTACACAAGTTAAGATAGAACCCGACCGCGTATTAGTTAACTTTCTTAGATCTAAATTAACTGACCCTAATCCTTCACGTTCTGGTAATTGGGTGTTTGAAGATTTTCCACGAGTAAAAGACTTAGGCAATGCATCCTTCCCCAGAATTGGTGTAACTATATTAACAGAAGCATCTGACCCATTGGGAATATATGATGATAACCAAAAGGAGAGAATTACTTTTCAAATTGATGTCGTGGCTAAAAAGGATAAAATATATGACATTACTACCACTGATGAAGCAATTGGCACTATGGCCTCAACTGCTAATTCAAATAGATTAACTTACACCTTATGGCCAACAACTGTTACTAATATTAAACATGGGGGAGCTGCATATACTAATGTGGTAGAGAGAAGTACAGTATCTGCCTTCACGACTTTAACTTCTGGAACTGTCGAATGGGCAAGTTCTACTGGTGACTTAAACTTTTCAGCAGCAGATATAGCTTCACACAATACCCAGGCAATTACATCAACTTCAGTTACCGCTATGGGAGATAAGAAGTTATGTCAATATTTGGCTAGAGAAATTATTAAGGCAATTAAAAACAATTGGAGAACTGATGTTACTATTAATGGTTTACATGACCCGATTAAGATAAGTAATAATCCAGTGCCGATTGATGAGGACTTAGGAATATACAGACAAATAGTAGAGTATCAGTTCGATTCTTTCAACTCTGGCGAGGGAATAAATTAAGATGAAAAAGTGGATAAAAACAACTAAAGGTTATGTCATGGAAGATGATGAACTAACTAAACTAATGATTAAATATCTGGAGGAGAATTAAAATGTCAAGAAGTTATTTTGAGGGGCGTAGTCACTATGCAATTTACAATGAGGAATCATCATATGGTGGTGGGGCAGTAAGCAGTTCAAAAGTAATATCAAAATTACAAAACATTTCATATACATTTAATAACAATTTACTAATTTCACAGGGTGTTGGAGAGGGAGCAAATGCTACATCAGTTAATTACGGCAACTTTGATGTCAGTGGAAATGTTACTGTTAAACCAACAAATAGTTTACACTTTTTAAATTTCGGTTCTGGCTCTGTATCTGGTGTGGGAAGTGCTGCTAATCCATATATATTAATTGAATCAGATAATGTGGGTTATACTGGAACTTTTGCCAGAACAGGTGTAATTGAAATTGGAGCTAAAGGAACTGGTAATGATAAGACGTATACTTTATCTGGAGTTACTTATAACAATTGGACTTTATCTGGGAATCAAGGAGAAGAGTTACAAGTTACTGCCGACTTTACTGCAGGTTCTGTAGTTGCGGGAACTTCATTAACTGGCGCTACTGCTGGGACTGTTCCTACTATGGTATTTTTAAGTGGTTCTGTGGGATGGAATAATGAAACTTTAGATTGTACTGCCTTTAGTGTTAGTCAAGCATATACTTCAAACTATCCACGAGAAGTGTTTAATAGATTTGGAAAGCAACCTACTAAAGGAGTTCGGAGATATAACTGGACGTTAACAATTAATAAACATTTTGATGACAGTGCGGGAGTAGTATCAGCAACTGAATTAATCAATGATTTCTTTGGAGAGATTGATAGTCCAGCAACTAGTGGGACTGTACCTGCGAGAGATTTAACTATTGATATCAACACAGGGGAACGAATTGTTAATGTGCAGTTAGAGAAAAGCACTATTGGAGATTGGGCAGAGAATCCATCTTTGGAAGGAGGAATTGTTTCAGTGACTGTTAATGGAATAAGTTTAGCTGGGAAAACAGATGGAGGAAATAAGTCTGCTTTACGTTGGTGGACCGTATAAATGAGGTGAATTAAATGGAAAAAGTGGTTAAAATTATGTGGGAAGAAAATGAATGTGATGTTATAGTTGGAGATCTAAACTGGGGACAGATTAAGTCGGCTATGGAAGAAAGTGTTGTCATTCAAGAATATAAAGGACAGCCAAGGCAGTTTAGGAATAATGTATTGTTAGATGACTTGAAATTAGTTAAGGCAATTAGAAAAGCCCCATTTGAATTAACTATGGAAAGTATTGATAAGTTAAGTGAAAAGGATAGATACAAACTTGCTGAAGCTATGGTGGAGATAGAGAATGTTAAGTTTGGTAAATCCAATTAAGGAAGCTGAAGATAGAATCAAACGTGAGCAGATATTAAACAATAACTTTGGGTTTACCGATATAGAAATTAATAAAATGCCAACGTCAATAATGAATTATTTATTTGGAGTTTTAGTTAAACGTGAATCTAGGAGAAAGTTTGAAGAGATGAGGATGAAGAATAGATAATGGTAACTCCAGAAATAAAAGCCAAGTTAACTTTAGTTGCAGATAGCGGACCAGTTGATGGTGGTGGAGAGGGTGGTGGTTTTACTAAATCTGAGAATAGATCTTTTAGGTTAGAACAATTAAAGAGTTTTAAATCATTAGGTATGTTAGCAAAAGGTGCTGGAGGATTAATAGGGGCAATAGGAGTAGGAGCATTAGCTGGTTCACTATTACGTAATGCATGGGATAAATGGGTTGCGGAAAGAGATAAAAAACTAAATGAAATAAGAGACTTTCTTGGGGGAAATGACACTAATGTTCAAGACGAATTTACAGAAGGAATGGAAAGAAATGCTGAAATAATAGAGGAGGCAGGATTTACAGCAGATGCTAATTTTAAAATAATAGATGCCGCTAATCAAGATTATGCTGGAGCAGTTGAAGATGCTGGAGATAATATAAAAAGATTTAATTTAAATTTTTTCAGTTTAATAAAAACAATTGAGGATGTAGAACGTGCATTAAAAGGATTAGGAATAGAAACGGATGCAGTAACTAAAATATTCTCTGGAAAAGGGGGAGAATTAGATGTGGGAGGAAGTACCTTCTTTAGTAGAGCGCAACAAGTAGACCCGACTGGAGAATTATCAGTTATTAGATTAATTTCAGAAAATGCGGCACCAGGAATGACATCTGGAGACGCTATAAGATTAGCAAGACAAATAGTTAAAGCACAGGGGCAATCAGAATGACAAAACCACAAATGACTGGGGATTTATTATTAACAAAATTCAATAGTAATAGAAATTCAATAACGTCAGAAAGTAACAATAAAGATATGCATTTATTTCACTTTGGAATACCTCTTTTTGGTGCCAGTGAAAATGTTTCTTTATTTGCAACATCAAGAATTATTTTAATTACTGGAATTTATACTCATCAAACAGAGGATGGATTAAAAACATTTATTGATGAAATTGAAAATAACTCTGCCATTGGTCAAACTGAGAAAGTATATACTACTTCACTTAATAGAACACACAAGGTAAAAATAAATAATTTCACTTATATCACCTCACCAAACACAAATCGTGTTGAATATACTATGGAGTTATTTGATGAAACATTATAACTATGGCGTTTCAATCTAATATTACTATTGATGGAGTTAATATTAATTCTTATGTTATAAATTATAAAGTAATTGATACTGTTAAAGATATCACTCCAGTAGATTTAAAATTAAATAAAACAATTCTTGATGTTATTTCATTAGAAAAAGACCAAGAGATAATTATTACAAGAGGAAATCCAGACCCAAATACCCAAACTATTTTTAGGGGTAATATAAGTTCTATTACAAAAGATGGTGGGAAACAAGCGTTTATAGAAGGTTATGATAAGTTATGGCTTCTATCACGACAAACTATAACTATATCTTATGATAAAAATATAGATGATGAAGCAGGAAAAATTAGTTCTATTGCCTCTGACTTAATCACTAGAGGAGGATTAACTCCAGATGTAGAAGATAGTGGAACTGCAGTTACTTTAGATAAATATATTATTAGGGGAAGAAGTATTTTAGATTGTCTCCAAGAGTTAGCAGATTTGATAGATTACTGGTTATATTATGATCCACAAACCAATACAGTTAAATTTAAGAGTAGAGGTTTTGAAGAATTTGATACTACCTTACAAGTTGGAGTTAATCTAGTTAAAATTCCTCGATGGGAATATGATTATACAAAAATGGTTAATGATATTACTTTGACTGGAGATAGACAAGAAATTGAAACAGATGAAGGATTTGGTTCTGGAGTATCTTCACTAATCTTATTAAATAAACCAGAGTCAGTTAAGGTAAAGATTGGAAATGAATTATTAGCGGGTGGAGTTTCAAATCAGGATTCTACTTTTGACTATTCAGTAGATAAAGAGAATAAAAAGATATTATTCAATACCGCTACTAGTGGAAGTGGAACTGTATCTTATTCTTTTATGCGACCAATTAAAGTAAGAAAGACCAATCCAGAAAGTATTGCAAAATATGGAACTTATGCAATTCCAAGAACTATTAATACAATTCAAACTACCTCGGATGCTGAATCTAAAGCTAATGAGATAACTACAAAATTTGCTTCTCCGTTAGTTAATGTAAGAAATGTTGAGATTTATGATATTTATACTGGTAAAGCAGGACAAAAAGTACAAATTATTGATTCTGTTAATGATGAAAATAGAGTAGTAAATATTAGAAGATATGTATATAATTATCCCATACCCATAGATAGTATTCATATTGATGACGAGCCAATTTATGATGATTATATATTAAAGAATGAAATAAAAAGAAGAATAGCAAGATTAGAACGTAAGAACGAAGTAGCAGGAGATTTAATAACTCAACTAATATCATTCTTCAGAAGTTTTAAACCAAGAAGAAGGTTCAGTAAATTACTAAAGAAATCTTTAACTGCTACTGGTTGGGTATGGGGGGATCTACCTGGTGGATTTAGAAGTTATACTCAAATAACATCTGATGGTGGAGTTTGGGGAGGAGAGGGTACTCAATTTAGTGGAAATGAAACAGTTAAGTTAGTCCAGGGAGATATGACATATTATGAAGATTTACGTGATACAGCATTTGTTGACTCAACTAACACTGATGCGGAAGTAGATACTGCCGCTAAAACAATTTTCTTCTCCTCTGGTTCTGTATTTCAAACTGAAGCCATTGATGTCGGCACTACGTTAAACACAGCAACCTTATTCACAGGTATATCTTCTGGCTCATTCAAATTAGAAACCAGTCAAGATGGAAAAACTAACTGGCAGACAATATTAGATAAAACTTTATTCAGCTTTAACAATTCTGGAACTTCAACTTATTTAAGAATCACTGAAGATGGAGGAAGTACAGGCACAATTCAAAACTTAACAAATGACTTTGGAGAAATAACATCACCAGCATTAAAGTTTGTGATGACGGAGGGATAAAAATGGTATCAGGTTCAATTATAACAAATTTGGGGAAGAAAATATTAATTAATAGAGGATATAAATCTACTCCAGATTATTCAATTCCCAGTAAGTTTGCAGTTGGAGTAGATAGCAACACACCAAATATTTCAGACACAAATTTAACTAATAGAATTCCTATTTCAAATGGGAATATAATTGATGATGGTAGTGTAAACTTCACTGGGGAGAATAGCGGAACTAATTCAACTTCAGGAACCACCACATTTAAAGAGGGTGGAGGAACTACCGACGCTACTTCACAAAATATGTTCACCGCTGGGACTGTTTCAACTTCAAAAACGTGGATACTCTCTACATTAAATCAAAATATGTCTGGAACTATGCCTAGTGGTTTCTGGTTGAATATTAAAGATGACACTGCGTTTAATAAATTAGCTACTTCAGGTACAGCAATTGAAGGAAGATATGGTAGTGGCACCAATAACTATTTTGTAAAGGGATTCACTGCCTCTACTTTAGGAACTGGCTGGAACTGGATGACTACTGGAACATCATTACAAAGTCTTAACCAAGTTGGTACTGTTGAAAGTGGAACTATGAATACGTTTTCTCTAGACATCACCACTAATAACGCTACAGATGTTTTTGTTGCGGGAGATATTATTTACGACTTATTGAGACAATGGGATGAAGATAAAGATGGCACTAAAGATTGGCTCTCTGGAACTTACCCTAGTATTAATGAGTCAACTTTAGTAGTAGAGATGCGAGGAGAGTTAGCAACAACAGAAGCCAATGGATTTGATATTGATTCATTTGGAGATTTCAATACAGATTCACCTAAAAAAATGGCTGGTATTGACGTTTTCACATCTGAAAGCAAATCTAGCACCGACAAATTCACATTTATTGTGCAAGATATTTTGTTATAATTAGGAGGAAAATACAATGAAACATAAAATTAATCCAGAGTTACGATACTTTGGTCAAAATATACATATGAGGAGGAAACTAAAATGACTGTAACATTCGGATTATTTAAACCCATTAATGGAGATTCACCAGATGTGGATGAATTAATGAGTAACCATAGTTTTATACTAACAAATATGCTCAACTTTGGAATAGATGGGGCAACAACAACGAATCAACAGAATTATAATTATATTGAATTCACTAGTGGTACAACCATTGTCGATGAACCAAATTCAACGTCTTACTTTTCACCAAATATTACTTCTTTTGTCTTCGCTAATAGTCTAGATAATTTTGAAGATGATGTTGTTGATACAGGAATCTGGACTAAAACAGGAGCTGGTTTACTAACTGAATCAGGAGGGAATTTAGTTTTAGAAATGGATGGAGATGTCCAGGCAACTTCTAGTGGGGCATCAGGATTTGATGCCAGAACCTTCAGTGGGAATTGTGAAATAATATTAGATTATGTTGAGAGTAGATCTGGCGGTGGTGCAACAATTAGTATATCCAATGGTTCAACTCATGTAACTATTAGAGTTGGTGGAGGTTCCAGTGCTGGTTTTTTGAGAGTTGTAATAAACAAATCTGGAGAAACTATGGATGTTTATGAAGATGATTCGTTAATAGCCAACAATACTGATATCAGTTCAGTAACAACTAACTGGTATTTGAGGTTTGAAATTGAAGGCGCAACTGGTGGAGATACTTTGAAGATTGCCCAAGTATCTTTTGCAGAAGCTGATACATCTGGAAGTCAAACGTTAATATCAAATTCAGATCAGGGAATATCAGAAGCAACAGTTGAAGCAGGGATAACAAGAGCTGTGATGACTACTGGAACAGTTGGTGGAAGTGAAGTGGCTTTTTCTGCCAATGCGGGAGGGGCTTATGTTGCTGGAAATGATAAAGTATTAATAAAAGCATCAACTTCTGGAACTCAACCAAGGTTTAGATATACTCTTCCTTATGAAACATCAATAAATGCTTATGCTAAAAACATACCAACAATATCGGGGTTTGCGTACTATTTCGGATGATAGCCACAATTAAACATTGGCTTGAAGCAATACGTGAGTATGATGGAGTAGTGAATGAGTTCGGAGTATTAGTTCAAAGTTATTCTACATTACAGGAGAAGTATGTCAAGGTATCTAAGAAGTATCTAGAGGTAACTACTGTTGATGAGTTGGAGAAGTATTGGAATGAGCGTAGAGTTAAAGTGAATAGACAGCATAAGGCCAGGGATGGAGTTAATATGGATGTTCGCTGCTTCTTTCAAAGGGATTGTACTCTTATTAAATTCAGTGGCAGCCCAGATGAGGTAGCTAAGAAAGCTCAAAGTTATGTGGTGGCCACAGTTAAATACGTATCAGATAGTGGAGAGTTCTGGCAGTATTCCTATGAAACTAAATTAGTTAAAACTGGAGACTGTGATGATATGGGTATCTATGTAGCTAATTTACTTTATAACAATGGGGTTCCAGCATTTAGAGTTAGATTAAATAAAGGTTATGTTGAATATAAAGGTAGTAGAGTCTATCACGTATGGTGTACTTATCTAGCTGAAGATAATGAATGGTATGTGTTAGACGCTGCTTATTGGTCTAGGGAATCAGCTGGACTTAAACTAAAGTGGAAAGATGCAGAGAAATATTTAACTGTAGATGCCTCATGGACTGCCGAGCATTCCTTTGGAGGATTGAGCAAATGAACAACAACAAAACATTCATCAGAATAACCAATAAAGATATTTTTGATGAGTTAAAAATTATAAAAGTACACGTTATAAAAACCAATGGAAATGTTACTGTAAACAAATGGGTTAGTAGATGTGCATTGACTATGAGTACCTTTTTATGTGCAGCAATAATTTATGGAAAATTAACAGTATGAAAAGATTAATCGTGGAGGTTAGAAATATGGGAAGTAAAAGATTTAATTGGAATAAAGAAGATGGAATTAAGTTAGCAAAGAGTTTTGGGTTATCTATGCTTGGTGGTGCTTTATTGGCAGGACTAGATGCATTAACTCAAATAGATTTTGGACCTATTTATAATCCGTTCATAGCTGCCTTATCACCTTTTTTAGTTAATGCAGTTAGAAAATTTGTAGTAGAGAAATGAGTAGATGAAAAGTAAAAAGAAAACTGGATTTTTGCGTGTGTGTCGTAGATGTAATAAGTTTTATGAAGCGATTGCGCGGAGATCTAAGTATTGTGAGAGATGTAAATTAAATAGATGTGATAATGAATGAAGAAGACAATGCATATGTCAAAGTTGGAATTAATTATTCAACTTGCTAAACTTATTGGTGGAGTTGTTATAGTTTGGCTTTTATATAAAATAGCAATCAACACTGAATCCTGTACTTTTTTATAGAATTATTTTTTATTTTTTTGGTAATATTTCTTATGTCGCTCTTTTATCATTTCTTTATTTATTTGACAATACTTTCTATTTTGCTCTCTTAACTTTTCTTTATTTTGTTGGTAATATTGTCTACTATATTCATTTATCAATTCTTTATTTTTTTGGTAATATTTTTTACCACGTTCTCTTATTTTTTCTTTATTTATATGGCGATATTGCTTATCATACTTTATTAGCTTTTCTTTATTTTTTTTATAATATTGTTTACTCAGTTCGTTTACCTTTTTTTTATTCTCTTGACGATACTGTTTATTATGTTCCTTCCTATTAAAGAATTTATGTCCAATTAATTCATAGACAATGCCCCTAAGAAAGCCATGATATTTTATATGCTCCCCCCTACTTGAAAAGAGATGCAAATTATCTATTTCGTTATTAAGTTTATTAAAATCAATATGGTGGACAACTTCTTCTTTAGTTAAACTTCTGCCCAGATGGATTTCCATAACTGAACGATGTTTTAATGTGTACTTATTTAAACGAACATATCCTCCAAAATCGGTAAAAACCATAATAAAAAATAAAAAAAAGACCAATTAAGGCCTATTTAATTAACAAAGTTCCTGTGACCATTTCTTCAGGTATTGTTACTGTCAACTTGGAATCATCAACAGCATCCTCTGGATTTGAGAATACAACGCCGTAAAATGAACGCCAGTCCTCATCTTCGTCAGATATTGATCCAACTCCACCAATCACTATATCAGATAGATCTAATGCCATAAACAAATCAGCTGCTACTTCCGAATTATATAGTTCGATAACCCATTCTACAGACTCATCACCAACTTCTACTAAACATAGTTGATAATCTGTGTCATCGACTTCCACGCAATCTCCAAGTTCTTCCAAGTCTCTATCGTAGATACTTTCGGAGTTAATATAGAGTCGGTCATAATCATCCATGTCATAGGTAAACGCACCTTTAACTCTTAGATAATCTTCGCCTCTACGTTCATCAAGGTCTAAGGAAAGTTCAACTGAATCAACTTCCTCCATTCCTGAATAAACTACACATAGGTATTCTTCTGGTAGACAGATACTTTCTCCTGCTCTAACTGCTCGATAGTCCTCGTCTTCATCAAGTTCAGTTAATTCTTCACTCAATACCAGTCCCAGTTCATTACCATCTACATACCATTCCCACATAGAGTCTTCTGCGTATTCTTCGCCATCTTCGATTACTACTTTAACTTCTTCGCCAATTCTCAAAGTGGCCATTCCTAATCTCCATTCTACACTAGGTAATACTTCAATCACTTCAATTTCTAATCCATTGACTTTTTCCATCTCTCCTTCTAAAATCTTTTCTCTTTCCTTATCAACGATTACATATACAAAACCATCTCCAGCTACATATAGTTCTACATTCTTTTCGTTAACAAAGATGCCTTGACCTACTTCCAATTCTTCTTCTGTTCCCTTGAGCAATGTTACTTCATCCTCATCCCAGTTAGTTATTTCTACTTCTTCTCCTAGTAACCTCAACTTTAGAGACTCATCCTCATCAATGTCACTCACATCTAAGTCACTATCAACTACAACTGAGTACCTCATACCTCTTTCTTCAGCAGTTAACATTACGTCTGCTCCATAGTCGTCCCCATTAACAGATAGAGATAATGCTTCTAAACAGAGAAACTCTTCTACTTCATACTCATCTCCATCCCATTCTACTTCTCCATCTACTAGTTTATCTACCTGCTTATCAGATAAACACTTTTCTGGAACTGCTCCAATACTAAGGTCATCTAACTCATAACCTTTTGCTTCTTCAGCTGCCGCAGTTTCTACCTCTACTTGTACTGATTTATATACTTCTAGCTCTTCACTTAAACTTTCAGCTATTGCTTTAACATCTAATAGTTCTACACTTAGTACATTATTTAAGTCAACTTCTTTACTTAAATCACTACTAAGCACTTCAACACTATCTAACGCTACTTGATGTTCTTCATTAGACACGCCACAACCAACAACTGCAAACAACATTAACAAAATAACCGCAGTTACTGATGCACACTTAGCCATATTTTTCCATTTCATGTTTTTCCTCCTAATTTTAGGTAATTCACCCTATTTGTTTTCATTGTTTATAAATATTATTGCGTTTCCTTTATAAGCGGAATTGTGATGTTAAATTGGCTTTTTACTGTCTTTATTGATTCTTTATTGATTCTTTATGCTTATCTTTATAAGTTCTAACTCCAATACAAAATCCATATCCAAATATAGTTAATAAAAAGGATATGTAGTTATTGATACTGAATCTAATACTAAACCAATCATTAAGTCCTTCTCTTTTGTAAAAATCAATGAATGGTTTAAAGCAGTTAATCATTTTTTACAGATATTTACTTCTTTACTCATTTTTCACCAATCATTTAATTTTTCTACAATTTTATCTCTTTTCTTACAAATTTCTTTATTCTCCTTAACTATTAACTCAAATTCTCCCCATAATGTTTTCAATGTCTCTTGATATTCTTTATTCGTAAAACTTTTCTTACCTTTAATCATACCACTAATATTTTCTGCTATAATGGGATTAATTATGTCTTTCATTTTTTAACCTTTTTGATTTCTTTCCTTAATAAATCAAATGTCCATTCCATATTTTTTCCTTGCAGTTCTACCGCTTTAGCAAGAATATCAACCCGTTTATCTAAGGAATTTATTAATTCATTAATCATCCGTATTATGTTTTCGTTCATTATTTGAACACCTCTGCTTTTAGTTCTTTATACCATTTATCGTCTCTAATACAAGCATACTTATCAAATCTTTTAAATATCTCTTCTACCTTTGCTTTATGAACTTCTAGGGGAATCCATTTCTTATCTATATCTACTTCTACAATTCTAGCAAATCTTGAAGTTGTTTTATTTATTAT
>SDBT01011290.1_pt1 | contig 14384 bp, 45 predicted proteins | sample 2277101 | NCBI WGS metagenome assembly SDBT01 (sample SAMN10404973, study PRJNA504765) | marine sediment metagenome | isolation source: marine sediment core GS10_PC15, 103 cmbsf | place: Arctic Ocean: Southern Knipovich Ridge | collected 2010
AGCGTCATAATGAAACAAAGCTCCAGCGTTATCAATGTATTCTGCCAGTATCTCTTGCTGGTAGGTGTCTTGGTCTAGTTCCTCCTTCGTCTTTTCAAGCTCTTCTGGGGGTATGTAAGGGTTATCTAGCGATGTAAAATGGAAAGATTGGTAGTCTTTATCATTCTCTGCCAACTTTTCAAGCCTTCTAAGGTTAGGGTTTTCCTTCTTGGGAGTGCCTATGAATACAGCACTGCCAGCGGTATCAGTTAAAGCAGGTCTGAATATCTCTTGCCAGCCAATAAAGAAGTCTCGCATTGTATCTACTTCATCAAATACTATCTTGTAAGCATTCATTCCCCTAAAGTTCTCTCGGTTCTCCCAGCCAGCTATCTTGATTAAAGAATGTCCTCCGTCTTGGGTAGGGACTTTCATTTCTAATCTGCCTTCATTTGGTTCGCCTACTCCTCCCAATCGTTTCTTAAGCATCTCCCATATAATACTTCTAGCTTGTATTTGGGTAGGAGCTATGTAGAATATGTTTCTATCCTTACCACTTACTGCATCAAAACTCATATCTTCCACCTCTAAGCTGGTTTTACCTGAACGCCTACCTGCTCTAATAACTTTGAAGCGAGCGTCATTCTCTACTATCTCCTTTTGCTTTGGGTGCAATTTTAAATGACTCATCAAATTTTACATTTAAAGATAACTCTCCGCCCATATCAATACTTTGAGGAGCTTTACCATACACTTGCTCCAATAAGAACTTCATCATAATAACATCTCCTGACTTAGCTTTTTTAACTGCTATGTCAGTCAATTCTCTAATATCATCATCACCAACAAAACTTCTTATCTGTGGTCTAGTTGTTGAACCTTTCGGTCTTGCCATATATTTAGTTAATAACTTGATTTATAGCTAATATTTAATAAAATACCCAAAACTTATCTCTCTGTGCTTGTCTCTAAGCTCTTTGTAGGTAGTAGGGTATTACTTCTTGCGTTTCTTTTTCTTCTTATAAGGTAAGTGGACTGTTACCCCTGATTTTGTTTTAAATTTAGGCATATAAAAATTTAGTTCCAGTTTTATCAAATACTTTACCCAGCTTGCTTGAACCTGTCTTTATTTCTTCTCCATCATAATAACAATGATGTCCACAATGTCCGCAACTATACATTAAGGGATAACCCTCATAAGCTGGTAGGTGTTTATCCATTTTTGTTTTACAATTAAATTTGTTGCAAGTCATTTTTCCCATATAAAAAAGCCAATACTAAAACTGGCTGTTTAACATTTTTATTACTTTATCCTCTATCTTCTTGTCAATTATATAAACATATTTAGGATTATCTTTGGCTTTATCCTCCATCTGTTTTAATACACTATAGATATTTTTTTCACTTAAAAGCATAAAACGGCTAAGTTAATGTTATCTGCAGTTTAACACTATCTCTAGCCCTTGAATATGATTGAATTGGTATACACTATGGTCTGTCTATATAATAGCACGAGCAATTTTAGTTGTCAAGCCCTATACCAGTTATGTTTCTTTTTATTCTTTATCTGTCCAGGGGTTATGTCTCGGTTTCCCTTGTCCTTTAAGTGTTTTTTAAAGCTACCTTCGTCTATAGAGTCAAGGTTCACTGGATTATCAACTAACTCCTTAAACTCTTTATTATCTCTAAGCTCTTTAAGCCTTTTGTCCTTACAATCAGAACATCTGAACCTATAAACATAAATCTCTTTTCCGCAGTCTTGGCATTTTCTCATAAAGTTTTAATAATTGGTAAATACTTATGCACAGAGCATAGTATTTAGACATTAATCTAAGTATCTAAATGTTTATTTTAGCTTATATTAGCTATTATATTATATACCTGCTATATTGACAAAGTTGGTCAGTGTGCTATACTATATAATAGAGGGCAAGATACAGCAGGAGTTAAAGATAGCCAAGTTGCCAGAGATAAGGAGCAAGAGAGAACTTTGACAACTAAAGAGAGCATAAGCTAAGACTTAACTTATAAAAGTATGAACTTAAGAAAAGGGCAAAAAGTAAATTATAAAGGGTATAATGATGAAGTTAAAACTGGAATAATAGAGTGGACAGAACCACTAAACAAATCAATGCCATACAATAAGGTAAAACTGACTAACGGTAATGTAACTACAAGATGTATGATTGTTTAACCCCCAGCCAAGCTGAGTCTTGGCTTATGCTCTTACCGTTTAAGAAGTGATATTGGCTTAATCATAGGCTCACAATAGGACGACACGGACTTTGATTAAGTCAGCCATTACTTTTTAAGCAAATCGGGGAAACACACTAGCCCTACTTAATAAATTTCGTTAGTCACTGTTCCCCTTTTGCTTTAATAAATTAACTTATAAGACTTATGAAAAAAGAATATTTAATTGATGGCTCTCGCCATACAGCTAAAGAACTAATCAATGTGGCTAAATGTGCAAGTGCGGAATTTGCCAACGCTAAAAAACACGAAATTAAAGAAGCTATTAAGGTGTTAAGCAAACAGTATTGGGTAATTCTTGCTAAATAATTGGCTTTTATAACTCTTGACCATATTGCCCGAGTGGGCGAAATGGTTAAGGGCTATATAAAACTAATTAACTAATCTTAAATATATGCGTTTTTTTATAGTCAAGCAACTTCAACGAAAAAGTAATTCAAACAATAATACCCATTATGTAACAATCTGGTCAGGCGATGCAAAGACAGAAAAAGAAGCTAAAAAGATAGCGCTTGAAAACATTATATTAACTACAGAATTTAAAACAGATTATTGGGTTAGCTGGAGAAATAAAAAACTAAAATAAAACTATGCGTATTTACTCACAATTTAAAAAAGAGGTGCAGTTTCGTGCCTTAACTTACTTCCAGGCTATCTTATTATGGGTAATAGTGTTGGTAGTATTAAGTTTATGAAAAAACAATGCGAACAAAGAATTTATAGAGGAGGTTGGCTTCGTGATAGTCAATGCTCTAAAAAAGCAACGGCATTTAGAGATAAAAAATCTTATTGCACGATGCACGACCCAGAATATATCAAGAAAAAAGAAAGAAAAGCTGATGAAAAATGGAAAAAGGATAATTGTAAAAAATGCAATTCTCATTTCTATCGTTCACATTATAAGTATTGTCCACATTGTGGAACTAAGAAATAACCTTATGGATAAAATAGAAGAGAGAATGAATTATGGCAGTAAGGGTGGAAACAAGTTCTGGGCAGGTAAGACTAAAGAGAAAAGAAAAGCTATCTGTGCTGAAAGATTTAAAGAACGAAGAAAGCGGTTAAAAAAGTCAGAGTAATCTGGTTTTTTTTATATTAATTTATTAAGTCTATTAACTAATTTTTCTTCTAATTTATAAAGCTCATCTTCAGTCATAAATCTTTTATAAGCAGAAAAGGCAAAGTCAGCTATTAAGCAATGTATCATTTCGTGTTTAGCAATTTTTTTTATCTCTTTTTCTGTAATTGGGTCGTTAGACCATTCTTTGCCAAAATATATTTTTATTAGACCTTGCTTTATTTGATTTATGTCAACACAAGCCCTATTAGTATCATCTTCTTTCCAATAAAATCTAAATTGAAATCCATTAAGCTCAAACTTATTTATCCATTTTTCACATTCCAGCTTAAATAGCTCAAAATCTTTTTTATTAGTTTTCATATATTAATCTCCTTATTTGTTTAGCCCTCCGCTAAGAACGAAATATGATTTAGCTTCTCAAGCGGAGAGCCTATTCTAAAACCCAACGGCCAGATTTAGTCTTAATGCTCCTAGAAAGCAACTAATCAGCTAAGGTTGGATTGGTTATCCGTCTGCATTTAATCCCATTTCATCAATAATCTCTTTAAGACGAACAATAATCTTATTTATGACATCTCTTCTCAATCCCTCTTCCCAATTTATTTCTATTCGCTTAAAAGAAGTGTCAATATGCCCAGATATTAATATTAGTTTTCTTATTTCTTGTAATTTTTCTTCGTAAAAAGGACTAATTTCCATAATTTTATATATTACTTGTTTATAAAGGTTTTAGGTTAAAGTTTTCTTCATCTTCTTCAAATTGAATAGACCAAAAACCATCAGTGGGTGCTTCTTTAATTTTTCCTATAATTGCTATCATAAATTTATACTCCCCTCTAAGGGGTTTTTAGGTTTTTTAGTTGCTCTTTATAATTAGCAAGACGAGATAAATCATCACCAGCTGGTCCGAATACATTTATATCTTCTTTAAGCATTTTAATTAAATCCTCTAGTTTTTCTTTGGTCATAATTCTTAATAACTAACCCAGAGGCTAGTAGTTAGTTTTTATTTAAGGTTTCTTGTCCCAATAAGCAGGATTATATGAATAAGGCATTTTAGTTCCTACTTTTACTATTCTAGGAGAGCCATCCCTATCTATCCCTAAAAAGATACCCCAATCGTGAGGTTTGATAATGCCCTTAAAGATTGCTCGTTTTGTAGGAATTAATTTATCACCCCAATTTAAATTTTTTAGATCTTTTTTTCTCATATTAATTATCAGTTTCAGCAATAAATTCCGCCTTTACACAAAACCATCTTCCACATTTTTTAGGAACAAATCTTTTTGATTTTTTAATAGCATCAGGAAGGTTATTAGCTTTGATTGTCAGAATTTCCGTTGCTTCTCCAGCGTATGTAGTGTTTTTATATTCTACATTAAAAATTTTCATAATATTTAATCTTAATAATAAATAAGGTGGCGGGGGTCAGAGTTGATACTGACCCCCTTTTAGCTTTGAGCGGTGCTTAGGCAAGCCCGTGTCGTAGCTAAATCTTTTTAATTCTCCTTGTTATACTTCTCAATTATTCCTAAAGCTACTGATAAACCAGTAATAACTTCAAGATTTTTGTTATCTTTTATGGTTTGTTCTATCTCATCTGTTAGGGCTTTTATTTTTTGGCTGTAAAACAATTTAGCAAAGCCTCTTATTTCACTTGGCAGAGCTAAACTTTCATTTTTAAAAAGCTCAACAATAGAATTACCGTCTTTTACCTTTTTTATAAATTCTTTATTAAATTTTTCATCAAATTGTTTATCTATTTTATTGAACATATAGTTAATTCTTTAATTCCAAATTCTTTTTTTACACTTTTTGCAAAGAGTATATGTTCCTTCGTATTTTCCAACTCTAATCTTACCATCAGATTTTGGTTTTTCACATTTACAGCCCATAAATGAGCATACTTTTCTTTCTTCTAATCCCATATAGTTAATTCTTAGGGTTTTAAATTTCAATGCTTTTAATTATTCTTTGAAAATTATGATTTTTAATTAATTTTTTTCTTATATCATTTGCAACAATAAAAACTCCATAATCATTTGGAATAAAGCGACCACGCAACGTGTCAAACCCTACTTCCTCTGGATTTCTATAGTTTGGATTTTTAAAAAAACGCTTTTCTTTTAGCCCCTCTTTAACAATAATAGTAAATTTTTCCCAAGATTTTAAAAACCTAAGACTACAAACATAAATTAATTTTTTCTCTCCTTTAATAAATATAGATGGGCTAGATGACTTATATTTACCTTTTTCATAACCAGAGGGAGTGCCATAAGATGAATAAAAATACAATTCCCCTCTAAATCCTTTTTTAAAAATTCTCATATAATAATTTCTTAACTAACTTATTTTTTACTTTTTAAAATACTAATTGCTACCCTCACTATTTCATCTGCGTCTTTAGCTGACATATCACCGAGAGTTGTTTCAAGTAATTTTATGCAATTTTTAATTTTCTCTTCCATACAATATTTTATTTAGTTAATAGGTCTTTAAGGAATTTTATTGTTTCAGGTTTGTTTTTGTAATGCCAATCAAGGTCTTTTTTTAAGCTCCAGTAATAATAATTAATTTTATTTGACGAAAATATAATAAAACTATTAACAATTCTTGGAGATATAAATACTTCTTTTTTTGATTTTTCTAAAGCCAATAAAACATCAGCAAGTCCAAGTTTAATATCATTATCAATGTATTCACTAGGTGCTGGACTGTCACTAAACTTAATTTCTGCTATTATTTTTTTTAATTTGTCCATAGGGGTTTTATTTTTTATAATAAACTATTTGACCTTTTATTTTACGATAACCTACTTTTTCTTTTGGGATTTCTTTATTGTTTTTATCAAAAAATCTAACAATAATTTCTTCGTTTTTATATTGTGTTGCAATAAAATTTAATTTCTCTTTCATAAAAAACTATAAATAAATTAAAAAAAATCTTCTTATAAAGCCTACCTCATAATAATCACTTATAAAATTTCCACACTTAGTGCATCTTATTCCGTCTCCGCTTGGACTATTGTAATGCCCTAAAGTATCAGCTTTACAACATTTTGATATGATGTATTTTTTCATATATCTAAATTAATTAATAATAAATAAGTTTGGTAGTTTGCTTCTTTATTGCAAAGTATACTAAATCGTAAGTTAGTTGTGGGAATATTTCTACTCCCCCATTATTCCCTCGTTTTTAAACCGAGCAAGTTCATCATAAATAGCTTCTCTTACATCTTCAGTGTCAGGCATTTCTTTATCATAATCTTCTGCTTCTTTTTTTGTTCGCCTTATACACCAGACAACGAATATTACTGTTAGGGTAAAACATAGGATTAGTTTCATTTAGGCCTCCTTTAAGGTTTTTATTTACTGAGAGCTATTAATAGTCTTCAGTTTTGCTAGATGATTTCGCCATGACCCACAACGGGTGACGCAAAATTTATCCGCCAATGGCTTGACCGAGAAGAGGGTATCCCCTCACTACTAATAGCACTCAAAAAACAATATCCATACCCTAATTATACAGCATTTTCTCCAATAAATCAATGTATTTTATTGATTGTCTTAGTCTTTTATTTGAAATATCAAAGGCTTTTTGAAGTTGGTATCTTTCATTCTTTATTTCCCAGTTGTAGTTATTGGTTATGTAAGTTTCTCCCCAAGAGAATATAAGGCAGAGGAGGAGTATAGTTATTATTGTCCAGTAGAAGTATTTCATTTAAGGTTTAGCCACATATATTCGTTGTGGCTTATTTTTTTATAACATTTATTTTTAACATCCCAGTCTTTCTGATAAATAAACCTTGTGCAACGCTCACACCAAACTTCTCTACCACCACTACCAGCATCAAAGTTTCTTTTTGAGTGTCCAGCTTTATTACAAATAAATCTTCCAAAGGTATCATCTAATACAAACTCCATAAACCAGTTATCCTTATAACCACCTTTTATAAATTTTACTAATACTCTTAGCTTAAATAAATTAAAATGTTCTCTCATACATTTATATTTAATAATAAACTCTAATTAATTGCTCTCGCTTTTTTCCAAAGTTTAAAGCCCCTTGTATGTCTTTATCAAAGTTAATATCCATTCTGTTATCGTATTTAAGGCTTTCCGTTTCTAAAATTTATAGAATGAATTTTGCCGTGGCAACGACGACAAAGAGTAATACCATTTTTTACTACAAAAACTAACTTAAGATACTTTGAGGCACTTTTAATATGATGTGGGTGTAAATCTTTATGTTTTATTCCTTTGCCATTTTTAAATCCACAAGTTCTGCAAGTATACTTATCTCTTTCAAATACTTTTTTTCGCCAATCCCTCCATTCCTTAGACCTTCTCAATTTATCATATTTAGATGACTTGCCACCTTGCCAACAATGATGATTTTCACCTCTAGCGTGCTTTATAAAACACTTCCTATCGCAAAATTTTTTGTTTTTGAATGATGGATAAACCTCAGAAACCTTAGAGCATTCTTTACATTTTATCTCAAAAGGCTTTTTTCGTCTAAATCTTCTACCTTTCATTGTTTCCCAATAACACTTATGCGAACAATATTTCTTATCAACATAATTAAAAACAACAAATTTATCACTACAATTTTCACAAACCAATGTTTTCGAACTATACTTCCTACCCTTCAACCATTTAGAATAACACTTATGATTACAAAACCTTGCCTCATCTCTTTTTGTTTCAAAACTATTATTACATTTTTCACATTCTTTTATCATATATTAATATGATAATCTATTTGATATTATTTGTCAAGTATATTCTAATTTTCTGATTGTGCTTAATGCCGAAATTTTTTGCACCCACCAAATCCTTATCGAAATTAATATCTAGATAATGGTCGAAACGAATAGCTAACCTGTCAAGGCAACGATATAAACGAAAATCATATAAAATATAGCTACCAAGAGGAATATCCCTGCTACAAGCAACAGTATCAGTCCTACCGCAAATATTCGCTCCCGAAGCAGAAATGCACGGATTTCCCTGCGTTTGTTCTCTTGTTGTATTATATGCAGTTGCTGTGACAATTTTTTCATACGATTGCTTATCTTTGTTTATTGGTAAGTGGTTTTGGACAGGCTTTTTATCGTGACCAAAACTTGTAATAATCCTATTGTCATTAAAGTCCTGACCTTTAGCATACTTAATTGAAATTACCCCCAACACTAAAACTAATAAGATTATTGTTATTTTAATCTTCATTTTTCTTTAGTTAATAAATCATCAAATTCTTTAAGCAATTCATTCATTTGTTTTCTATTATATTCTGCAACACCTGATTGTTTTTCCACATAAACACTCTGCAAGCGAATTAGTATTTGAAAAATTAATATAATTGCTTCTTTGTTCATAATATTTAAAGTTAATTTTAAGTTTAAAGCCAACCTTTCCTTTCCTCCGCCTCCTTCTTTTAAGAGTTTGGTTTCTGCATAGGGGTAGGTTAGCCTATAAGGTTTTACTTTAATTTTGGTCGTATGTTCCCACTAAAAAGGTTATTTGGCTGTCAATTTCTTTTAATCGTCTTTCTATTGCACCTCTTGTAGAAATATTTTTATTACCACTCTCTAGGTTGCCCAACCTTGTTGATAAAATTTTCTTTTCTTCATTATAGCCCTTTATAGCTTCTTCTTTATTATTGTCCATAAATTTTATATTAATTTTAATCTTTCTTCTGTTAATGCCTGCCCCAACTTTGTGCATTTAATAAATCTATCTCACCTTTATTAACTCTTATATTTTCTGTTAATCCTTTAAGATACATTTCAAGAAAAATCTCTCTCTGCCCATCATCTGTAGCTCCAAAATAAAGCTCTGCCTTATTCATAGTTTTATGTTCGGCAAGTAAGAAAATCATTGCTTTAACTCTCCTTTGCTTTATTCTCATAAGTTCATTAATCTTTTCTACCTTTTCTTTAGATAAAGCCTTTCTTTCAGCGATTAGTTTTTCTGGTGTTTTTTCCATATTTAAAAGTTAGGTGGTAACTCCTCTGTTGGAGGTTCTTCGCTAGGCTCTGTTACTTGTTGTTCTCCAAATGGGTCGCCATTAACATAAAGTTGATCAAGGTCAATTTTCATTTCTGAATATGCTTTTCTAATTTCAGCAGTTAAGTCTGCCTTTGGATTTGGCAATACGTTATACTTAGTTTCAAGAGCTTCACCTATCCTGCTAACAGTAATATCGTATTCTTTGGGGTCGCCCCAGCTTTCGTCTTTATGTAGCTCAATAATGCTATCCTGTATGGTTTGTTGAGTAATTTCCATAATCTTCACAGCATTATCCTTGTAATCCCATATTACAAACGACCAAAAGTGTTTAACTGGGCGATTAGGGTTAATTGATTTCTCTGGTCGCTCCTTAGTCCTAACTGGCTTTTTATCAACAGTCCAGTCTATCCAACCTATAATGGCTGAACTTAAAATTCTAAACTTGTTCTTGCCTACTTCTAGGCGAAAATACTTGTTTTGAGAAGCTGGCTTCTCATAGTCTTTTGGTAAAAAGTCTGTCATTTTATTTTAATTAGTTTATAAATTCTTTATGTATTCTTTGGTTAGTTCACCGTCTTCCAATAACAAATCCATCTGTTTAATAATTAAGTCCATTAATCTTTCTTCTTTTTTAGTCATAGCCCTCTAATTAGTTTTTCTAAGTTTATGCTTCTATCTTCTAATTCTTTTAAAAGTTTATCCTCCCTAAAGCCTTGTCCATACAAAATGCTTGTTAAAACTTCTCTAACTTTATTAAACTTATTAAATTCTTCTAAACAAAGTTTTTTAGTTTTAGTCATTTATTTTTCTTCTTCTAAGGTTTTTAAAAACTCATCAACTTGATGTTTATATGTTCCGTGACTTTTTTTAAGCACATCAACAATTTTTATATGCCAATCATTAGTTGAATTATCAGTAAAATTATGGCAAAAATAACTTGGTAATTTTTCAGCTATTTTTCTATCAAGTTTTATGTAATGCTTATCTATGTCCCTTCTTGGAGCTGAAGGATTACAAGAATACCCACTCCAACTACAACTAAATTCAACCCACACCCAATTTCTTCTTTCTCTTTTGCCTTGCTCAAGTCTTATCTTATGTCTTAATTTATCTATTGGCTCACGCAAAATAGAGTCAAGATTTACATTTATCTTTTCAACTTCTTTTAATATTTCACTAAGTTTTTCACTTGAATAATTTTTTAATCCCAAAATATTCAAATGCATTTTTTCTTCAGACATAATTTATTTTTAATTCTTTATTATATTTTTTTCTTAGGTCTTCACTTATTCTTGCTATGTCAAATTGGTCTAGTTCTGTATTGCATTCATTACACATATATAAGGTTACTCCTCTAGTGTCGTGTCCTGTTACTGACTTATAGTGGTTGCAGGGTAGGTTTTGTTGTTGGAACTTTAAACTTTTCCTATAAGATTGTCTTTGAAAGCTAATGTCTTCTACTTTAATCATAATATTCTAAGTTATGTTGCCTTTCTTGCTCCATTTCTCTATTACAAGGATGATTATCACCATAATAAACATCTAATTTACCACAATCAGGACAAACTTGAATAACACCATTAAAAGGACCTAAATCTTCTTTTGTTTTCTTTATGTTGTTTGTTGGTTTAGTCATTTAGTTTTTTTTATATCCGTGCTTTTTCGCTAATTCTTTATTTTTTTCTGGGTGTATTCCCTTAAAGCAATCATCACAAACTATTGCCATTTCTTCTTTGGGTAAATTACCCCACAAATCTTTCATTTCTGCTTCAGCTTCTTCATCGCTCCAACCTTTCTCATAAATATTATTACAACTAGCACATTGATATTCATTTTTTTTTAATTTATTCATCTTTTTGGGCAAGTAATTGCTCTATTAGTTATTTATTTTTAAGTCCCTTTTAATCAAATTCAAAATCCTAGCATTCATAGTAAAGCCTTGTTTTTTACAATACTTTTTAAAATCTTTGTGTAAATCTTTTTTCTTTCCCTTGAACGATAATAAGTATTTCATATTTTTATATTATTTACTAAAAGATGAGAGGTGGGGATTTGCCGAGATTTTGCTGCTTTATTTGAGGATTGGTTACCTTGAGGACTTTCAACCCAATCACAGGCTCGTATAGTCACCCTACAAACTCCTCAACATTAATATCAGATTTCTGTTGGGAGGGGGGATTTCACCCCTAGCTATCTGAAGCATAGCGTCTACCTATTCCGCCACTCTCATCTTTCAATAAACAACTACTTATAGTATATATTAGTTTTTCTATTATGTCAAGTGTATAACTAGCCCCTCGTTTAAGCTAATATAAGCAAATCTTAATTTCCCACAGCTTTCAATTTTTCAATTATATCTTTGTAGTAACTTAGTGTAGTTGAAACTGTCTCCCTGTTTTTTAAAAGCAAATCTGTTATCCATTTATCTCCTTTTTTTCTTTGAATTATGGCGTGGACTGTGCTGTCTTTAAATTGGTGATGTAAGGCGTGGCAACGGCTACAAATATGTATAAGATTTTCCCAATCATACCTTAGTCTGTTAGAACGTCCTTTGCTTATAAAATGATGAAGACAAGAATACTCCCCACCACAAACAAAACAATCATTATACATATCTCTACCTATTTCTTGAAGCATTCGGTCAGCCTGCCGTCTTAATTTTGCTTTTTTCTTTTGAGTTGTTACCATATTTATTAAAAATTTCTTTATATTGCATTTCGCTTATCACTAAAAAACCATTTTCATATTCAATAGCTACTTTTCCGTTTTTTACTTCTGGCTCTTCTCTGTAGTATTTTCCTATTACTGCGACATCCATACTTATTTAAAGTTATTTGACCATCTCTTTTTTGTCCCAGAAAACATATCTACCTGCAAAGGCTTTTTAAGCCTTAATTTTTGGCTAGAAACGGGCTTAGGGTGCTTTTTAAGGTATTCTTTGGAACTTATCACATATCCGACTATGTAGCCCTTAGAATTGAATATTTGGCTTATTTTGCCTTCCTCCCTTAATGCCCTTAATTGTCGCCCTGTATTTTCAAAATTATAACCTTTTTCAAGCCCGAAAGCATAAAGCTCATCTCTAGTAGCTTTTCCTTTTTCCTTTAAATAGTTTTTAAGAAGATTTTTGAGGCTCATATTTATAAGTTATTGTTTATCCCATCCCAATTTTTACTTCCCTTAGCGGTAACACATTCATTGTCATCATTCCAGTGTTGACAACCTGTATTACAAGTTCCTAAGCCATCCTTGCCTTTAAAATAATTAGTGCAAATATATCCAGTATCTTTTATTTCTTTTGCTTTATGTTTAACTCCCAATAATAACTCAACACAAGTTTCCTCCTCCTTACTATTTTGTTGGTCTATTGCTTTGTCAGTTGTTTTAGACATATTTTTATAAATAGTTAGTAAGCATTAATCCAGACACTAAAAAGAATACTGCTACGGCTTCAATACCTTCATACCAAAGACAAGCTATCATTACAGAAAATAATATTATAAATATAAAGTTTTTCTTACTCATATAATTTATTGGTTTACGGGTTGGTTGTTTAAAGACCATAGCAACACTTATTACATATTGCTACATTTTCCCAAATTAATTCCCCCATTTCACCTCTATAAAGATTTGATGTTTTAACTTTTTTACCACAAGCACATCTGGCACTTGTAGGTTTTTCAAATATTCTATATTCTGGAAATTTATATTTTATCAAATATTTATCCCTATCATAGTCTATCGTTTTAATTCTCACTTTCCTTATCTCCATCTTGTTTATAGTTATTTATTGGTTAGTTAAACTTAATTAAATACTCTTTTCCTTTTACAAATACCCAAAAATTAACTATCTCTAGTTTGATTAGTAGTTGTAGTAGTTTTTTAATTGATATTTTTCCCATAGTTATTTTTTATTAAGTAGCTCTACGAAAAATAAATTCCAAGTTTTGCCAGATTTTATCTTTCGTTTCTTAAGATTGCTTGCTGTTTTCCTATTAAGTTTATAAGCATATGCTTTGTATTTGTCTGTCATAAAAGTTATACTATAGGTATTACCTAATGCCCACTCCCTAAATCTATTTTCACCAAGTCCGAATGCGTTACTTGTTAGTCTACTTGCTATCCTAATTGGGTGGGTATGCGTTCTCCCTGAATGCTGTCAGGGTCATCTTTTTGTTAAGGGCTTTGAAAATGATTAAATAAATTCGGCGTGTGGAGCCAAATGAGTTTAGCTATGCTTCCCCAACTATTTAAAGTCTGTTGGTCTCTGCATAGAAGAGCGGGCAAGACTATAAAAAAACTTCATTCACTTATCTGGCGGAGCAAACAGGGCTCGGATAGAAACCCCGAAAGGCAGAAGCCTTACTTCCGCCAAATAAATAAACAAAGTTTATTTATCCGAATTTCGTTTGCATAGATTTTACTTTAATTGAACTCTTATAGGTATCTTAGCATAAATTTTTAGAGCTGTCAAATATACTAACATTAGCTAAAATAACTACTCTTTTTTTCTTAAATATTTATTATAATTTTTTTTATAACAATTCTGACATCTACCACCACCACAATTTTTGCTTTTTTTTATTCCACACTCAATGCATTCGCTATATTTAATTGACCATCTATTTTTTCTTTCTTCTTTCTTTTTTGTAATAGTTTTTTTATAACAATCAGGGCAGGCTCTTTTGCAAATACTTTTTATTATTCTGGTTCGGTATTTATCTTGCTTGCAATATTCACAATACTTTAATTTAAGATGAACTTTCCCATGACACTTAGGACATAATTCCATTAAATTAGAAGAACTGTTATTTTTCCAATTACCGTCTTTGTGATGTAAGTGTAAAAAGTTATACTTTAACTCACATAAATCGCAAACCTCCTTATAGTAATTCTTGTAATAATTATTATTGTCAGTGCTGTATCCAGTAATAACTTGACTTACTTTTTGTCTTGAGATATTAAATAACTTTGCTATATTTGTTAATTTATATCCTGAACTATAAAGTTCTATTATTTTGTTTGATTGTTCTGACTTTTGTTGTTACATATAACAT